>Ga0316204_10008775_pt1 | contig 13828 bp, 12 predicted proteins | sample 6monrhotite_MG_2_FD_205661 | JGI IMG/M metagenome (GOLD analysis project Ga0316204, IMG submission 205661) | Microbial mat bacterial communities from mineral coupon in-situ incubated in ocean water Damariscotta River, Maine, United States -... | ecosystem: Environmental > Aquatic > Marine >... | reverse complement strand
GTGCCCAAACGGAAGTTACGCTTGTTAGATTCCACTCTGGCTCTTTGTAAGGCCTGCCTGCAGGCGATTTTCCGCTCTTGGCCCTTTGCAGGAGCCAGCCTGCTGGCGATTCTCCGCTCTGGCATGGAAGGCCAAGGCGGCCCTGGGGCGCCGCATCGCCTGCAGGCAGGCTCCTACACAAGAGCAGACCGCGAAAGAAGGATCAGTTGAGAGCGCGCAATCAACGTTGGAAAAAGCAGTCCTGCCAAAGCTCGCTTAAGTTCCAGATAGCGCGGAACACTCCGCTACGCCCGCGCCAGCCGGTGCAGCGACCACGCATCCCACAGCTGCCATTGCATCGCGGCCACTAGCGCGTGCATGACCAAGAGTCGCTTGTCGACGCGCGGCAGCGTTTGCTTGAATTCGAAAGCTGCAGCCAAGTTCTCTTGCCGATAGACCGCGAGCAGATCGACGCTGTATTCCTCGGCCGTACGCGGCCGCTGAGCCGGCGTGTGGCCCAGTGCGGAAATCACCGATTCTGCAGTCGACCACGCCGACCAGGGGTTCTGCCCAGTGACGATCCGGTCGTCCACAACCACGTGGTCCAGGTACATCGGACCTTCGGAAAAGCTGGCTTGTGCCACCAATGCATCCTCCAGCAAGAATCCCAGCCTTTGCGCCGGTTCCTTAATCAAGAAGTGCTCCTCGGCATTGCTAAACGAGGTCAGTTTGCGGCCGGACAGCAACTGCTGACCTTCACCCATATCGATGCCCAACAGTGCCGCAGGGCCATGGCATACCGCGCCGACCACGCCGCGCGGCGCAATGTCGCGGACAATCCTGGCGATCTCAGGGTTGCCTGGAAAATCGATCATCGAGCCCTTTCCGCCAACGAAATACACCGCCGCGTAGCGACCGGCATCCACGTCGCTTAGAGCCAGCGAGTTCTTCAGCCGCTGCTGCGCCTGCGCGTCGTTAAGAAAGGCGTAGTCAGCCTCGACCAAACCGTCGTCCAGGATCATCGGCGGCTCGCCGCCCTGAGGCGAGGCGATATCCACGGCATAGCCGTTGTGCTCGAACACCCAGTACGCGCGTGCCAGCTCGGTCAACTCGTAACCACCCTTGCTGCCGTCGGCGAGCTGATCAGCACTGCTCACCACGGTCAATATGCGCCCTCTGCTCCCGGCTGGGAGTGATGCAAAGCCCAAATCCGCGCTGGTGCTAGCCGGGTCCGTCCGGGGTTCTGCGTCCAGATCCAGTGAGTACCAAAGGGCAGCGCCTGCGCCAACCATCAGCAGGGTTAACGCGCTACCAGCGACAAAGATTCGTTTGATCCACTTGTACATAAGACACCCTCGCAATGAACACCGATGCCAGCTTGCAACGCCAGGGTTCAAGCAATTATCAAATGGCGGTCAACCGTTGCTGCTAGGTCCCTAGGCAACGACGTTGGAAGCCCTCGCACAACCAGCCCGCCGCAGGGCGGGCTCCTACAACGGCAGCGGCACGCTGCATGCCGGTGCTTCGGCCGAACGCCTGCATTGGGCCGTTCGACAGTCCCAGGCTAAGCTCCAGTCGAGCTGAAGCTACGACTCATCAATCTAAGATCACAGCACAGCCTTTTGAACTTGCTTTCACAATCAGCTGAGACGCTGTAAGCCAACCCCACTCGCCACTAACTCCTGCCATGGCTGAATCACCGCTACGAATCCTGCTAATCGAAGACCATTTGCCGCTGCGCCGAGCGCTGGCCGATCTGTTTCAGGCCAATGGTTTCGAAGCCGACTTTGCTGCCGATGGCCGCACCGGGCTAACGCTGGCATTGACCGACCCACCGGACGTATTGGTGCTCGACATTGGCCTTCCCGGGATCGATGGATTGAAGCTGTGCGAACGGCTGCGCGCTGAGGCCGACCGCCATGTGCCGGTCTTGATGCTGACCGCCCGAGACACGCTGGCGGACAAACTCGAGGGCTTTGCCGTCGGCGCCGATGATTATCTGGTCAAGCCCTTTGACAACGACGAACTGGTGGCCCGCTGTGTCGCCCTGTCGCAGCGACATCGGGTAGGCACCGCGCACGAACTGCGGGTGGGCCCGCTGCGGATTGATCGCCGCACTGGCTCGGTCTATCGCGATGATCAAGCGCTAGACCTACAGGGTATTCCGCATCGAATTCTGCTCAGTCTGGCCGAAGCGTGGCCGCGCGCGGTGACGCGTACAACGCTGATCCGGGAGCTTTGGCCAGACGAAACGCCGCCGTCCGATCCGCTGCGCTCGCACCTGTATTTCCTCCGCCAGGTGATGGACAAGCCGTTCGACAAGGCTTTACTCAAAACCGTCCACGGAGTGGGATTCAAGCTCGATGTCTAGCCAGCAAGCGATGCAGCGCCCGCGCCCTAAACACACGCTAAAGCGGCGTTTGATGCTCGCATTCGCCCTATTTGCCCTGTGCCTGATGACGTTATTCACGCTTTACGCGCTGGCATTCGCCTACACCGTCGAAGATGCGTATCTGGAGCAGGGGCTAGAGATGGAAGCGGAGCGTCAGCTGGCCGCGCAGTCCGAGCAGGGACAGTGGCTGCGACCGGTGGACCACAATACGCAGCTGTTGGTGGGCGATTCCAAATTCCCAGCGGCGGTCAAACTGGCCCTCGTCGAAAACCCCAAACGCCGCGAAGTCGCGGGCGAGAACGGCCGCCATTATCACCTGCTGCGCATCCGCGAACAGCCGCAATCGGTGTGGCTGCTCGCTGAGGTCAGCGATCGCTTAGTGTTTAGACGCATGCGCGCAGGAGTCGCCAAAATAATCGGCTGGAGCGCCGGAATCGCCATGCTTACAGCGCTGCTGATCGGGTGGCTAATCGCCAGACGCACGACTGAGCCCTTGTCACGATTAGTCGACGCGGTGACCGCGATTGAGCCGGGCCAATTGCCCGAAACCCGTACCCTGCAGCGAGCCGGCGGAATGCGCGACGACGAGGTCGGCATCCTCTCGCGCAGTCTCGATGACATGGTCCAGCGAGTAGGCGCCTTCGTCGAGCGCGAGCAAGAGTTCACCCGCGACGTCAGCCATGAGCTGCGTACGCCGCTAAGCGTAATTCGCAGCGCCGGCGAGCGCCTCGCAGCAGACCCAGATTTAAAGCCTCAGGCACGCGACCAACTATCGGCAATTCGCCAGTCCGGTGCTCGGCTAGAACAGGTCATTGGCACCTTACTGGGCCTGGCGCGCGAACCCGATCCAGCGCTAGCACCTGTCAAAATTGAACTCTTGCCTGTGCTCGAACAGGCCGTGGTGGAGCAAGCCACCTGGCACGATGACCCATCGCTGGACCTGCAAATCGATGTAGCGTCAGGTACGCAGATCGCCATCGAGGAAGGCGTACTGCAGGTGCTGCTATCGAATCTGATCGGTAATGCGATGAGTCACGCTCAGGCCGACGCTGAGAACGTTCGACGCGTGCGCATCGAGGTTAAGGACAGCCGTCTATGCATCAGCAACCCCAGCCAATCCAGGCTCAGGGACGAAGACTTTCAGTCCCATCAAAAGGGGCCACGCAGCACCGGTTTCGGCCTCGGGCTCTCTATCGTGCGGCGCCTATGTGAACGCCTGGGAATCGACTTACGCGTGGAGCACGAAGACGGCTCGGTAACCATCAGCCTGCCGGTGTCTAAGGCCGCACTTTAGCCATCCGGCGCCGGTAACCACGTACCGGCTAACCACGCCTGACCACTCCAGCCGAGACATCTAACCACAAATGCAGTTCCTAACTTCAGCGTAAGTCTTACAAAAGACGATCTTGGTAGGTCTCAACAGCAGCCGGCGAGTCTGCGGCCACTAGAAGCGCTGAATCTGACGCACGCCGATATCCACGGCGAGGCAGTGCGAACTCGGTACGCTAGACTTCGAAACAGATTGACCGTTCAGCACTGGTCGAGCCAATCGTTATCCAGGCCCACCGCGCCGAGTGCTGAACGACCGATAACGACGGCAAGCACGGGGAGCGTATTGACCTCAGCGAGCATCGACAGTCTGTTGGGACAAGCCGAGCGCGGGGATCGCGACTCGGAGAGCCAGCTCATTGCCCTGGTCTACGCCGAACTGCGTGTCGTCGCCCATCGTTGCCTGCACCGCGAACAAGGCGCGCTGACGCTCTCCACCACTGCGCTGGTGAATGAGGCGTATCTGAAGATCGTCCAATCTGGTCCGTCGCCCTATCGCCACAAGGCGTACTTTTTCGCCGCCGCAGCACAGGCGATGCGCCAGGTTATTGTGGACTTGGCGCGAGTGCAGCACAGCCTCAAGCGTGGCGCGGGCCAGCGTCCTATCACCTTGGACTCGGTGGAGATCGCCTTAGACGACTGCGCTGGCGAAATGCTGGAACTCGATCGCGCACTCACTGCGCTGGCCGCCATCGACCCGCGCTTGGCACGCGTCGTTGAGTACCGCTATTTTGGCGGGATGAGCGAGGAGGAAACCGCGCGACTGCTGGGAATCACTGCACGCACTGTACGCCGCGATTGGCGCAAGGCCAGAGCCTGGCTATATACGCAACTCAACAGCGACGACTCCGGCCTGAGCAGCCGGATCAACCCGGCGCCATGAAGCCAGACGCCAGCCAATGGTCTGAGGTCTCAGCGATCCTGGATCAGGCATTCGACCTGCCGGCAACGCAGCGGCGTGCGTTCGCCGAAGCCGAATGCGCGGGTCGACCAAAACTGCTCAGGCAGGTTCTGACTTTGCTAGAGGCGGACCAGGCGGACGATGGCTTTCTTAACGCCTGCGCCGCCGAACACGCGGCCGGCCTGATTCTAGGCAACTCCGAAAATGAGCATGCTTCACTGCGTTTCGGGGTATTTCAGACCACCCGGTTGCTGGGCACCGGCGGCATGGGCGTGGTCTACGAAGCTCAGCGTGACGACGGCGAATTTGAACAGACGGTTGCGATCAAGTGCATGCGTGGCCTGGCGCCGTCGGCGGAGCTACAGCGGCGCTTTGTGGCCGAACGACAGATCTTGGCGCAGCTCAATCACCCAGGGATTGCCCACATACTCGATGGCGGAGTCACCGATGAGGGGCATCCCTATTTCGCCATGGAGTTCGTCGATGGCATTGCCCTCACCGAGTATTGCGATGCCCATCGGTTAACCGTGGATCAGCGCATAGCGTTGTTTTTGGATGTGTGCGCCGCGGTTTCTCATGCCCACCGCAATCTGGTCGTCCATCGCGACCTGAAACCGTCCAACATCCTGATCGTCAACGACCTTGCACTCACTGACCCGGCCCAGGCCCAAATCAAACTACTCGACTTTGGTATCGCCAGGCTGATGAGCACTGCGGATTCAGCCGATGCGATTGAGCAGATCGACGATGAGGTGCTGCTGACACCGGAATACGCAGCACCCGAGCAGCTGTTGCGAGCTCAGATTACGACCCTGACCGATGTCTACGCCTTGGGATTGTTGCTGTACGAGTTGCTCAGCGGCACCCGCGCGCAGACGCTGCAGTCGCGGTCCACACAGGCATTGCAAACCGCAATTTGCACTCAAGTTCCGGCGCTGCCGAGTGTGGCCGCTGGCCGATCAGCCGCCAACACAGCTACCGAATCTAGCCAGCGTGCGCGCAGACTGCGCGGCGATCTGGATGCGATCGTGATGAAGGCCATAGAAAAGGACCCTCGCCAGCGCTACGGTTCGGTCGAGAGCCTGGCCGCCGATCTGCGCCGCCATCGGGCATTGGAGCCGGTCCGGGCCCGCGCCGCCTCGGTACCCTATCGCTGCATGCGCTTTATTCAGCGCTATCGATGGGGCGTGGCCGGCACCCTGGCTATTGTGCTGCTGCTGATTGGTTTGACTGCGCTCTCGGTCCGTTCTAATCGTCAGGTTCGCAGCGCTCTTGCCGAAGCCCGCGTGGAAACCGCCAAGGCCCGCGAAATAGCCGATTTTTTGCATCAGCTGTTTGAATTGGCCGACCCCTACGCTGAGCAGGGTCAGTCCATGTCGATCAGCGAGCTGTTGGACCAAGGTGCAGCCAGAATCACCCGAGACCTTGCCCAACAGCCACAAACCCAGAGCGGACTGCTGTTCGAACTGGCTCGCATCTACAACAGCCTGGGCGACTACCCAAGAGCAGATCAGCTATTTGAACAGGCACTTGCCATCCAGCGGCAGCTGACCGACAGCAGCAATGCCCGAACGGCGCAGATACTGCATTGGCAATCCATCGTCGCTGACCACCTGGGGCAATACTCGCGGTCCCAGGAACTGGCAGTCCAGGCCCTGAAGCTACGCCGCCAGACACTGGGCGAGAACCACCCGGACACCGCTGAAAGCATGGACCGCATGGCATCGTTGTCGGCCTATTCCGGCGAATCTGACGACGCAATTACGATGGCCAGGCAAGCGGTGCAGATACTTACTGCGGCTGTCGGCGAGTCCGATTCCAGGACCCAGACCGCCACCCACAACTTGGCCTGGATGTTGGGTACCGTTGGTCGATATGAGCAAGCGCTGCCGCTGTACGAAAAACTGATCGCCACGGCGACCCTGACCTCCGGTGCTGAACACCCCAACACGCTGGAAACGAAGAATAATTTCGCCGCCATGCTGCGCCACCAGGGCAGCCTGCAGCGTGCCGAGGGCATCTACCGAGAGGTACTCGCAGCGTCCATTAGGCAGTTGGGCGAGGATCATCCGCGAGTCGGGTACACCCAGAACAACTTGGCCCGCGTATTGCAGGACAAGGGTCAGCTGGCGGAGGCGAGCTCGCTGTTCGGAAAGTCCTTGGCAATACTGCGCAAACGCTACGGCGATGCGCACAGCAACGTCGCCATCAGCCTTTCCAATCTGGCCCAAGTGCAGCTGTTGCAGGGCCAGTTGGCACAGGCGGAGACCGCGTTTCGGCAATCTCTGGCCATTCACCTGACAGCCACGCCCGAGGGCAACGTCAAAGTCGCTCGAACGCAGTTGGGGCTGGGCCAACTGCTGATCCAGAAGCGGGCATTTATTGAAGCCGAAGGGCTATTGCAGTCGGCCTATGCAACGCTGCGCAAAGCACTTGACGACGACAATTGGCAGCTTGCCGAGGCCCAGCTGCGCCTCGGTCAACTGGCCAGCGCGCGCGGCGACCGGCATGCGGCCAGAGCACTGTTAGAAAGCAGTCTGGTCCTGCTGGAGGGCCACTTCGACGCCGATCACTCGCTGGTCCGCCAAGCCCGGGCCGCAGTTCAGCGCAATGCCCAACTCCAAGCTGACTAAGGTCTCGGTACCGGTTGAGCCCCGGATCAGCCCGCAGGCATACCGCTCCCGACCGCTCGCGGCGGAAGCGATATTGCTTCTGCGATAAACGGTCGCCTTAGCTCGGTGGTCGGATCACTCGCCAGCCGCCGTCTTCGCGCCCGACTTCGAACTCATCCTCGCCGCCGTCGCTGCGACCATCAAAGGTGATTTCGAAATGGACCGTCACCCACACGGAGTCAGGACCACTGTCTTGGCGCCCGCGCAGCTGGAAGCGAGTGAGCGTCCATTCGTCCCATTCACTTAGCGCTCGATTGGTGCGATCGGAGGGCTTGGCAACCATCGCCGCGCGCCACTTCTGATCACCACGCACTCGGCTGGCGAGAAACTTGACCACCGCAGCCTCCGGGCTGTCTAGCACTGGGTCTAGTGCCGCCGCCTTGCTGCCATCGATCATCGGGGCGTTTACGTACAGGCTCTTTCCGTCGCTATCTGCACCCAGTGCGGGGGGAGTGTATGGCGTTCCCGAGTCCGCACCGCCACAGCCGCTAAGCATGACTGCCAGCAGCAATCCCAGCCAAGCTGGCACCAGCGTCGGCGTCGGCGTCGGCGTCGGCGTCGAATGATGGGAGCTAAACATCGATATCGAACCCAAATTGCGGAGCAATCTGGCCGGGATAAGGTTCGTACATCAAAGCCTCCGGTTTGGTATCGGGCCCGATCTTGAAGGCCACCAAGCCGCTTGCCGTTTCACCGACATCTAGGCTGAGGCTTTGCAGCGCTTCACCCTCTTTGCTGTCGCCGATGCTACCGGTTACCGTACTGCCGTCGCCGAGCACGACATTGAAGTGACGAGGACTAGAAGCACAAACGCTAATCCCTTTCTGCACTTCGCAATCGGAGACTGCAGTCATGGTGAATTGGGCCAGCACGGTTGCCGAATCGTGAGTGGAGCGCCGTACCGATTCCAGGGTTACCGTCCACACCGGCTTTTTCATTTTCGGGCCAGCCGCAAAAGACTCATAAGTGCCGGTCTGGCCTACGGCTAGCATCGCCACATCGGCAGCCTGCTTGTCTGGCGTTGCGCTTGCCTGACCATCTGCACTGGACTCACTCTTGCCGCAGGCGCTAATCGTGACCATGGCGGCCGCCAGGCACAGCACTGCGGTTGCACGAGACAGGGTTCGATCATTCATGGCATGCACCTCGTTTCTTTGGTTGGTGCCTATAACCTGCGAAATCTCGCGTACAAAGCGGACATCCGGCTTTTCGCTCCGCTTTTTCCCCTTCAGCAGTGCTACTGAGCTCACAGCCGGATTACCCAGACCGCGAGACGGTCACGCACACGGGGCGCACGATCAGGCAGCATGGAGCTGACTAACAACCGTGTAGCAATGATGCTTAAGGCCACTACCCTGTTCGTTTCTTTATTCGTGCTTGCCGCCTGCCAGCCGGAGCCCGCGCCGCGTGAGAAGGGACCTAACTCCCAATCCGAGACCAGCGAGCCATCGACGGCTACACCCAAACGCACCGAGCAGCCTGCAGATCAAACCGCAACTGACCGGCAGTCGGCGCCGGCAATGGCGACTGTGGCGGACGAGTCCGTCACCTACTTCGATCGCGCCAGTGCCTTGGCTGACCGTCAACTGCAAACCGCGAGCGAGCGCTGCGCTGCGCTCACTGCGCATTTACAGGATGACTGCATCACCTCGGCCCACAGCCAGCATGACGGGGCCATCGCCGCTGCGCGGATCGAGCACGAGTCTCGGCTGGCCGAGGCGCAGCAGGAGAACGACGACGCCGAAAGGCGCTAGCGCCCAAGCACATCGTCTCTAACCGAATTGGCAACGGCAGTGACTTCGCGAACCAAAGCCGGCGGAACGTGCAGCGAATCTAGAGCATTGCGCAAATGCTCGATGACGCCATCGAAATGCACATCGCTCAGTCCGTGACGTTCGATTAGCTTGCCGTGTGCCTGGCGCAACCCTTTGCCGGCATAGCCGTTCGATCCGCCAAAGGCGAAGGTTAGAAAACGTCGCTGATGGGCATGCATGCGATCCATCGGGATGCCCTCAAACAGCGGGGCTAGTCCGGGGTCGGCCAGCACCCGCTGATAGAACGCGCCTACCGCAGCTTCCACTGCGGCCGCACCGCCGATCCGTTCATAAAGACTGTTCATTATCATTCCTAAGCATCTGAAAGGTTGATCGCATGGCGGCGACACCGAATGCGACCATTCCTCTGATTACGTGATCGCGTTAGAAAAACGACACCGCTCGCCGGGCGGATACGCAAATCCGGATAGCCGCGCAGATCTTCCCAGAGGCACGAGTGGCGCTGGAAGTAGAGCGCATCGGCCCCGTTTCCTGCGATGATGCGCGGATGAAACTTTTCTCTGATCTCCCCTTAGATTCACAACTCGCGCCCGGCCTCGACGCCGCCGGCTACGTCGAGCTAACGCCGATCCAGGCGCAGGCCCTGCCAAGCATCTTGGACGGCAAGGATTTGATCGGCCTTGCGCCCACAGGCAGCGGCAAAACGGTCGCTTTCGGACTGGGTTTGCTGCAGCGTCTGGACGTGGCGCAGATACGTGTGCAGGCACTGGTGCTGTGTCCCACCCGTGAATTGGCCGATCAGGTGGCCAAGGAAATTCGGCGGCTGGCGATTGGCATCCCCAATCTCAAACTGTCGATACTCTGTGGCGGAATCGGTCTGCGGCCGCAACTGGCCTCGCTCACCCACGACCCACACGTCGTGGTCGGCACGCCCGGGCGCATTCAAGAGTTGCTGCGGCGCAAGGCTCTGCACCTGGGCGGCGTTCGCACCCTGGTTCTGGACGAAGCCGACCGCATGCTCGACATGGGCTTCTCCGAGGCGATCAATGAAATCGTCGAGCGCACCAACAAGGAGCGCCAATCGCTGCTGTTCTCGGCGACCTTTTCCGACGAGATTCGCGAGATTGCCACGCGCATGCTCAAAGAACCCGCCGAGGTCAGCGTCGAAGGCGGCGAAACGCAGCCGACGATCAAGCAGCTGTTCTTTGAGACCACCTTGAGCAACAAGCAACTCGGGCTGGGCGCGCTGCTAGCGCTGCACAAACCGCAATCCACGGTCGTGTTCTGCAACACCCGCCGCGACACCGTCGAGGTCGCTACCTCGCTGCAGGCGCAAGGCTTTGCCGCCGCGGCGATGCACGGTGAGATCGATCAGCGCGAGCGCGACGAGATTCTGGTGCGCTTCGGCAACGCCAGCTGTCAGGTGCTGGTCGCCACCGATGTGGCGGGCCGCGGATTGGATATCAAAGACTTAGGCGCAGTTGTGAACTACGAACTACCGACCAACACCGAAGACTATCTACACCGTATCGGCCGTACCGGACGCATGGGCAAGGACGGTCTGGCGCTCAGTCTAGTCACTCATCGAGAAATGCAGCGAGCCAAGGCCCTAGAAGCCGAATACGGCGCGCCGCTGAACTGGAATCGTTTGCCTGCCACTAACGCCAAGAACGAGGGCCTGGGCATAGCACCGATGGTCACGCTGTGCATAGATTCCGGACGCACCGAGAAAATGCGCCCTGGCGATATACTGGGTGCACTCACCGGCGACGCCGGTCTGAAGGGCAGCGTGGTGGGCAAGATTGACGTATTTGCGACCCGCTCCTATGTGGCGATCCACCGTTCCCAGGCAAACGCCGCGCTGAATCGATTGAAGAACGGCAAGATCAAGGGTCGCAAGGTGCGGGTGCGGAAGATCTAAAGTGGCGACGTGAACAGCGTTCCCTGGACATGGCTGCTGCAGAGCGCTGCGGTAATCAATGCGGTTCTGCTGGCGCTGGTGCTATGCATGGATCGCCGCCCAAAGCGGACCCTTGGACAGTTCAAGCTGGCCGGCGTGCTGCTGACCTTTGCCGCCGCACTGGCCCTGTTCACGGCCATGGACGCGGGTTGGATCGCAGTATCAGCAGTGGCGATTGGGTCGGAGTATGTCTGCGGCTTGCTCGCCGGCGCTCTGCTGGTGGACTTCACCGCGGCTGCAGTTCGATCGCGGTTTCCCGCGCGGACCATTTACCTCGTTCCAGCCGTCTACGCGCTGGCGCTGTTTCCACTGGGCTCGGCGCTGCTCGGCGAGGGTTTGCTGCTGGCGACCATCGGCATCCAGCTCATACTCAGTGCATTGGCGACGTGGCTCTATCGCAGCGCTCGCCACGGTGCGCCGCGCCATTTGGCTGCTCTGATCTTCGGCGTTTGGGCACTGCACGCGGTGCAGCTGGCAAGAATCGCGTTTCCCCAAACGGCCTGGCTATTTGATGCGGTACCGGTGATCGCCGCCGCTTTGATGATGGCGTTGACGGCCTTAGTCATTACCGATTCGCGCAGCCTACGCGCCATCGTACGCGAGGCAACACCGCCCACAGCTGGCCCCGACCTGCTCGCCATAGTCGACCAAATGCAGGCCAATCAGGCATTCAGCGACCGCGAGTTTGACCTGCAGCGCCTAGCCGATTCACTGGGGCTAAGTACCCGCAGGCTGTCTACTATGCTGGCGCAGCACGGCACCAGCTTCTATGAGCTGCTGCATGCGCAGCGCGTCGCAGCGGCGAAGCAACTGCTGCGCGACCCAAGTGAGCGGCGCACGTCGGTCGAGGCGGTGGGCCTGATGATTGGCTATCGCTCTCGCTCGACGTTCTACGAGTCTTTTCGCAAAGCCACCGGTCAAAGCCCAGCTGAATATCGGCGTTCGGCGGGCTAGTCACGCGCCCGGATGCTCGGCTGCCACGCCCACCAGGGGGCGTCAGCGGTCCCCAGTCGCCGGTGAAGCGGACGATCCTGTCCGTGCGGAAGCAGCCGGACAAGCTCGAACGCCGTTTGGCCGGCCACGAGCAACAACCGGGCGTAGGCTGGTTCGCAACCCACCAACGCGAACTCAAGACGATGCCCAAGCGCCCCCGGTACGCACTGCTAGTACTGACTTTGGTCAGCGCGCTGGCCCACGCTGACGAGCCGATTAAGCCTGACCCGATCAGCACACACGAAGAGCGTGCCGAGCAGCTGCTGCGACAGGCGCTGGCTGACGATGGCGGCGCCGGAATCGCTGCCGCTGTGCTGGTCAATGGTCAGTTGCGCTTTGCCGGTGCTGCCGGACATGCCGACATGGAGGGTAATCGTCCCCTGCGAGCGGACACGCCGCTGCGCATCGGCAGCGTCTCCAAGCTCATCACTACTGCCCTGGTTTGTCGTTTGATAGACGCACAGGCACTCGATCCAGATGCGAACATTGAAACGCTGGTTCCAGAATTTCATGTCTACCCGGAAGCCGGCGCTTCTGCGATCACCGCTCGCCGCTTGGCCAACCACACCAGCGGTATCCGCCACTACGACTTCGCGGACCTAGCCGAGGCAAACAACCAGCGGTACTACCCGGACCTGGCAGCAGCGCTTGGAGTATTTGCCGACGACCCGCTGTTAGCCAGCCCCGGAGCAGAACACCACTATTCCAGCTTCGGCTACAACCTGCTCGGCGTCGCCGCCTCACGGGCTGCCGAAGCCAGTTTCGCCGACGCCGTGCAGTCGCTGGTCAGCGATCCACTGGGCCTGAGCCAGACTGTAATCGACCACCCACTGCAGTTGGTCGTGGACCGAGCCCGCTTCTACACCGTCTACCACGGCGAACTGATCAACACCTTCTGGCGCGACAGCTCAGATTATTACCCGTCTGGCGGCATGCTCAGCAGCGCCGTCGACTTAGCCCGGCTCACCGAAGCGATGTTTCACGGCGATTTCTTGAGCGACCAAACGCGCTCGCTGCTAACCAGCGAAAGCCACAGCCTGCAGGGGCCCACCGGCTACAGCTTTGGCTGGCAGGTCAAGATCGACACCGACGGCAGCAAGCACTACGAGCACGGTGGCGAAACCAACGGCGCCTATGCCTGGGTCTACTACGACCCGGAGCGAAGGTTGGTGGTTGCCGGCGCAGCCAACTACAACGTCTTTCCGAGTCAATCCGAATCCGCCTTCTTCAGCCTGGCGATGGCCGGGCTTACCGAGCTGTACGGAACAGCTGCAGGGGAATAGTGCGCACGGGAAGGCACTGCACGTTCGCCTAGCGATAGCCCCCCCGGACTGCATGCGCGTCGGAATCCAGGTACCTGAAGCTTGAGGCCCAGGATCGCCCTGGACCCTCCAGCCCTATCTTCTTCGACGCGCTTTAACCCGCATAATGGCCATCCAGTTCTCGCCATCGGCCGAGTACTCGCTGCGCCAGGCAAAGTGGTCGCGGCTGATCTCGGAGAAGATCACTCGCTGCTTGCCCATTTCGGAGTCGGCCTGCATGACCACCTGATTGTCCTGAGCAACGGCCTGAAATGTGCCGAAATCCGCCCCGGGCGAGGCATCGCCGCCGTTAGCTGCCCAGGCCACTTGCCATTGCTCGGTAGCCGAGTCATAGGTACGCAGACTAGTCAGCATGTACGGCCCATTCATCTTCGCCAGGTAATCGGGCAGTTGCTCGGCGGTGTGCAGCCACAGGTCACGAACCACGTAACCGTCCAGATCATAGCGCCACACCCACAGCGCAGGCGCGCCGGGGTGCCACTGCCCATCCTGGCCCAGCATTTCT
>Ga0316204_10008774_pt1 | contig 13828 bp, 11 predicted proteins | sample 6monrhotite_MG_2_FD_205661 | JGI IMG/M metagenome (GOLD analysis project Ga0316204, IMG submission 205661) | Microbial mat bacterial communities from mineral coupon in-situ incubated in ocean water Damariscotta River, Maine, United States -... | ecosystem: Environmental > Aquatic > Marine >... | reverse complement strand
GTGACCTACATCGCAACAGCTACAGCTGATGACGAAGAGATGCGACAACGTATCACCCATCACCAACAACAGCGGCCTGTTGCATGGCAGACGGTTGAGAGTCCTTACCATCTTACTAAGGCATTAGACCACCACGCAAAACCAAACAACTGTATCTTAGTCGACTGCCTTACTCTCTGGCTAAGCAACCTACTCTGCGCAGAACATGATACTCTCGCGGCCCGTGAGACATTCATTAAAACCCTGATTGATCTACCTGGTGAATTGATTATGGTCAGCAATGAAGTTGGACTAGGCGTCGTTCCAATGGGCAAACTAAGTCGACGTTTTGTTGATGAGTCTGGCCATCTCCACCAATCCCTGGCACAGCACTGTGACCGTGTTATCTTCACAGCCGCAGGACTACCACTCGTTATGAAAGGAGCCGCATTATGATTCCATCTTGGCTTGAACAACCATCCGCCTCCATTAACCAACAAGCGAAAGAGGCTGCCGAACAGCATCAACAACAGCTCACTAAGCCACCGGGCTCATTAGGTCAATTGGAAACATTAGCCATCAAACTTGCCAGTATGCAAGGTGTTAAACGTCCTACTCTCGAGCGTCCACATATCACTGTATTTGCAGGTGATCATGGTATTGCAGCAGAAGGCGTATCGGCATTTCCTCAAGCAGTCACCGCCGAGATGGTGCGTAACTTTTCCCGTGGAGGTGCCGCAATTTGCATCTTGGCCCGAGAGAATCACGCTTATCTTGAAGTGGTCAATACCGGTACAGTAAGTGAAATTGAGCCGCTTGACGGTGTTTTTGACGCACGCATCGCACCCGGCACAGCCAATTTTTCCCACGAAGCGGCCATGACGCCGGAACAACTCATTCGCGCGCTAGATATTGGCCGTTCCGCAGCTATCCGCGCTGATGAACTGGAAGCACAACTCTTTATCGCCGGTGAAATGGGTATTGCCAATACCAGTTCCGCAACAGCACTGAGCTGTGCTTTGCTCAATTTGCCCGCAGAGAAACTTGCAGGACCAGGCACCGGCCTAACTGCTGAAGGCGTTGCCCATAAAGTTGACGTGATCAACAATGCCTTACAACGCCATGCCAAAGCACTTATTAATCCAATAGATGCTTTACAACACTTTGCAGGGTTTGAGATTGTCGCCATTGTTGGCGCGTACATCCGTTGTGCACAATTAGGTATTCCGGTACTAGTTGACGGCTTTATTACCACAGCGGCGGCATTAGCGGCGGTACATATAAAGCCTGATGTAAAAAAATGGCTCGTCTATTCGCACACGTCACAGGAGCCTGGGCATGCGGCACTAATACAAGCACTCGAGGCGCATCCATTATTAAACCTACAGATGCGATTAGGTGAAGGCAGTGGCGCTGCCACAGCACTTCCACTACTACATCTTGCATGTAGCCTGCATAGTCACATGGCAACCTTCGAAGAAGCGGCAATTTCTGGAAAGCTATAAGTATTAACCCGTATATGGTTTATAGTTAAAAGAATAGAGTCATCATTATGGGGACTGCGCTGTGGATCTATACATTCCAAACGAACAAAAAACCTTAGCAGTTGGTTCACGCTTGGCACGCGGGCTCCATCACGGTGCAATTATTTTTCTCTCTGGCGACATGGGGGTAGGAAAAAGCACATTAATGCGCGGCATCCTGCAAGGTTTAGGATTGAGGCTACCTAAAAATAATAGTCGAAGCTCTTACCTTCACAGTCATGATGTGAACGGCTTAACCGTCCATTGCCTTGATCTGTATTTATTAAGCGATCTTGATGACCCACGCTTTACAACCGCATTAAGTCGGCTCAGTGAACCTTCAGCTGTGCGAATAGTTGAATCGCCAGAGCGAGCTCACGGCAACTTACCCGAGCCAGATCTACACATTAAATTCCGTCAAGGCATTAAAGGTCGAACGTTACTCATCGAATCCTTAAGCGAGCGTGGTAGCATGTTAGTTCGCGCCGTTAACGCACATCACTGAGGTTCGCGTGCTTAAGCCCATACTACTCCCATTAATCATCGCCTTTCAGTTGCTCACACGTATACCAACACCTCAGGTTGAAAAAGTCACACCCCAGGCATTAGGAGTCTCGCTACTCTATTACCCGCTAGTAGGCTTAGTCATTGGCCTATTATTAACCGTGATTAACGGGTTACTGTTCTCTGCCACCATAGAGGTGACAGCGGTACTTTTACTCATTGTTTGGGTCGGTATAACCGGTGCTCTACATTTGGATGGGCTTGGTGATAGCGCTGATGCCTGGATTGGTGGTTATGGTGATCAGCAACGCACCTTGGAGATCATGAAAGACCCTTACTGTGGACCAGCAGCAGTTTGTTCTATCTTACTCGTTTTACTAGGTAAATATGCAGCGCTACAACATATCACTGAACATTCACAATACTTAGCACTGCTGTTTATTCCCATCCTTAGCCGTAGTTTTATCCTAGTACTTTTCCTAACCACCCCCTACGTGCGCCAACAGGGTTTAGGTGAGTCACTAGCCAACCACCTTCCTCGGCGTAGTGCTTGGCTGGTATTACTAATTGTCAGTTTAGCAATGCTAATTTTTCTAAAATTGAGCGGTTTTATACTACTTGTAAGTGCTTTAATTAGTTTTCTTATACTCCGTCACTGGATGATGAAACGTATTGGTGGAACTACCGGTGATACGGCGGGGGCGATGGTTGAAATCCTTGAAGCAATTATGCTGCTTTGCTTTAGCCTATTTTGTATTAGTAGTTAGCCCCTGCCATCCAAACTGAAGAATTAAAACTGCCTATGAAATTCTAAAATAGAAAATGGCATATATAACACAACACGAAAGCTTTCTATTGCTTAAAAATCAAACTATTGCTAGTTTAACAATATAAATACCGTCTGCCTTAGGTATATAATAGAATTTATAATTTACGGTGCGTCACTCAAATATTATGGCCTTAAAATTTTTTAGCCTCAAAAAATGCTTATCCCTCAACCTGTTCTTACTGTTGCTGCTTAGCCAAAATCCGCTCTATGCACAACAAGAACCCGCAATAGAGGATGCCATAACTGAGCAGCAACCTGCCAACAACTCAATAGATAATCCCGCAAGTGAAGAAGAAGCTACAAATCTCAGCAAAATATTAGATCCTAAAAAACGTCAATTTATGCATGGTCAACTTGCCTACTGGTTTAAGGACTATGAATCAGCGTTAAAACTATGGCAGCCTTTAGCTGAAGAGGGAGACCCTAAATCCCAAGCAACACTTGGTTGGCTATACCATCAGGGCTTAGGTGTTACACAAAGCTATCAAACAGCCTTTGAATGGTATCAAAAGTCTGCGATACAAGATTATACCCTTGGTCAACACAATTTAGGCATGATGTATGAAAATGGATGGGGGGTTCAGCAAGACTATAAAGAGGCCTTAAAATGGTACAAATTAGGTGCTGACAAAGCCTACGGAAATTCAGTATACAACCTTGGGCTCATGTATTTAAATGGCCTAGGTACAGCCAAGGACGAAGAAAAAGCCATACATTTATTGAAGAGCGCCCATAGGCTACAGGTAAAAGAGGCTTCCGCGATACTCCGCGAATTAAATATTGAGATACAGGCACCTACTCCACACAATCCAGACCAGATACCCCACGGCACACCTCCCGAGTAAGTCAGTCACAGTAAGTGATCAACTGACAACCAGCAGCAACCTACTTCAGAGATTTAGAAATATCTATTCTCAAATGGCTCAACCAGCGTTTAATTGCTGAATTTGAAAATATAATAGGTAGAGAAGAGAAAATAAGGCGATATACCTCACTTCTTGGAACCTTAATACGTTGACCTGGATTTAGATAATCTGTGTTAGATGCAACAAGCTGAAGTGTCCGTAAACCAATAACAACAGGCCATAGCATGGCCAAGCGTAACTTGATACAACGGCGAGGTGTATTAATTATATAGAGCTCAGCTGAGCTATAACACGCCAATGCTCGCACCATCCAGTCATGCTGCACAGGGCGTATAACAGTAACACAATCAGAGTTTAGCAACGACTCAGCGGAAGTGCCTAACTCGAGCAATTGATTTTCAGGAAGGTAACAACGGCCTATTCGCAGATCTTCAGCAATATCACGTAGTATATTGGTCAGTTGTAGCGCCTTGCCAAATTCAACCCCTAGCCTACGCTGTTCAGGCAGATCCCACGCCTTCAAGCGGCTGTCATGGGCATAGCAAATATCACTCCAAAATTCACCCACGCAACCCGCTACCAAGTAAGTATAACGCTCTAATGCCTCTTCATTAGATATAGCCTTTACTACTTTAGAATGCTCTGGGGGAAAAGTCTCAAGATCAAACAACATCCCTTCACTCAATGTCATAACAACCATTGCGACCATCGACCTATCATTGGAACTTAATTGATCAAGAAGCAAAAATGCCTCTTCTAATCGTTCAAGTAATAGTCGCTCCTGTTGCTGATGCTGATGTGAAATAAAGGTATTCAGTTCAGCCAAAAATATTGAGTAAGGCAATGTTTTTTCGATTACCTGGCGGAAAGCCTTCAACAAACTTAAGCGCTGCGATGTATCAACGGCATCAGTATCAGATATTGTATCTGCTGCACGCGCCAACAAATATGCCAAGCTAATAGGCTCACGAACTGAACGTGGTAACACCATCAAGGTAAGGTAAAACGAACGCGAGACACTTCGCAACAACTCCCCTAAAAGGTCGTTACGGCCCTTAGCTTTCAATTCAGAATCCATCAAGATAACTCAGAAAAACTTCACTGATACAGTAAATGTAGAGGTCAAAATGCGAAAGCGCCTTGCCCCATCACTGCAGCAAAGCGCTTTACAAAAACTGGAGATAACGCGTTATTCAGTAGTGGTTACTGCCGCTTTTTTAGGATTCACTCTCTTTTTAGCGATTTTCTTTAATTTCATTTTTGCATTAATCTTTCGATCATACTGTTTTTCCCATTTCGCGGAAAAATCATTAATCGCTTTCTGCTTCGCTGACTCTTTTCTCAATGCCACTTGAATAGCGCTTGTTGCCTCAGAGATTGCAGCCTTTTCAATCTTCAAGCCTGCTTTCTTTTCACTCAACACAGCGTTAGCAGCAGCAACACCTTCTCGGGCACGCATGACTGCATTTTTTGTGGCCGCTGTTTTTCTGCTGGCAGCACTTGCTCGAGCCTTAACTGCTTTAGACTTCGCTTGCTCTAGCTTATTCGCAGCACTCTCAACCATTTTTTCGGCACGTTCAAATGAAGTAACGGCTTGTTTAAGTGCTTTTATCCCATTACCATGGTCATTATTAACAGGGATTGCAGAAAGCAATGCCGAAAAGGCACTTGATGGGCCTTTCTTAGCTACACTTTTTTTGCTTACCGCCGCACGCTTCACAGCACTTTTCTTAATTGCGCTTTTCTTAATTGCGCTTTTCTTAACTACAGTTTTTTTTGTAGCGACACGCTTCTTACTCACCGTACTTTTTTTAGCTGCCATTGCAACCCCCTACATAATTATTAAAATACCAGGTTAATTATAGGCATAAAAATTATAACGTGCAAAAAACCATCAATAATTAATTATGCACCAGACTTTTCTTCACTTCTACAACAATATTTCTGGAACTTATCATCATTTTTTCCCCCTAGGTAACACCCTATGATAACGCCGAGAGAATTTGCAGCTATATCCCAAAGGTCAAAAAACCTATATCCAGTAAAGCTCTGAAGAACCTCCACCACCACTCCCAGAATCAACAACAAGCTAACCATGTGTAAGAAAAATTGTTTTTTAATAACTTGGCAAAAATAAAAAGAGAGTACCAAGTACGTCAAAAAATGTTGAAACTTATCCAGGCCAATAATAAAAGAGGGATTTGACTGTCCCAGTGGCATCAAACAAAGTATGACAACAACCATAGTCATAAGCATACCGACAGAAAAAAACCACGTTACATATGGAAAGCTCTTTAACATTATATTCCTGAAGAATAGATTAAAAAGAGGGCTACCCCCTCTTATCAAATAACAGTCACTCTGATCGCTCACTTCTTGTCATGGCATCAACCTTTTTAATCGCCTTCATCACCTTCCAGGCATGCATAACTCCCCAGAAATAGACACCAAGCACAATCACATAGCCATAAAACATAATATATTCAGGCACACCTAATAATTCGCCTGTAATGCCAATTCCAGCCAGTAAGCCACTAATCATCATCATGACTATGACTATTTTGCTACGGCCAAATCCCGCCACTTGCAAGATATGATGAAAATGTTCGCGGTCAGGAGAGAACGGTGAGCGGCCACGCATAACGCGCCGGGTCATAATTGCAATAGTATCCAGTATGGGTAAACCAATAATCCAAAGAGCCGTTGTCGGCGAAATAGCGGCATGTTCACCCTGGGTCAATGAAACGCCAAACCAAGCGATCACAAAACCGAGAAACATACTGCCACCATCCCCCATGAAAACCTTAGCTTGTGCTCTGCCTGGAATCGGAAAATTAAAACACAAGAAAGCCAGCACGGTAGCTATAACACATAGCAATACCAACACATCACTCTCTAATCCAGCTATTGCTGCCACCACGGCAAAGGCACTCAATATAACCAACACCATGGAACCCGCCAATCCATCAACGCCATCCGTCATATTTGTCGCATTAATGACGCCCACTACTGCAAATATTGTGAAAGGTATACTCCAAGCACCCAGTGCAACCGACTCATTATGAAAAGCCTTCCCAAGGCTCTCTAACATGATTTCGCCCCATAAAAGCATTAATAATGCAGCTATGATTTGAGCAATAAAACGAATACGCGCAGAGAGTTCTTTAAGGTCATCCATAACACCCATGGCAACCATTAACGCCATGCCCGCGATTAATGCGCGATACTCATCAATCGCAACGGGTAAACTCAAAATAGCGAATAATAGCCCAGTAAACATCGCAATCCCGCCTACCAATGGGATAGCACCATCATGACATTTACGTCCCCCAGGGCAATCTAACAAACCAATTCGATAGGCGACTGGCATATAAAACCAAATAGCAGTAAGCGTTACAGCAAAAGCAGTTAAATAGCTCAAAAACCTTTCCACCCCAAGGCTGCACGTTTAATTTTCAACATTGATACACTAATCAAGGTTAATCCTATACTCATTACAAACAAAATAATTTATTCAGACCACGCGAGTATACTATAACAGTGTATTCTTATCTATTTAAGTGAACGAAGCATCTCTTCCAATCTACGTTCAGAAACAGGCTGGCTTGTTTTAATCTCTTGGGCGAAAAGAGAGATCCTCAGCTCTTCAACTAACCACCTTATCGTCTCTAACTGAAGATTCTGAACACTCTTTTTCTTATTAAGCCTATCGAAACTCTTTTGATATAATTGCCATATTTTATTAACTGACATCATGGCACTTTTATCTCTGTTGAGATTATGATTAAGTTTATCCAAGCGTAATTGAGCGGCCTTAAGGTAACGTGGATAATTCAGTAGATATTGATACGGAGTGTCAGTGATGAAGTTACTGTGAAAAAGCCTCTCTATTTGCTGCTGAATATCAGCCATAGCATTCAGCAGAAACGGGGGGATATTTCCCTTAATTGCAATCCTAATCTGATGGTACTGCTGCAGCACACCACCCACAAGTTGGGCGATGCTATTCACTTGCGCTACAAACTCACCGCGTCCCTGATTGAGCTTTTTTGAAAAACCCTCTTCATTACACACCACCTCACCAGCCATAAAGCTTTGCTCAACTGCAGCGAAGATAATTTGTTCTTTTAACTGCTCAGCACTGCCTAAGCTACTGTAGCAAAGAGACATAGCCTGAAAATTGGGAATATTTTTATTAATGAATTTAATTTTATCGCTCAATTGAAGCATAAACAGACGCCGCAACCCTCCATGATTTGCCTGCTGCGCCTTTTCCTTTGTGTCAAAAACCTTAAGTACAACATGATCATACGCATCCTCTAAAGCGGGATAACCGCGCACTGTCATGCCTTGTTGTTCAGTTTCAATCACTTCAGGCAGTTCACCAAAATCCCATTTAACGACATCATCTCTTTGCCACGCATTGAGCTGTGGCGTGACAAAAGACTCGCTAGCGATCGAGCCACACTGCTGCTTTAACACAACTAAATCTCGACCTTCTGCTAACACCTTACCATTAGCATCAATCACCTTAAAATTCATCAGTAAATGATTTGGGATAGTCAGTTCATCCCATACCCCACCAGGCAGTGGCTCACCTGAAATGCGATTTAATTGATGAGCAACCTCAGCCAACAACGAACCACTGGGCTGAAGCGGTAAAGCATCCATGCAAGCTTGTGCATAATCTGGGGCAGGCACAAAATTACGACGTACCGACTTTGGTAATGATTTAATCAAATGTACGATCTTTGCCAACCTCATCCCTGGCACTAGCCACTCAAAATAATCACTCTCTATTTGATTAAGCAGCGCTATCGGTATCTTAACGCTGATACCATCGGCATGATGATTGGGGTCAAAATGATATTCAAGATCAAGCTGTACACCCTGAAAATTCAATTGATCAGGAAATGCCTGCTCTGTAATCAACGAATCACGTCGCAAAAGGTCATCTTTAGATAAAAATAGTAGCTCAGGCTGCTCCCTTTTTGCGTTTTTATACCAGCGTTCAAACGCAGCACCATTATATATTTTATCTGGCAGCGTTTTATCGTAGAAATCAAAGATCAACGTTTCATCAACCAATAGATCTCGACGACGAGACTTACTCTCGAGTTGCTCAATCTCTTCAATCAAAGCGCGGTTATTCTTCAAGCACGCCGCCTGACTGCGGTAATCCCCATGAATCAACGCTTCGCGGATAAAAATTTCACGACTAAGCAGCGGGTCTAATGGGCCAAAGTGCACTTTACGACGCGCTACAATGGGCAGCCCATACAGTGTCACCTTCTCAAAAGCGATGACTTGAGCGCGCTTTTTCTCCCAATGAGGATCACTGTAGCTTTTCTTAATAAACACCGTCGCAAGCGCCTCAACCCATTCAGGCTCGATCTTGGCGACAATGCGTGCAAACAGCTGAGAGGTCTCCACCAGCTCGGCAGCCATAATCCATTTAGGCTGTTTTTTTCGCAATCCAGAACCAGGAAAAATCTTCAGCTTTTTATTGCGGGTACCTAGATACTCTTTCTCCTCAAGTTTCAGTGCGAGGTTGCCCAGTAAACCACTTAGCAGGGAGCGGTGAATTTGCGCATAACCAGCGTCATTTTGATTACTACGATACCCCATCTCTTTAAGCTGTCCGGATAACTGCTTATGAATATCTTCCCACTCAAACATGCGCAAATAAGAGATAAACTGTTTTTTACACAATCTCCGCAGTTGGTTACGACTGAGATGCTTTTTCTGCTCCTGAAACCAGCCCCACAGATTAAGATAAGCGAGAAAGTCAGACTCTTCATCTCTAAACCCACGATGTTTTTCATCGGCAGATTGCTGCTTATCTGCAGGCCGTTCACGAGGATCTTGAATACACAATCCCGAGGCAATTACCAACACCTCAACCAAAGCTTGTTCGTCAATAGCGGTCAGCAACATACGGGCAATACGCGGATCAATCGACAACTTCGATAGCTTCCGCCCTACTTCGCTTAAACACTGCTGAGCATCAATAGCCCCCAGCTCTTGCAGCAATTTATAGCCATCGTTCACCATGCGGCTATCGGGTGCATCAACAAAAGGGAAAGCCTCGATATCGCCTAAACCCAAGCCTTTCATTTGCAAAATTACGCTGGCTAAATTAGTGCGATGGATCTCCGGCGGCGTAAACTCAGTTCGCGCATCGAAATCCTCTTCAGAATAGAGTCGAATACAGACACCCGGTGCAACACGACCACAACGCCCCGCGCGCTGATTAGCACTGGCCTGAGAAACTGCCTCAATGGGTAATCGCTGCACCTTGCTTCTATAGCTATAGCGACTAATACGCGCCACACCCGGATCAACCACATAACGAATACCAGGCACCGTCAATGAAGTCTCCGCCACGTTCGTAGAGAGCACTATGCGCTGTTTTCTACTCTGCTGGAAAATTCGACTTTGATCCGCTGCGCTAAGACGGGCATAGAGCGGCAACACTTCACAGGAATCGGGGTGATGTTTACGTAGCGCCTCAGCCGTTTCTCGTATCTCCCGCTCTCCGGGGAGAAAAACCAAAATATGGCCATGGCGATCAAGCCTGGAAAGCTCATCCACGGCATCAAGAATCCCCTGCACCATGTCGCCATCACGCTCTTCACTTTCATATAAAGGGCGATAACGCAGTTCAACAGGATAGTTTCTACCCGAGACTTCAACCACGGGCGCATCATCAAAATGCTTAGAGAAACGCGCAGTATCGATCGTCGCCGACGTGATAATGATTTTTAGATCGGGACGTTTTGGCAGTAATTGCTTTAAGTAGCCCAGTAAAAAATCGATATTGAGGCTTCGCTCATGAGCCTCATCGATAATGATGGTATCGTAATGATTAAGATAGCGGTCCTTCTGCATCTCAGCCAGTAAGATGCCGTCAGTCATAATCTTTATATAGCTTTCAGCATGGGTGTGGTCGCTAAAGCGCACCTTAAAGCCTACCGCCTTACCTACCTCACTCTTTAACTCTTCAGCAACACGGCTGGCTAAACTACGTGCAGCTAAACGACGGGGTTGAGTGTGCCCAATAAACCCGGTCACACCCCGGCCCAGCTCCAGGCAAATTTTGGGTAACTGTGTGGTTTTACCAGAGCCTGTTTCACCCGCCACAATCACCACTTGATGGTTCGCTATCGCCTCTTTTATCTCTTCCCTGCGCTCACTTATCGGCAGCTCTTCGGGATAGCTAGGTTTGGGTAAATTTTGTAAGCGCCTAACTCTCAATGCAATGGAGCGCTCGACAGCCTGACTCAACTTAGCAAGCCCCTCGGAAATTGGCTTACCCGTTTTAGCTCGATTTTTTAAGCCATAAAGGCGTTTACGTAGCGAAACCTGCTCCGCAAGCATGCACTGTTCAAGCTGTGAGGCCAGTTGCTGTAATATAATCAGATCACTCATAACAAAAAACGGCCATCCTAGAATGGCCGCTCCATACTCTTACTCTTGTATTTAAGGTTCATGACGCAAATAATTATTTACTCTTCGCCTCGGTTTCCACGTGGTAGTGAATATCCTCTGCCACATTGACCTCAACCAAATCACCCGATTGGTCGAACAACGCTTGACACTCGTGGCTGAGGTGACGCAAATGCACCTTTTTGCCTGATTTAATATAACGCTCAGCCAGGCTATCAATTGCCTCCATCCCCGAATGGTCATATACCCGAGTATATTTAAAATCGATAACCACATCATCTGGGTCATTTTTAGTATCGAAGAGGTCATTAAAGCTACGAATCGAACCAAAAAATAGTGGGCCATGCAATACATACACCTTGCTACCATTTTCATCAACGCTCTGCTCTGCCCACATATGCTTAGCGGTTTGCCAAGCAAACACCAAGGCGGAGACAATCACACCTATAATAACCGCCGTCGCCAAATCAGTAATCACCGTTATGCCTGAAACCAGCACTAAAACAAACGCATCCGCACGTGGAATCTTCTTCAAAATACGCAGACTAGACCACTCAAACGTACCTATTACCACGATAAACATCACGCCAACCAGTGCCGCCAATGGAATCATCTCAATTAAATCAGAGGCGAATAAAATAAAACCGAGCAGAAATAAAGCCGCAGAGATCCCTGAGAGACGCCCCAAACCACCGGAGTTGATATTGATCATCGATTGACCAATCATTGCACAACCACCCATGCCGCCAAAAAAGCCGGTGGTAACGTTGGCAACACCTTGACCAACACATTCACGATTCCCCTTACCACGAGACTCTGTGATTTCATCAATCAAATTCATGGTCAGTAGGGATTCAATCAAACCTATCGCAGCAAAAATCAATGAATAAGGCAAAATAATCATCAAGGTTTCTAAGGTAAACGGCACCATCGGAATATGAAAATCGGGTAAACCACCGGCAATCGAAGCGACATCACCCACACTCTTGGTCTCCATACCAAAAAAGAGCACTAATCCCGTCACAATAATAATTGCCGCTAAAGAGGAGGGAATCGCCTTAGTCAATTTAGGCAAAAAGTGAATAATCGCCATCGTCAACACAATCAACGCAAGCATTAGCATCAATTCATTACCCGCGAGCCAGCTGCTCACACCCGCCTCATCGGTGACCTTAAACTGTTCCAATTGGGCGAGGAAAATCACAATCGCGAGACCATTTACAAAGCCCAGCATCACCGGATAAGGCACCATACGAATAAAGGCCCCCATCTTAAAGACCCCTGCCAGTATCTGAATAATGCCCATGAGCACCACCGCCGCGAACAGATATTCCGCACCATGCTCCGCAACCAAATAGACCATGACCACCGCCAAAGCACCCGTAGCACCGGAGATCATCCCAGGGCGCCCACCAATCACAGCAGTAATCAAGCCGACCATAAAGGCCGCGTAAAGACCCACCAAGGGGTTTACACCTGCTACGAAAGCAAATGCAACGGCTTCAGGCACTAGAGCCAGCGCAACGGTTAAGCCAGACAATATATCGTTTTTCACGCTCGCATAGCGCGCATGACTAATTTCAAACATGGGTAAACCCCTAGGGTATGGTGGTTGCAGGTATCGCGAGCGGGGGATTCTAACAAAAATGCGGGCCAACTAGAACAATTTTCCCAAACTAAGTCACCATCTGAGGTAAGCTGTGGCGATGCTTGCAGAACTTTTTTACTACCTCACCACCCCTTGTCCGCTAGCACATCGACGACTCGGTTATTTGTCCGGATTGATCGCCGTTCAGGCACGCCTACCAGCGCGTGGGAATGCATTGGCGTAATCATCTATCCCATACTCAAGAACTTATTTTACAAGCCACGAAACAGTGTTCCTGGCATAATAGTGTTGTGGTGCTCGGCTCTGGTTTATTACTCGATGTGCCCGTGGAACAACTCAGTCAACGCTTTAAGAAAGTAATGTTAGTTGATGTGGTTCAATTACGTTCTGTACGACATCGCTGTCAAAAATTAGCCAGTGTCACCCTGCTAGAACATGACATAACAGGGTTGGCAGAATCATTACTAGCCTATCGCCGCCACGACCCGTTACCCACTCCCAATGCCAATCTTCCAGATGCGGCACAAAACAGTGATCTCATCATTAGCTGCAACCTACTCTCTCAGCTGCCCCTCACACCAAGCCAGCGCTTGCAGCAACATCATGGCATTGATCAAAACCAACTAACTCCTTGGTGCACCGCCGTCCTACAAAACCATTTATCCCTACTTGCAGAGCAAACGGGGAATTGCGGCCTTATCAGTGACATTAAGCATCACTATCTCAATGAAAAAGGCAGTCAACTGGCGTGCCACGATATGTTATTGGGTTTATCGCTCGGCTCACCTGATCAACAGTGGCAGTGGACCATTGCCCCATTAGGCGAGTTGAGTAAACATTGTCAGCTACACGCCACTGTTCAAGGATTCTACAACTGGTCGCCCATCACTGATTAGCGTGCTGGCGTGCAACGCTGGTAATCCCCGCAAAGATTCGCAATAATCCCCCTCCATTAATTCAACAAGCAAACGAAAGGCCTCACCATGTGGTTTAACAATCTTCAGCTGTTCCGTCTTACTCAACCTTTCAATCTAAACGGTGAAGAGTTAGAGGAAAAGCTCGCCGACCA
>Ga0316204_10008773_pt1 | contig 13831 bp, 14 predicted proteins | sample 6monrhotite_MG_2_FD_205661 | JGI IMG/M metagenome (GOLD analysis project Ga0316204, IMG submission 205661) | Microbial mat bacterial communities from mineral coupon in-situ incubated in ocean water Damariscotta River, Maine, United States -... | ecosystem: Environmental > Aquatic > Marine >... | reverse complement strand
GGAAATTGGTCACCCCGAAGATAACCTCATGGATATAGATACCAATCTACGTATGGGCTGTACTATTCTTAAATATTATTTAGACATGGAAAAAGGCAATATTCGCAGGGCGCTTGCTCGCTACAATGGAAGTTTAGGCTCGTGGAAATATCCAGACAAGGTAATGAGCGTGCTAAATAAACACTGGTACAGAAACTAATTACTAAAGCCGGTATATACCCGCCAGTCTCCGATCTCCCTATCCTGGCATTCATCTCGAGCCATTGATGGTAATAGATTATTCGCTGGTAAAATTGCAGTGAACTGATTTTAAGAATTTAACATAAATGGTCATGCACGAACTTTCATGTTAATTTTATCAGCAGACTAAACCCTGTTTAATCTAGCTCTTATTGTATAAATATATCCAAATATTACGATAAAACGAATAACCACTATAAGGAGATTTATTGTGTTATTTATTACAAATCGTGAGCCTCAGGGCTCAATAGTCACCGAAACAAACCGCGAGTTTGAATTCGATCTAGATAAAAACTCACCTTCAAATTCTATTTATTGCTGCGAACGAATAGACAAGAATAAATATATAGAGCTTGGCTCTGATGTTCTCATGTCAAAGCTTAAAGCTAGCAAAGCAAAACAGCTACTTCTTTTCATTCACGGATTTTCAAACCTACCTGAGCCGGACATATTTCCACGTGTCATAAAATTACAGGAGTACTTTGATGCCAGGGAACCTGACCTGGTTCAGGTCGTACCATTAATATGGCCCTGTGATAATGATTTAGGCATTATCAAGGATTACTGGGATGACCAGAAGTCAGCCGATCAAAGCGCCTTTTCTTTTGCACGAGCTTTACAGTTTTTTATGGACTGGAGAGATAAAGCGCCAGAAGATTCACCCTGTCTTAAACGCATCAATATACTGGCTCATTCAATGGGAAACAGGGTTTTTAGAGAAACACTTTCCGTGTGGAATAAATATGATCTGGCAAACGGTGTTCCTCTGCTGTTCAGAAATACCATTCTTATGGCCGCTGACATTGTTAATGAATCCCTTGAAGAAAATAAAGATGGACGCTTAATCAGTCAGTCATCACGTAATGTATCTGTATATTACGCCTCAGATGACCTTGCTCTGCGATCAAGTAAGATATCTAATTTAAAAAATAAAGTTGCCTCAAGAAGACTTGGGCACACAGGCCCTGAAGACTGCAACAAAGTACAATCTAATGTTTACTCTATCGATTGCGATAATTTTAATAATAAGTACGATACCCCCAAAGGACACTCCTATTTCCTAAGCGATGACAATAACAATGTAGGCGCAGTATTCGAGCATATGTTTAATACTATAAAAACCGGCAGGGTATCTGTTGATGATGAAGTAAATCGAAAACATATACTTTAAATATAAATAACAAGCTCATGCCAGAAAGATAAAGTGAAATAAGCCTAAGCTTTATCTTTCTGCTAAAGCGGGGCATTATGCATAGGTAACATGCCAGCTAAACACCACATAGATAACTCTCACCAACTCCTGATAACTACATGGGAGGGCGAAGCTGTAGATATAGACTTTATTGAAGCAATCAAGAAATATCAGCGAGATATTCAAAGTGATAGTAGCTACCATCACTTCAATGAAATTGTAGATTTAACCAAGATAACAGGCATTAAGCTAACCACTAATGGAATAAAACACATTAGCAGCATTGCATCCAGCTCTGATAAGGATAGAGCCAATACAAAACTAGCCTTAGTTGTTTCATCAAATTTAGCCTTCGGCCTGGCAAGAATGTATGAAGCATACAGATCCATGTCAAAAAATATAACCAAGGAAATACGCGTATTTAAAAACAAGGATGATGCTTTTGTATGGATTAATGAAAAAACATAGTCAGCTTATAAATACAGAGCATGATGAACGCATTTAAGTGATTCTACTTACACTCATATTATTTAGGTATTTCCTATACAGACTATGAAAGATTTAATTACAACATCATTGCCTGTTTTATTACTAACCTACCCCTTAGTAATTTTATTATATGCACGAACACTCAACAAACTAGTAAAGTTCAGCAAGTCTGCGGACTGTACTATTTTCGGCCATGTATATATAAATTTATCACAAATAATATCTAATATGACATTTTCAAAAGACCTGTGGCGAGGTACAAGAATACAGCACACTGAAAACAAAAAACTAAAAAGATTATTAACAAAAACTCGATTACAATTAATACTTACCGTCTACTTCGGCATATTTATACTGCTTATCTTCATAAGCAATGAAATTGTTAATACTTTATAAGCATGCTAATTCATATACTCATAAAAACCAGGATCATATAAATGCCTGATTTATCCTGGCACAACTTTTTTGAAATTGGCGTAGACTTTATAGACAACGATCATAAAGAATTATTACAGATAATGCTCGATACAAAAGTCGCAATTGAAAATGGCAATAATAACGAGTGCGTAAAGCTACTGACATCACTGCTAAAAGAGGCCCGAGATCATTTCAAAAGGGAAGAGTCTTATTTAGAAGAAGTAAAATATCCCGGCCTCGATGAACATAAAAAATACCACAAAGAGTTACTCATTAAGGCAGACACTACCAAGCGAACATGTGAAGGTATCGAAACAGACCACGATCTTAAACAATGCTTTGATGGTATGGCCAATTTTTTAATTGATGATATTTTAAAGGGCGACATTATGTTCAAGTCCTTCCTCGAGTACGAAGGCCATTTACCTAAAAAAGACTTCAAAATATAGCCTATGCTCGATGGCTTGTTCCTATACATCCCCTACCAATATCGATACAGGCCTTAGTATCTGACTTAAATCATTAACCCCAATAACAATCCCAAAAGATAAGAATTCAGGGTTTAAGCCTTAAAAACAGCAAAACCACCCTCGTTCATAAGCTCAATTTATTGAACCAGGTCAATTTTCCTCTGCTCATATAAACCTCTTATCGCAAAAAACTATATAATTTGACAATACAGGCCTACAATATATCCTATACCTTGAACCGCAATTGGGACTTATAAAAGGAGCATATTATGCCTACCATAGATAACGCTGGAAATGCCTCTGCTGCTTTATATACCCCCCCTGTTAAGGTACAAGAGCCTGCTCAGACAGTAACTACTCGCCCAGTGGTTGAAACCAGCCCTGCAGAAGCAAGCAGCACACCAGCTGTGAGCGAAAGCGGTTTAGGTAAGATCATCGACACTACTGCATAGTAAGTCATCGCCTGACAAATAAATAATTGCTTCATTTATTTAACACATTGCTGAACTAAGCCGATTAGCTTTTCTATAATAATCGGTTTTTCAGCAACCGCGTCCATTCCTGCTGCTATATATTTATCCCTTTCATTCATCATCACACTGGCTGTTAAGCCAATGATTGGAACATTCATATACGCTGTATTTTCACTGCGAATTATTTTTACTGCTTCTATGCCATCCATGACAGGCATATGTATATCCATAAATACAATATCAAAGGCCTGCTCTTTTAATCTACGTAAAGCCTGTTCACCATTCTCGGCTTCTACCACATGATGCCCCTGCTGATTCAATAATGTGTGTGCAGCTAATCGATTAATGCTGTCATCATCGACTAAAAGAATATTTAGCTCTCGTAGTATTTCTGAGCTTTTATTATTACGAGACAATCCATGAACCTGCTTTTCTTCACCAATAGGTAAGGCTACATTTAACGTAAACACACTGCCTTCACCTAGAGTAGATGTAACAGTTAAGTCACCACCCATTAATTGAGATAGATGTTTACAAATCGCCAGGCCTAAGCCAACGCCTTTATTCAAAGTTCGGTCGACAGATAACTGACTGAATGCCTCAAATATTGCCCCTAAGTCATCGTCCGATATACCTAGTCCACTATCTTGAACACTAATCGATATTGCACATGTTTTACCAGGTGATTCGCAAGCAGATATAGTTAACTTAACTTCGCCTTGTGAGGTAAATTTAGCTGCATTACTCAATAAATTGAGCACAATTTGTAGAAGCCTGGTTTCGTCTCCGATTAAAACTGCCGGCAAGCTATCATCTATCTCCGTAATAAACGCCACTTCTCTATTTTCAAAAAGTGGATCAATAATATTATGTATATCTGTTACCCAACTGAATGTTTCAAATGGCTTGTTATGCAAAACCAGTGTAGCCGATTCTATTTTTGAAATATCCAGTAAATCATCTATTAATAATAAAAGGTTTTTCCCTGAGCTATTAAGCACATCTAAATAATGCTGCTGTACATCATTTAGCTCTGTGCCCTTAAGCGCCTGAGCCATACCTATAACACCATTCATTGGTGTACGTATTTCATGACTCATATTCGCTAGAAACAGACTCTTGGTTTTATTCGCTAATTCTGCTTTTTCTAATGCCGCATCCAACTTAACAATATTGTTTTCTAGCATCTCATTGTTAGTTTTTAGTTGTAACTCATAGCGTTCCATTTGCACGGTATACACCCTGCTTAACAGACTAGATATCAACAAGCCTAAGACCGCCGTAACAAAGGCTGCATCAGAAAGCATAAGTTCGGCAAATGCATTACAAACAATAATGGAAATAAGCGCTGCCGCAGTCACTACCGCTCCACCGCGTGACCCCAAAACTACATAAGCAATAAAAATCGTGAAATAAAACCAGATGATTCGAAATTCATCATTTAAGACAAACAGCAATGCAGAAACAAAGGTGCCTAAACATGCCATTAAAAATATCACTGCAATACTTTTAAACGAGAGTAAGTTTTTCCATAATGCAATCAACAGAAGCCCACTAACCAATGAATACACATAATCAACGGCGGAGTGAATGCGGCCAATGTCATTTATACCTAAGTCATGCATCAGGCCAAATAAAAATGCAAAGACCATCGCAATCAACATGACTGAGCGCAGTATTTTTACTTTATAATTGAGCGGAGTTTCACACGAAACTGCGTTTGATTTGATTTGAGAACTTGAGCTAATAGGCATCTTAGAATGAATTTTTACAACAGTTAACGCAGGCGTTAGAATAACATTTTTAAACGTGTGTGTATGTTTACCCGACAGGCGACTTATTCAGTCATCTCTTCACTTACTCCTTGAAGTCTAATATGCGGATAATTTCTGGTAATAATGCGGGATTACCCACTGCTACAACATGATTCGGCGAATCAATGGTCAGCGGCTTCCCATACCAGTCGGTAATTGCTCCCCCTGCATTACGGATAATTGGCCCCAACGCTGCAAAATCATGCACTAGTGGCCCTGCGGTAATCACAACATCCAGATGCCCGGCAGCGAGCAAGCCATAATCATAGGGCGCTACACCCCATTGAGCCCAATGCGCAGCCTTCCATACTTTATCGATATAGTGATCTCTACCTTCGGTGTGCCACTCGAAGCCTGCACGCGCGATAATCGCTTTATTAAGATCGGGGCATTTTCGCGTTTGAATTGCTTCACCGTTCAACAAGGTAGGTACGCCATCGGCACCTATCCAGCGCTCACGGCTTATCGCCTGCTCAATCACACCGAGTATAAATTCACCCTGATACGCCAATCCCAGCAGTAATGCAAAAGTAGGATGCCCCGTCATAAAATACTTCGTGCCATCCACCGGATCAATCACCCAAACAAACTCTGCATCTGCCTGATGCGCTGGAAACTCTTCACCTAATATCCCATGACTTGGGTAGTGTTTCATCACCAGTTCACGCATCACCGATTCCGACTCTTTATCACACTGCGTTACCGGACTGCTATCGTCCTTGTATTCTGTTGATACTGGCTGACGAAAATACTTGCGATGCACCTCTGCAACTGCATCTGACACCTTATGCGCGAATGTAATAAGTTCCTGAATGGTTTTCTGACTAGGTTGCTGAGCTGACATTCTGACGTTTCTTTATATCATTAATATGCGCACAGAATACACCAGCTCTTACACATCAAAAAGCGACATTTCCAAGCAAGGGAGTATTTAGGCTATAATCTGCAGCCATAAATCATCATCTATTACTTAACCTCACATTAGGCCCATTTAATGAAAATCACTGCTGATCAAGCCATTACCCTTAACTACATTTTAAAAGACGGCGACGGAGTCGTAATCGATGAATCTAGTGACTCTAGCTTTATCTATTTACACGGTCATAACAACATTATTCCTGGTCTGGAAACAGCGCTGGAAGGCAAAGAAAAAGGTGATTCATTTAGCCTGGTAATTGAGCCTAAAGATGCTTACGGTGAATACAATCCGGCGATTACTCAGGTTATACCCCGTGAGTCATTTGGTGGCGCAGAGCTAGAAGTGGGTATGCAATTTCATGCAGAAAGCGATGATGCTCAACCTGTGTTAATTACAATCAGTGAAATCAAAGGTGATGACATTACTATTGACGGTAACCCGGCATTGGCTGGCGTGACATTACACTACGATGTCGATGTAATGGATATCCGTGCTGCAACTGCAGACGAACTAAGCCACGGCCATATTCACTCACCGGATGGTGGCTGTGGCCACGATCACTAAACTTTAGTTTAGTATTCGCCAAAAGCAAAAAAGCACGATAGCTAAAGGACCAATCCTTTAGCCTTTGTGCTTTTTAATTTCTTATGCGATAAATACAGACAAACCAACTCAAACAACAATTCTTTCATCTAGCCTTGTAAACTTTAAAGTAATCAATAAAGCTATGAACGAAACCAGTGCCGCAACAGAAAATATAATCTGTGGGCTATACACATCCCAATAAGCCCCGCTAATTAATGCACCTATTGCACCACCAGCCCCAAAGCTAACTGCCGAATACAATGCCTGCCCCCTGCCCTGTAACTTACCTTTAAAGTTACGATGAAATAATTCTATGGCCACTGCATGATACAAACCAAAACTTGCAGCATGCAAACACTGCGCAATAATTAACATACTTAGACTGTCTACAAAAAAACCAACCATCAACCAGCGAATACCGGTTAGCAATAAAGCACTCATCATCAAAAAACGCGGGCCATATTTTGGCATCAAGCGATGCATAAACAAAAATAACACTATCTCAGCAATAACGCCTAAGGCCCAAAGCCAGCCTAAAGTTGTACTGCTATACGAAAATTGTTTTAAATAAATTGAATAGAATGTGTAATAAGGCCCATGTGACATTTGCATTAAAAAACAGATCAATAATAAGGCTATGACATGAGGCTCTTTTAAGGCAATCAAAATTGACGTATTTTGCGCAACTGATGTTTCGTGTTTTGCATCTTTTACCATATAGCTAAATACGGTTATAAATACATACAGAATAAAAATTGAAACAGGTACTAATTGATAGCCAATGTTATCCAGCAAACTACCAATAACAATCACTGCCACGACAAACCCTAAAGACCCCCAAAGCCTAACTACACTGTATTTGTGTGTATCTTCACCCAAAAAATTCATCGTATTGGCTTCGAACTGCGGCAGGGTCGCATTCCAGAAAAAACTGAATAGCAGCATCACTAGTGCAAGCCACCAGAAGTTTGAGCTTACAAAAACACCGGCGAACATAACGACCGACATCACACTACCAAGACGAATAATCTTCATGCAATGCCCAGTATGATCTGCAATCCAGCTCCATATATAGGGTGCAACAATTTTAGTCCCCATGAGTATCGCCATGAGTTCACTGATTTCTTTTGCATCAAACGCCAATGACTGTAAGTACAAACTCCAAAAAGGAACAATCACACCCAGAGATGCAAAGTAGAACCAGTAAAAACCGGATAGACGCCAGTAGGGAATTTTAGAATCGGACATTAAAATTCAACCTGGGAAAGGTTTAATTCAAATGATTGAAGACTTGAATTCATACACACACGATTCTTTAATAAATAACAATTTGGAGTGGTGTATATTTTATAGATGATAAATATACAGATTTTATGCGTTTAATCTCGCTGCAGTTAATATCAAGTTGATATATTAAGTGCAGCGTGACTCGATACTACAGCTAACTACTCTTCGCCAGCCGGGATTACAGGTGTTGTACAAACAACATCACCACACTGCGCTTTAAAACGCATCATATGATCTGCTAATGTAAGCGCTAACATAGCTTCACAAATAGGCGTTGCGCGGATACCAACACAGGGATCATGGCGACCGTGGGTGACCACCTCAAGCGGATCACCATTTATATCAACACTCCTGCCTTCCAGTCGCATACTGGAGGTTGGTTTAAAAGCAGTATGCACCACAATATTCTGGCCTGAACTAATCCCACCCAGAATACCACCAGCGTGATTACTTAAAAAACCCTGCGGGGTAATTTCATCACGGAATTCCGTACCCTTTGCCGCCACACAGGAAAAGCCACCACCGACTTCTACACCTTTCGCCGCATTGATAGTCATCATGGCATAAGATACTTCTGCATCCAGACGATCAAAAATTGGTTCGCCCAACCCCGGCGGCACACCCTCTGCAACCACAGAGATCTTTGCACCGACTGAATTACCTTCCTTACGCAGTGCATCCATGTAATCTTCCATCTCTTGCACCTTACTTGAGTCAGGGCAAAAAAACGGATTCTGGCTAACCTGATCCCAGTCATGCGCTTCAACCTTAATAGGCCCAAGCTGTGAAAGGTAACCTCGAATCAGAATATCGTGTTTATCTTTAAGGAATTTTTTAGCTATTGCGCCGGCTGCTACACGCATCGCCGTTTCACGTGCCGAGGAACGCCCACCACCACGATAATCACGGAATCCGTATTTTTGTGTATAGGTGTAATCAGCATGACCAGGACGGAATGTCGCTTCAATATTACCGTAATCTTTAGATCGCTGATCCACATTCTCGATTAACAGGCCAATAGACGTACCCGTGGTCTTTCCTTCGAATACGCCAGAAAGTATTTTTACCTGATCAGGTTCACGACGCTGCGTGGTATGCCGAGACGTACCCGGGCGACGGCGGTCCAGATCAATCTGAATATCTTCTTCTGAGATTTCGATACCTGGGGGGCAGCCATCAATAATCGCCATTAGCGCGGGGCCATGAGACTCACCACTAGTGGTGACCGTAAATAATTTACCGAACGTATTACCTGACACTCTTCTTCCTCAACAAAACTAACCCCAATCAACAGTTTAGATCTTACCATATTGGCTTGCCAGCCGGGGGCGAAAACCTATATGATCATTTACAAATTATAAGGACTATAAATAGCACAATATGTACTTTACTACTCCGGATATCTTAATTGTTGAAGATGATGAGTTTAACCGAAGCCTTATGGCAACACGCCTGGAATCGGGAAATTACAACTTAAGATTTGCAGTAGATGGCCAGCAGGCGCTGGACATGGTGGCAGAAAAAAAACCTGATTTAATTCTACTCGACATAATGCTACCGGAAATAATGGGCCTGCAGGTACTACATACACTGCGCCAGCAATACTCCATGGTTGACCTGCCAGTTATCATGGTCACGGCGATAGATGAAGATCAGCGAATTGTTCGCTCACTTGAATTGGGCGCTAACGATTTCGTCTCTAAACCGATTAACTATCCTATTTTAATCGCACGCATACAAACTCAGCTAAGCCTGAAGCAGCTATCCGCGATGAATAGCGAATTTCTGACTACAGCCAGTCATGACTTGAGCAAACCGATTGCCGTTATTCAGGATATTGCCGCATCATCCCGTGCACTACTCCTCAGTCAACAGGCGCTTCACTCAGAAGACATGTTGCAGCGATTTCAGGCAATTTCCCAGTCTGCCAACTATATCAGCACTATTACAGAATGTATTTTGAACACACAGGCAGGTGGCTTTGAACAAATTCGATTAACCAAAATACCACTCCACATAGCCCCGCTTATTCTGGAAACTATTCAACGACACCATCCCTACGCCAGTGAAAAACGCATTAATTTAATCAACAAGTCAGATATCAGCATACCCACTGTGGAAGCCGACCGATCTCGTATTGCTCAGGTATTAAATAATTTAATTGATAATGCCGTTAAGTTTTGTTCCGCTAACGACACCATCACAATCACAACTAAGACAGATAATGATGAAGTATCTATCATTGTCTCTGATACTGGACCAGGCTTAATAGACAGTGATTTTGATCAGCTGTTTATCAAAAATGCCATATTGAGTAACCAGCCTAGCAACAATGAAACAAGCAAGGGCTTAGGTTTGGCAACCTGCAAACAGTTAGTTGAGCTACACGATGGTGAAATTGGCGCAATGAATAACCATGAACATGGCGTGAGTTTCTGGTTTAAGCTACCGGTTTCCAAACTAAAACCGGTCTAAATCAAAAATACATCGCGTGTAGAGCTTGAGTAATTTATTCGCTCCGGTGCAGCCATTTAAAACTCAAATTCATCCAACTGCTGTGCAGTTATCAGAAAGACACCCGAACCACCATGTTCAAAATCTAACCAACAGAATGGTACGTGTGGATAGGCCTCCTGTAAGGCAAACTGCGAATTGCCTACTTCTACAACCAGAATTCCCTGATCAGTTAAAAACTGCCTTGCCTGCTGCAACATAGGGATGACTAAATCCAGACCATCATCACCTGCTGCCAGGCCTAATTCAGGCTCATGATGATACTCATCTGGCAGTGACGCCATATCTTCAGCATCGACATAAGGCGGGTTACTCACAATAATGTCATATCGCCTTGGTGGAACATTTTCAAACAAGTCCGACTGGATAACGCATATCCGATCTTCCAGTTGATGCCTCGCTACATTTTCTTCCGCAACCTCAATGGCATCCGCTGAAATATCCACCATGTCTACATCCGCACAATCAAATGCATAGGCAGAGGCAATACCAATACAACCGCTTCCACAGCATAAATCTAAAATACTTTCGACAGATTCGGCCTCTACCCAGGGCTCAAATCGCTTTTCAATCAACTCTGCAATCGGCGAACGTGGGACTAATACATTCTCATTTACCACAAACGGCAAACCGGCAAACCATGCCTCACCGGTTAAATATGCCGCAGGTAACTTTTCACTTACACGGCGCATTAACAAATTAAAAACAGCCTGTTTTTCATCTTTAGTTAAGGCCGTATCAAAATATTTCTCAGAGAAGTCATGGGGCAAGCTCAGTGCATACAGGCATAAATACACCGACTCATCCAGGGCACTGGCCATTCCATGTCCGTAATACAGTTCAGCCTGATGGAATTGGCTAACACCCCAGCGAATGTAGTCACGAATCGTTGATAGCTCGGCAGGAAAAGTTGCTGCTGATGAGGTTTGTGTCGACATATTGTTGAGTCTTCATACTTAAAGGTGATGTAATAGCTTTAAATGTTACCCTGTGATGAATATAATCACGAGCGTTTATTCTAGAAAATCAAAAACTGGAAGATTCATTCTACACACAACGATATGAGATATTTTTCATGAACCCGACAATGAAGCCCTTACTTCTATCTACTTTGCTGTTTTTTTTATCGCTAACCACTGGTCAGGCGGCTGATAGCCTGAAAATTACAGGCTCATATATACCTGAAGCACCTCCAGGGGCTCAAGTTCTGGCTGGCTTTATGAATATTCATAATCCATCTAAACAAGCGATTGAGATCGTTGCAGTTAGCAGCCCGGCATTTGATACTGTAGAAATGCATTTATCCAAAGAAATAAATGGCGTGGCAAAAATGCTACCTCAGAAAAGTCTGGTCATTGCACCTAACTCCACTCTTGCCCTACGCTCAGGCAGTTACCACTTAATGCTGATAGAACCGACACGAGCACTACGTCATGGCGATAAGGCCTTAATTAAATTTTCCCTGTCAGACAACACATCGCAAGAGCTACACGTTACCATTAAAAAGAAAACTAAAAAAACCCGCATCATGAAATGTGCCGCTGGAAAATGTGGCGGCGGATAAAAGCTAGCAGACAATAATTTTCACAAACTTACTAGATATTATTTATGAAAGCATCGATTACAGACTACTTAAAATCTACACCTTTTTATTTCCTTCCTCACCATGCAATTTCTGGTCTGGTTTTTTTCATAGCTCGCATAAAATGGACACCGATTAAAAATATTTCATTGAAGATATATTTAGGGTTACACGAAGTTAATATGTCAGAAGCCGTAGAAGAAAACCCATATGCCTATGAGAACTTAAACGCTTTTTTTACGCGCGCATTAAAAACCGATGCTCGACCAATTGACGCTACTGAAAATAGCATGTGCTGCCCAGTAGATGGCAAAGTAAGTCAGGCAAAAAAAATAGACAATGGCCGAGTCTTTCAAGCCAAAAATCACGACTACAGCTTATTAGAATTAGTCGGTGGAATTAACGAGCTCGCCGAACCGTTTAATAACGGAAAGTTTGCAACAATTTATTTATCGCCCAGAGATTATCACCGCATTCACATGCCAATGGATGGCAAACTCACGGATATGGTTTACGTTCCCGGGCGCTTATTTAGTGTAGCACCACACACGGTTAATACCGTACCGCGTTTATTTGCGCGCAATGAGCGACTGGTTTGTAAATTTGAAACTGCACATGGCCCAATGATTATGATTTTAGTCGGCGCTGTTAATGTATCGGCAATCGATACTGTGTGGGCAGGCTCTGTCACTCCACCAAGCAAGCGCAAGGTGATTCACACACGCTATGAAGACGTAGACATTAGCTTAAAGAAAGGCGCTGAAATGGGCCGCTTTAACCTGGGTTCAACCGTTGTTTTGTTAATGGGCGAGAACTGCAGCTTAGAGGATGCCATTACACATGATGAATCTGTGAAACTAGGGCAGTTACTGGCTAAATATTCATCATAAAAAACAGATAAATGTAAGTACGAATAAACATTCACACCTATATTTATCACTCATCTGTTTCAAATGAAATAACATCACGTATATGTTTTTTCTGGGTTAACACCATCAACAAACGATCCAGGCCAATGGCCACACCCGAGCACTCTGGCATTCCTGCTTTTAACGCATCGAGTAATAGCTGATCAATTGGCATTGTTTTTTGTCCGCGCTGTTCACGCAATCTATTTTCGTTTGTAAATCGTACGGACTGTTCATCCGCATCCGTCAATTCATAAAACCCATTTGCCAATTCGAGTTCACCCGCAAATAATTCAAAGCGATGTGCAACACGCGAATCATTTTCACTTAGCCTTGCTAAAGCAGCCTGTGATGCCGGATAATCATATAAAAATGTAAATCCATTTTTTGAAAAACTGGGACCGATACTCATTACCATTAACCAGTCTAGCCACATATCCTTATTGTCGATATCCATGCCCCGTGGAATCGATATATTGTTATCTCTTACACATTGTTGAAGTTGTTTTGCATCTGACTCTAGTGGGTCAATACCCAGCTTGTTTTGAAAGGCCTGCTGATAACTTATGCGTTCAAAACTTACATTCCCCTGTATCTCAGAAAAAATATTTTTAATCAGTTCTTCCATCTCATCCATTAAGGCATGATGATCAAATCCTAATCGATACCACTCCAGCATGCAGAATTCAGGGTTATGATTTCGACCTTGCTCATCCACTCTAAAAACACGCGCTATCTGAAAAATATCACCAGTACCCGATGCAAGTAATCGCTTCATGTAAAATTCTGGTGAGGTATGCAAATAATAATTAGCTTGATTAAATTGCGTTACAAAGCTCTCTAACTGTGGATCAGTAATAGCTGATTTTGAGAGTATAGGCGTTTCCACTTCAAGCACATCACGCGCAGCAAAAAAAGCCCGAATACTTTGCAGTACTCGG
>Ga0316204_10008770_pt1 | contig 13832 bp, 11 predicted proteins | sample 6monrhotite_MG_2_FD_205661 | JGI IMG/M metagenome (GOLD analysis project Ga0316204, IMG submission 205661) | Microbial mat bacterial communities from mineral coupon in-situ incubated in ocean water Damariscotta River, Maine, United States -... | ecosystem: Environmental > Aquatic > Marine >... | reverse complement strand
GTGTTAATGATAAAATAACGTTCTGATAGCCTATGTAACGAGAAGCATCTTAGATAAGTGATTTTAGGTGATTTATTGAGCAAATAGAGCTGCGGCAATTATCTCCGGGTTTGTTCCGGCGCTAACAAGTGCCAAAGCCAGTTCATTGTTATTTGCTGCATTTACAATTTTGTCAGTTTCAAATGAATTTTGTGGCGGCGTTTGTTTTTGCCTATCCTCAGGGAATGCTTGCGTTTTATCTAAGCGTTTAAAGGCCATACTTCGAATAAAATCCACCCCTAAAAACCGAAACCCCTGGCCAAAGGTAATAATCTGAGTTTTATCTTCATTCATGTTCAATTTCAAACCATCAAGCACTTTTTCTGTTAACTCTAACGCTTTATCTGCACGCTCTTCGGTTTTGCAGAGTACTAAAAAATCATCAGCAAAACGCACCAGACGCTGGTTATTATTCACGAGTTTTTCATCTAATTCGTCGAGGTAGAGGTTTGATAAAAGAGGCGAAATCGGCGAACCTTGTGGAACCCCTTTTTTTAGTTTAATCAGTTGATCACCATCACGAATAACACATTTCAACCAACTTTTAATCAATCGTAGAATGGATTCATCTGTCACCAATAGGTTGATTTTTTCTAACATCAAACGATGGTTTATTTCATCAAAGAACGATTCGATATCCGCGTCTACTACCCATACAAAGCCCTGTTCACGATAATGCATGACCTGCTCTACGGCTTGTTTTACCGAAAAACCTTTACGATAGGCAAAACTGCACTTTTCAAACTCTTTTTCAAAAATCGGTGTTAAAACCAAAGTAACGGCTGTTTGCAACAAACGATCACGCACCGCAGGAATGGAAAGCGGCCGAATTTTATCATTCTCTTTTTGCATATATACGCGCAGTAAGGGCATAGGCCGGTAACTACCATGAATCACTTCACTGCGTAACAAATCGAGATTCGCGGTTAAATTTTTTTCAAAATTACCAAGTGACTGACCATCAACACCAGCACAACCCTGGTTTTCATTAACTTTTAACCAGGCAGAGAAAAGATTATCGACATCCAGGACTTGTGTGATATTGGCCAAATGAACTCTCCTTGTTTATGCGCTGATAACTATTTTCAATCCCGTTCCGACAGCCAAGGATGGCGGAAAGTACTTTTAATGCATTAGGGCAGGACGCCCGTAAGTAGAACACTGCAGGAGCGATTGTCGAGGAGCAAATAAAAGTGACAAACCGGTCTAGTCTCCAACCAACCCTGGATCAGATCGTATATTTTATCTAGCAATCTAGTTTCAATCCCGTTCTCAAACCGGTCTAGTCTCCAACTTACTGACGGCGTTCACACCGTGTCTCTTTTTGATGAGTTTCAATCCCGTTCTCAAACCGGTCTAGTCTCCAACGTAACGATGATGATATGGAACAAGGGCGTATCGCTGTTTCAATCCCGTTCTCAAACCGGTCTAGTCTCCAACGAACAATAGACCAGGCGAACAGGAAACATGCGACAGTTTCAATCCCGTTCTCAAACCGGTCTAGTCTCCAACAAAGACTGGGCCAACACTGCAGCAGGCAACGACACGTTTCAATCCCGTTCTCAAACCGGTCTAGTCTCCAACCAGGGTGAGACCTTGAGAGTTAGTCTGAGGAAAAGGTTTCAATCCCGTTCTCAAACCGGTCTAGTCTCCAACCCACCAAAAAGGTGTTTTACCCGCCACCCAAATGCTGGGTTTCAATCCCGTTCTCAAACCGGTCTAGTCTCCAACGTACTCATTAGGCGGTTATGGCGAGCTAAGTTATGTTGTTTCAATCCCGTTCTCAAACCGGTCTAGTCTCCAACTTACGCGAAAATGGCAATGGAGAGCTATAAAAGCGGTTTCAATCCCGTTCTCAAACCGGTCTAGTCTCCAACTCGAGGTCGAGTTATACGTGCATCTTAAACCGGGTCAGTTTCAATCCCGTTCTCAAACCGGTCTAGTCTCCAACACATAACAAATGGTTCTGGGGAAATTTTTCTTAAAGTTTCAATCCCGTTCTCAAACCGGTCTAGTCTCCAACAAACTCTGCCACCAAAGCAGGACGATTACGATTAACGAGTTTCAATCCCGTTCTCAAACCGGTCTAGTCTCCAACGAAAGAGGATATACTGAATTTGTTCACAGTACTGCAAGTTTCAATCCCGTTCTCAAACCGGTCTAGTCTCCAACTAAATTTGCATTTTAAAGTAAACTTCTAATCTTTTCGTTTCAATCCCGTTCTCAAACCGGTCTAGTCTCCAACAACAGTATTGTTCTTGGCGCAACAACGTGCACTACTTGTTTCAATCCCGTTCTCAAACCGGTCTAGTCTCCAACAGTACCCCTGCAGGCTGTTGATCCTATTACGGTTTTCCGGTCATTTGCGGGCGCTATGCAGTTATCCACAGCCCTTCGCTGACTTACCCTGTGGATAAGTCCTATTTTTCCTTTAAAATCAATCATCTGCCGCTGCCGAGCCTCCAATTATTGTTAACACTATGATTTTATGAGCTTTTCTCCTCCTTTTTCAAGTTATCCACAGGCAACATAAACAGCGCCCGCTAAGAATGATTATTATTCGCAACAACCTGTATACTGTTGATTAGTTTAGACTTATTAAAAATCCTTAAAGTCACACACAACCCCTTTATTCTCTAATGAGGATCATGGTTGAAAATTTCTACATCACCGGTAACAGGTGAACGGTAGATCAAACGCTTCGCCTTGCCATGTAAAGCGTGAGCAATTTTTAGGTATAACCAGACAGGTGCCGGACCCGTTAACACGATTTCATTACCTTCACCAGCAAGCATTAATGCATTGGATTCATAATCTTCCAATGCTTTAATTTTCGCAGTATCAGTATAGAAAGTTGATAAATCAATTTGAATCATTGTCCACCATCTTATTCCACTCACTCACTGGCAGTATCTCCATATTGAGCAAATCCTACTTTAACTTCACCTTCATTAGTGGTGTATACAAAACTTCTTCCTTGAGCAAACGAAACAATTGCACTTGCTACAGAAACGAGCTTTGTTCCACTAGTTACATCAAGAACAATCTCAGATTTATCAAAGCTGGATTCTAAAAACCTCACCGCTTCATCCAGGTAATAAGAAATATCTTTGAGATTATTAAAATCGATGCCCTTTTCTTCAACATTATTTCCTGTTTTCTCACTGAGTAATTTCGTAAAAGACTTAATTTGTAAAAGTTCGCCTTTATATAAATGCGAAACAATCCGCGAGAAATGTTCTAATTCATTCCTACTCTCAGAAGAACAAAAGATATACAAATCAATCCGCCTTCCTTTCTTGAGAAAATGATTGATACAAAATAAAGGCTGTCTCCAATTATGATTCTTGTAAACCGATTTATTCCATGTTTGGGCGAACTTGTGTTCATTCAACCTGGCTAATTCTTTTAAGTCTGCCTTCCAAAGTCTGTCGGAAACGATTTCATTATCTAGCTTGTGAAATGCATTACTCAATCCAATAACCAGAGATATTGGCAAACTACTGGCCACCACAGAATGCTCAGTAATAATTTTCTCATCCACAGAAAGCGGCAAGGACTCTCCCCATTCTTCAATTCTTTTTTTCGCAAAAGAAAAAGTGAACATAATCACCAGCGTTACACACATCAGCTCAACTATACTTCGCAATATGTTGCTATCATTCAATAATGGAAATTTTTTCCATAATTCATCGATAAATGAAAACGAAGGTACAACAAGAAATTCCACCAATATGAAAAAAACTATGAGCACCCATAACGTATCCCGGCTAATCGGACCTGCCAGATGTTTTATCGCTCTATTTCGTTGAACTCTTTGAACGTTACTCATAAATCCATTAACCTTTTTACTGAAGTGAGTATGATTTAGTTATTGTTAGTTTAATCACCAAATATTTCACTCAATTGATAGATATTCCCTTTAAATTTAACCTTAACGCGTTTTTTAATAGTACCTTTCGTAAGCTGTTTAAGTTTTGAATTTGATAATTCAATTCCCAATAACTTTGCTAAGTTTTCTTTCTCAATATCTATCGATGCTGTTGCTGTTGCTTTTGCGATATTTGAAGTTGCCGAAAGTTGTTTTCTCCCAGGATTCCATTGCAAAAAAGCATCCTCCCATATAACATCCTGAGGTTCTGCATCATTAGCATCTGGTTTTTCAAACAAACCATAACCACTCGATAATTTACCCCCAATTCCTTCATTCGTTAAGGCATGTACAAGTATACTTTTAGCCCAGTTAGCCCACATAGATGGGCCTTCAATAGTAAACAGAAAACTCCCTTGCGCACATATTTGTGCGTTCGGATTTGGAGAGTCAAAATCTGTCGCTTCCTCCGCGCCTTCGCTTTCGTAATATTTTGAATGATGAACCGTAACAATCTCAGGAACAAAAGGTGTATTTGCTGAACCAGGAACCCACCAGGCATCATGAAACACTAGATAACCTGCTTTACTCATTTGATCTGTTTTACTCTCTTCACCGAGAATGATGTTTATATTTACTTGATCAATTTTATGTTTTCTCGCATAGGCCCTGATTAAACCCTTAATTGCACTACCCGATATTAGTGGCGTACCGTAGGTTTGATGAACCGCAATATTCGCTTCGACACAAGTTGGGTTACCCAACCCAATATAGAGTCGAGTTTGTAAACGTCCTTCCCACTGAGCAATATTTTTAGAATTCTCAATTAAAAGCTTCCATCGATTAAATGCAGACAAATAACATTCACTGAGCTGAATATTGCATAATTCACTTATAAAGCTAGCGTGGCTTTCGCCTCTTACCGTGGGGTCTGTTGCCCATTTCGATAACCCACAGGAAAGGATGTGCCCTGGGTGAGACCCATGTCCAGGTTCTATTGAGACTCCTTGTCTTTGTAAATCGAATGTCATTGTTCCTCCCCTGCACTTTGCACATCAAGCACGCTCTCAGCGTAACGTTTGTACCATACAGCCATTTCTAATAATTGACGTGTGTAGTATTGATATTTAGTAATTTCACTGTTTTGTAAAACAGTATGAAATGCTTCAGCATTTGCACAGTTAAACTGTTCAGCAAAGTGATTTAGTAATATTGTTTCAGGTTTTTGAGAGTCATTTTGTCCTTTACCGAGAAGATACCCTACCGCTTGCATCAAACCGTTTTGCAGAACCATAACGGGAAATTGGTGACATAATGCGCCGTAGCGGTTTTTTTCCTTTTCCGATAAGCCTTTTATCGCCAAAAACTGGCTATATATATTTTTTGAATAATTTTGCGCGCGTGTTTTAACAGGCATATTTATTCCTTTATATACCATTGAGTTTGTCCATTACCTACGCTTGCATTACCACCAATTTGTAAACGTAAACTTTTCGGTATCATTTTAATCAGGTCTTTTGCTGTTGTTTTGCTGCTATCTCTTGCACGATCTGAGGCGATTACACCCCACATAATTGTCTCAGCCGGCAAGTTTTCTTCATACCAAAGCCCGCCTTTTTCAACACTTCGTGTATCTTCCTTTATTTTTATTCTTGCTCGTATTTCTGTCGCAGTTTCGGATAAAAAACAGAACACATCATCGTGTAACACAATAAATCGAGACTTAAATAACTGTTTCCAATCATCCTCTGGAGCAAATAAACTCGCTGCAATTAAATCTGCCCATTCATCTACTTTTTCACTTGATAGATCCAGATCTAAATCTTCAAGAAATATTTTATCATCGTGAGATAGCTTACTGACAGTTGTTGCATGTGCATGTTGAACTGATTGAATATCAGGAATTTGCAAACTTACATTTGCGCCAGCATGCACCAAGTCTCTCACATATCTTCGTAATATCATCGGGCAGGTTGCCCAGGCAAATGTGCCTTTATAACTTCTGATCGGTAGTAACAATAAACGAGCATCACCCACTGACAAAGCACCAGCATAGATATTTTCACTATCACTCTCTGGGCCGAAAAGTGTACTCCAATTTTCTTTTGTTAAATCATTTCCTTCTGCCAGCTCATAGCGCAACACACCTTTTATCCCTGAACCTGGAATCATCGGCAGTTTTGATGATTTCTCTCTTGCTACGGGCATATCTATTACGCCACCAGCTTCGCCATTACCGACATGCAAGCTACTTAAAGCGTGAAGATGATAAATTCTATTTTCCATAATCCGTTCCCTATTTATTTCGCGTTTACTATTTATTCCACACACCAGGAACAACCAAACCAAACCCATCTGATTTTCGTTCGTCGGTTATACATTTCATCCAGAGTTTCGATATGTCGGTTTTAAAATTATTTCTGATTTCAAACCAATAAACAGCTCCCGCAGGCACCATCCGCCGCGTTGGGCGTTGGCCATGATTTTGTTTTTGCATATCCCATCCAGAGACAGCTTGCCAACGAGGTAATGCAATCGCCTTTAATATCACATCAATATTTGTTTCAGGTATTTTTCCTGTGAGGTTGTCATCCAACCACGCAGGTTTCCAGCCTTCGCCAAATATTGCAGGAGTAACGAATTGAAGACGGAAATTTTTTACATTTGTCAGTACGCTTTGCAATTTTTCCGGACAAGTTGGCCATAAAGCATCATCCCTCTCGACATAAGCTAGTCGTGACTCGCCGCCTAACTTTCGATACGCTTTTGAAATATCCAATGTTGAGGTTGCTAATAATCCATAACTAAAGCCGTTCCAGTTTTTTTGATTGCCTTCCTCAATATATTGCTCACCAAAGTCCAGACAAGCTGTTTGAAATAGTTTTCCGTTCTCTGCTGCTAATGTGGTTTTATCAATTGCGATATGAGTTCGAGTTTCTATCGGAATGGCTCTTTCACCAAGGTCACCGGCCTCTATCTGGTCGCTGCTATCATCGATTAACCAATCAACCAACTTATCTTTCAACCAGAATCTCGGTGGGTTCTTTGTTGGTTTGTCTTGATTCGAGGTCTTCAAACCGACAGGTTGAAGGTTATCCGGCAAATCAACCCCTTCACTGGCAGCAATGACTTGTGGTGTTAACCGACTGACACAAGCAGTGCCATTAACCTGATCAAACACTACAGAGTCTGCCGGCGCGGGAAAGAGCAACTCGGTGTTATTAGTTTTTGTTGATGTGCGTGTAAACAAAGGCCCAGTTACTGTTTCTTTCAACAGCTTTTCAACATCCTTGACATAATCAAAATTGTTTTCATCACCATACATGGTGCGCAAAGCGCCTGCTAGTGTCGATGGCAAAGGGAACCCGAGTGTTTCTGCATGTTCGTTAGCGCCAAAGGGGCGAGAATCGCGGAACATGAGTGGTGCTTTAGGTATGAAATGATAAGTCGGCATATTTGCATTCCTTGATTATTTTAGCTCCGCCTGCATTTTCACTTCTGCGAAACGACGCGTTAAAATTAACTCTTCTGCCAGTCCTTTTAAGCCTACCGATTCAATTCGTTGTTCTATCATTTGGGTTATCTCTTGAGTAAGTTCGGTTTGTCCAAAGTTAGATTTTTTTCGCTTGAGGATGCGTAACGTCTCTAACTTTACGAGCTCTTTATCGTTTTCATTCCCATCGTCAACCCAACTTAAATCTTTTGCCAATTCTCTGAGCTGATAGGCCGCTCCATCAGGTATTTCGCAATTTACATGGGCGGTAATCCAGCTTTGCAAAAAATACTGTGGATCAGAATCCCATTGACTTCTTATTTCGATGGCAGCACCGGAGCGTGGTTTTAGCACAATGGCCAGTCCATTTTTTCTATCTGTTTCTTTCAGGTTATTACCTTTCGCTAATGTCTCAGCATAGCGAGATAACTCTAAGAGTTTACCCATTGGTTCCAACAAATGCCCCACAGCTATACCAACGCTTAAGGTTGCCTCAACATTTTCACTGGATTCAACCAATGTTTTAAATTTATCTTGTAACTTATAAGCACATTCAATTACTTTATCCAGAGGCAATAATGCCAACACATCATCACCACCCGAATAAATCGTATCACCTCTGCAGCCTCTTACAATTTCTGTTACGTTACTCGCAAATGCTGTAAGCTGAGCTGAAACTTTACGATGCTCCTCTATCGTTTTTTTATCATTCAGCAATTCTCCCATGCGATCTCCATCCGCATGAATCACTGCTACATAGGGTAATGGTTCACCAAAGCTTCTAACTCCACTTTTTTTAATCACATTTTTTACGTTTCTTATTAGACTAAGAATTTTCTCGCTCTGTTCTCTATCATCCTTATTAACCCGTTTGACTTCTGCTTCCACTGCATCCAATCGAAATGGGTAAAGTATTTGCCCATCGTATGGGAAAATCGAATAAATGCCTGCATTACCTGTCACTCTGGAAACCAATCCATGTTTAATCAGTGGCTCCAATGACTCTCCTATTTCACTAAGCTCTCTAGATTTATTAATTCCAATACCTCTTAGCCAGGGATCTATGGCAATACGAGATATAGGTGTAAATTGCTCGCGTTCCAATCCTCCCAGGCGTTTCACCAGACCGGGGCAATCCAGTTGCTCTGAATTTGATAAGCCGAGTTTCATGCGCTCCCATTTTTTTAAGGATTTTTTCAACACGCTTTCTCGCAAACCATCCAATGAGGATTTTGGCCTTCCCCACCCGTCGACAGCCGCTTGGTTAAATTCGCGTGTGTTTTTCCTCGACGCTAATAATTCATCAACTCTTTTTCGATAATAGGGGTACTTATTTTCCTCAGTTATTTCAACCCATGCACAAAATATTTCTAAAACATCAGTGAGTTGCGCTTCCCAGATATTGTCTTCAATAAAAGGATTATTTTTTATAATACCGAATGCTTTCTCTTTCACTTCCTGCGCTATGTTTTTCCAATGCGCTTGAGCATTTACTTTCAACTTTGCAACTTGCTGAGAGGGATTATCTGTTGCGCAAAGAACTAATAATTTGTTACCTACGTTAAATGACGATTTATCTTCTAAATCTATTTCAGCATTGCTTGGTGCTGGAAATATTAACTCTGCTCCACTTTCGTTGAGTTGCCGTGCAATGGACTTGGAAATTCTGGAGAGTACTTCTGAACCAAACCATAAATCTCTTGTGCGGCGAGCAGCACCGATAAAATCCTGGACAGGGCCAACTGAGATAGCAATTAAATATTTTGGCATTCTCTATCCTTTTTTGAAATAATTTATGAAAGCGGAGATTGCGTCGTGGCCGTCGTTTTTTTGCATGGGGGAGTTCAGATAACTTGCTTTGTTTCGTGCATTTTGTGGATCTTTAGGCCACCAGTCGCCCTCACTTCCGCGTTCAAATACGCCAATTACATGCTGCTCTCTATCAGTTTTATATTTGAGTTCCAAATCAAGAGTTTCTAAATGATCGAGTGGTAAACACATTAAAACAGGAGAAGTTTTACCAATATCGGTTGACATTGCTTTCAAAAATAACGGACTTGCCATTCGATCAAAACCCACAGGCTTTAACTCAGTTTTTGGAGGCTCACCTCTTTCTCTTATTTCAAATATTATAGGCAATCCAAATGCAGCTCGGGGGAAACTTACAGCTGCTGCATGTTCAGGTTTATGCCTTTCAATCCATTCGCCTGTTAATTCGCGTATTGAATCTGGTTCTGGCCAATAACTGCGGCCCAGTTTTCTCAAATTACCTCGATCACTGCCCTCATTTCTACCGATGTTTTTTCCTTGCCTGAAATCAGCCAATTTGAATATCGCACTTCTCCAAGAAGCAATCCCGTCATTCTCCGCTCGTTTTATTATTAGTTTACAATTAAACTCTTCCGCTTCTTTCTCCTCAACCTTCAACAACTTTTTTGATCCATCTAATACTTCTACAGAACCTAGCCCGCGTCGGGTTCTCGCTCCAATGCCTCCAAAACTTGCCCACCATCTTATCGTTTGCAAAATAGATTTTTGGAATTCTCTTGGAGCTTTAACAATCAATTCAAATTTGTATCCTTCTTTTATGAGTCGTTTATAATCCAGCAAATTATTATCACTATCTCGTATAGGAAATATTGCATACGCTGGATAATTTTTATTTTCACTCGCAAGCGTACATTTTTTCTTAGCAATTATGGAGACGCGAACTTTGCTTGAGTAATCTTGATCATCTTCACTCATTCCTCCCCATATAGCACGCTCTTGACTAAAGAATTCCTCACGATTTAGTGAGTTTTCGATTTGTTGTTTACAATTCAAAAATCTCCACCAATAACGCAACTGACCTCGTATACTGGTAGCGCGGATTGGCATTTCAATATCTGGATAACCTGCTTTTACCCCACCGGCATATATAGGCGTAATTGTTTTTACATAAAAGGTCTCTTCCCACATTTCACATTTTATGGGAGTAAATTCTTTTGGATTCTCTTTTTCCAAATTCCTTATTCGCATAATTTCATCCTATCTCCATCTCATACCCACCCAACCCAAAACTAGTCTTCCCCCCTACATGTAACCACTGCCCTATTTTTAAATAAGGTATGAAAGGTTCCAGTTCGCCGCGATATTGTATGGTGCCGGTTAAGCCGCCAAATTTCATTTCTGTTTGTTGTCTGCTGGAGTAGCGTGTCCAATCTCGCCACTTGAGGTTATTAAACATGGTGCTAACGCCTTCCGCTTGTTCCAACAAAGCATCACGTTCGCTTCTGCATAGAAGCAGTTCATTTTCTTTGTTGTAAAATTTGCTTATGGTACATATGCGACCTAATAGACGATCCATCAATAATCGAAAGTCTGGCGCTTCGTTGACGAGTTTTGCGTTATTTTTGATTCGTAAGAAGCTTGGGAATTTAAGTGTGAGTTGAGAAAGTGCAACAGGATCGGTTTGGCTTAATTGATAAGCGTTTATTGTGCTATCGATAAATTGCCAATTGTTATTTTTATAAAGTCTTTGAGATTGATTGTTGTTATTGAAAAAGTCGATTTGTGTGAGTTTGAATTTTGATCGTTGACTACCTATTCCTAGCTCTGTGCCGAGTTTTTCAAATGCAGCAAAACAGATAGGAAAGTGTTGTACAGCTGGGCCTATTAGTATCAGATCAAAGGTGAACTTATCGCCAACCTTATAATTCTCATTTTGATCGAGTGGCGGCACAATAATATATGGCCTGGGTGGGTCACCTTTGAAAGGAGGCTGAAAAAAATATTGAAAAATTGATGGGGAGATTAATTTTAAAGCATACCCAAAGCCACCGTGAAAGACAGAGCCTTTGAAACCTTTGATCTCAATGTTATCGATAGCTTCCGCATAAATTCGATATTTTGCGATAACCAGTGATGAAAGATTAGACGTGTTGCCTGGTATTGCCGAGTTATTACGCTCTGCGGTGTCATCCATTCCCACATGCTCCTTCGGTATTTATTTCTACACATTATTATCTGTGTTTGAAACGAAGGTTCATCATACTACCTGCTTTTAACAATTACCATTAGTTTGATATTGGTTTTTATTTGTTCGATTGTTTTATTTACCTGGACTTGTGTTTCAATCCCGTTCAACTGCCAAGGATGGTGGAAGTACTTTTAACGCCGGAGCACACAAAGTACCAAACCGGTCTAGTATAGTGTTAACTTTGAAACGATGGTTAACTGTAACAACAACTCTGGCTCCCATGTTCCAGCGTGGAAACCCATACTTTGCTTCATGCCGATGCTGTATGCATTCCCACGCGGAGCATGGGAACGAGAGGCTACTCATCATTACAAAGTAGTTGTGGTACTAGTCTCCAACTTACAAAAGCACTTCATCAAGCACGACAACATGCTGTTTCAATCCCGTTCTCAAACCGGTCTAGTTCCCAACGCATGGAATGCTAGAGTTAATTTAACTCTAGCAGAAGTTTCAATCCCGTTCTCAAACCGGTCTAGTTCCCAACCTAAGTTATTTGACGCAATCAAAAAAGCCGCGAAACGTTTCAATCCCGTTCTCAAACCGGTCTAGTTCCCAACGGCAGTTACTCATTAACTGAGATGGGGCGGGTGATAATAAGTTTCAATCCCGTTCTCAAACCGGTCTAGTTCCCAACTTAAAGACAAGCGCAAATTACAAAAAACACTTGAAAGTTTCAATCCCGTTCTCAAACCGGTCTAGTTCCCAACGAAAATGCTGCATCTGCTCAAAAAACGCTTCAAAAAGTTTCAATCCCGTTCTCAAACCGGTCTAGTTCCCAACAGTACCCTTGCAGGCCATTGAATCTGTTACGGTTTTCCGGTCATTTGCGGGCGCTATACAGTTATCCACAGGCTTCAACAGACTTTCCCTGTGGATAAGTCCTATTTTTCCTTTATAATCAATCATCTGCCGCTGATGCCCCCCTGCTTTAAGCTAATTTGCTGTTTTAATTAAACATTTCCTATTGTGGCTACACTTATCCACAGCCTCAATAATATCGCCCGATAACAATGATTCTCATTAAAATAAATATGATAATACATTGTTTTTTAACGCTAATCACTATAGTAGTCCTTATTCTAAGTGATTTCACCCTTTCCCTCCAAAACCAAGTGTTTTCAGAACTTAAACCAATATTTTCACTGCCAAAATCACTATTTCAACGGGGGTCAGGTTCACTACACCTTTGAGATGAGAGCCATGAAAACTTTTGATCACACAAAATATCGCGCCACTGAAAAAATTGATTTACCTACAAGAGAATGGCCAAGCAAAGTTATCACTCATGCTCCCCGTTGGGCTAGTGTTGATCTGCGTGACGGCAACCAGGCATTGCTTGAACCAATGACCGTGGAACAAAAAAAGCGCTTGTGGAATCTGTTAATAAAAATGGGCTTTAAAGAAATCGAAGTCGGCTTTCCTGCGGCCAGCCAGGCGGATTATGACTTTGTCCGTTGGTTAATTGAAGCGCAACAAATCCCCAATGATGTGCAAATCCAGGTATTAGTAAAAGCTAGAGAAGAGTTAATCAAGAAAACTTTCACCGCACTAAAAGGTGTGGCACGCACCATTGTCCATGTTTATAACTCGACATCAAAAGTCCAATAGTTGCTCCAGGGTCGGACCAGACTAAGCTATTTTGTTTACGCTAATATTCTATGCTACACACTGACAAAACTATCATCGGCTTTAAAATAACATCTATAATTTGACTGATAATTGACCGACAATGAAACGATTGTGGTTCCAATAGTGAACCAGATCACAATTACTTGAGCAAAATATAAGTAGATTATGTGGGATAAGCGATAGACAGGGTTTTAAAAACTGCTTTCACACATCTCAACTAATTTTGCTGCGCTATATGAACAATAAGAATATATAGCAGATTACTATTAGTAGACGCACTCCACTTGACGAAAATTTGAGAGTAATATAAATGGAATACCGACCTGACTTAATTAATAATCAAATATATTCAGAAGGAAACATACAAGTTTCGCCATCGGAAGTTCAGCGTTTAAATGCACAGCCACCAGCCCAATTCAAAGCAACATTTGAAAAAATGATGATAAATAATGGCTACCATATATTTCTCTCTGGTTACGCAAATAAAATTCTTCAGGATGAACGTTTACAATCTGAATTCATTAACTTACAACGTGCGATTACATCTTTGAGAGGAAATCCACGACCTACTTTTGGTGGATATTTTAAATCCGGGTCTACTGATACACGAACACTTGAATCAGATTACCATTACATTTCTTATAATATCGCAAACGGACAGATACTCATTTTTAATATTACACTGAAAGACAATATAAAATTACAGCGTGATAAGCTTGAAAAAATTGGACTCTACAAAGTAAAAAAAATTGGACTTGGCAGATGGGATCGACCTGAAAAAG
>Ga0316204_10008769_pt1 | contig 13834 bp, 9 predicted proteins | sample 6monrhotite_MG_2_FD_205661 | JGI IMG/M metagenome (GOLD analysis project Ga0316204, IMG submission 205661) | Microbial mat bacterial communities from mineral coupon in-situ incubated in ocean water Damariscotta River, Maine, United States -... | ecosystem: Environmental > Aquatic > Marine >... | reverse complement strand
ATTCAGCGCACGTCTGATCTGGCAACAGCCGTTCCTGCAGCCGATGTTATATCCTGCGCCACCCTGTCCACAGCACCTCTGCTGACGGGGGACCTGTTGAAGCCCGGTGCCCATGTCGACCTGGTTGGCGCTTTCCGCCCTGATATGCGTGAAACCGATGACGAAGTTGTCCGGCGCGCGACCCTGTTCGTCGACACCCGGGCAGGGGCGCTGCAGGAAGGGGGAGACCTGGTGCAGCCGATAAAAGCCGGGATCATCCAGGCAACCGATGTCCAGGCAGAATTGTCCGAACTGACACAGGGGAGCCATCCCGGACGGCGCAGTTCAGAAGAAATCACCCTGTTCAAATCCGTCGGCACCGCAATTGAAGACCTCGCTGCTGCGGAATTGATTGCCGAGCTGACCAGCGGATTGTAAAATCTGATTTTCCCCCTGCCGCTTTTCGGCAGAGCCAGCTGAAACACAAAGACCTGCCATGAATGACGCCTCTATCATCAACCCTGTTTTCTGCGCCATCGACACAACAGATATTGATGCAGCGGAAAAACTGGCGCTGGACCTGACAGGTGCCGCTGGCGGTATCAAGCTGGGCAAGGAATTTTTCACCACCCACGGCCCGGCAGGGGTGCACCGGGTTCGCGATGCGGCAGGTATCCCGGTTTTTCTGGACCTCAAGTTCCACGACATTCCCAATACCGTTGCCGGGGCTGTGCGCAGTGCCTGCCGGATGAAATCCTACATGATGACCATTCACGCAGGCGGTGGCCCCGCCATGATCCGCGCCGCTGCTGACGCCGCTGAGGCCGGGGCATCTGAACATAACGCACCGCGCCCGCTGATCATCGCCGTAACAGTATTGACCAGCCTGGACCAGGCAGACCTCAATGCCGTCGGCGTGGAAGCTTCTCCCTCTGATCAGGCCCGGCGTCTGGCTGCCCTGGCCCAGGCCAATGGCGCCGACGGTATTGTCTGTTCACCCCATGAAATTGAAGTCCTGCGCCAGGACCTGGGCCCTGACTTTGTGCTGGTAGTGCCAGGCATCCGCCCGGCCGGGACAGATGCCGGGGACCAGAAACGCATCATGACCCCGGAACAGGCCGTGGACCTGGGTGCAACGCATCTGGTTATTGGCCGCCCTATCACCCAGGCCCCAGACCCTGCCGCCGCAGCCCGCGCCATCGCTGCCGGACTGTCCGCACACGCCGGGGCCTGAGGACAGGATTATGGCAGTCCAGGTCAAAATCTGCGGTCTCTCCACGCCCAACACCCTGGCCTATGCTGTCGCTGAAGGCGCGGATATGGTTGGCTTTGTCTTTTATCCACCGTCTCCCCGGGCGGTTACCCCGGACGACGCAAATTTCCTCAACGATCTGGTCCCGCCGCTGGTGCAAAAGGTGGGTTTGTTTGTCGATGCTGATGACGTCACCATCGCCGGGGTCCTGAAGAAAATGCCCCTGAATATGTTGCAACTGCACGGTTCTGAAAGCCCGGAACGGGTTGAGGCTGTGCGCAAGACATTCAGTTTGCCGGTGATCAAGGCCATCAAGGTGGAAACAGCCGACGACGTCGCCACAGCGGCTGATTATCAGTCGTGTGTGGACTGGTTGCTGTTTGACGCCAAAGCGCCTAAAACCATGGCCAACGCGCTGCCTGGCGGCAATGCCATCAGCTTTGACTGGACACTTTTGCAAGGTCTTGGCTGGTCCGTTCCCTGGATGCTGTCCGGTGGTCTGGATGCCGACAATGTCGGTGAAGCCATTGCCATGACGTCTCCACCAGCCGTTGATGTATCATCCGGGGTCGAATCCGGGCCAGGCAAAAAGGACCCGGAACGAATTCGGGCTTTTCTGGCCGCCGTCAGGGCAGCCGAATAAGGCAGGACAGCCGAACAGACAGACGAAAGTTACAGAAATTGGACAAGCCCAATACATATCGCGAAGGACCGGACGAAAACGGCCACTTCGGCACCTTTGGCGGACGTTTTGTTGCCGAAACCCTGATGCCCTTGATCCTGGAACTGGAAGAAGCCTGGGAAACAGCAAAGGCTGACCCGTCCTTCCAGGAAGAACTGGACTATTTCCTCGAACACTATGTCGGTCGCCCCAGCCCGCTGTATTACGCCGAACGCATCACCGAACACCTGGGTGGTGCCAAAATCTATTTCAAACGCGACGAGTTGAACCACACCGGCGCGCACAAGATCAATAACTGCATGGGTCAGATTCTGTTGGCCCGGCGCATGAACAAACCCCGGATCATTGCCGAAACCGGCGCCGGACAGCACGGTGTCGCCACAGCCACAGTGGCCGCGCGATTTGGCTTGCCCTGCACTATCTACATGGGCGCTGTCGATATTGAACGCCAGCAACCCAATGTTTTCCGCATGCGCCTGCTGGGGGCCGAGGTAATTCCGGTCACTTCCGGCTCCTCCACACTGAAGGACGCCATGAACGAGGCCCTGCGCGACTGGGTCACCAATGTTGATGATACCTTCTACATCATCGGCACCGTCGCCGGCCCGCATCCCTACCCGGCGCTGGTACGCGACTTCCAGTCAATAATCGGCAGGGAAACAAAAGAGCAAATGCAAAAGGCTGAAGGCCGTCTGCCGGACAGCCTCGTTGCCTGCATCGGTGGTGGCTCCAACGCCATGGGCCTGTTCCACCCCTTCCTGGATGACGAGAGTGTGCGGATCATCGGGGTAGAGGCCGCGGGACACGGTGTTGATACGGACAAACATGCCGCTTCCATTACCGGCGGCGAGCCTGGTGTTTTGCACGGCAACCGCACCTATTTGCTGCAGGATGACGACGGCCAGATCATCGAAGCCCATTCGATCTCGGCCGGTCTGGATTACCCCGGCATTGGCCCGGAACATTCCTGGCTTCACGATATTGGCCGGGTCGAATATGTATCGGCAAAAGATGACGAAGCACTGGAAGCCTTCCAGCTGTGCAGTCGTCTGGAAGGTATTATTCCGGCGCTGGAGCCTTCTCATGCCCTGGCACATGTCATGAAGATTGCACCTGACCTGCCGAAAGACCATATCATGGTGATGAACATGTGTGGGCGTGGTGACAAGGACATCTTTACGGTGGCGGACGCGTTGGGAGTAGAAATATGACAACTTCCGGCTTCGTCGGCGGCATCGTCGGCGGTACCCCGCGTCTGGACGCCCGCTTTGCAGCCTGCAAGGCCGAAGGCCGGGCTGCTTTTGTCTCCTTTATCATCGCTGGTGACCCGGACCCGCAGACCTCTCTGGAGATCACACTGGGTCTGGCAAAGGCCGGCGCCGACGTCATCGAACTGGGCATGCCCTTCACTGATCCCATGGCTGATGGCCCGTCCATTCAGGCCGCGGGCTTAAGGGCACTGGCCGCCGGGGCCAGCATGAAGGCAACCCTGGAGCTGGTGCGCAAATTTCGTGACGAAGACACGGACACCCCGATAATCCTTATGGGCTATTACAACCCCATCCACCATTACGGTGTGGACAAATTTCTGATCGATGCCAAAGCCGCCGGTGTTGACGGCATGATCGTCGTTGACCTGCCACCGGAAGAAGACAATGAACTGTGCCTGCCTGCTTTGAAGGCCGGTCTCAGCTTTATCCGCCTGGCAACGCCAACGACAGATGATAAGCGCCTGCCAGCCGTTCTGGCCAACACATCAGGCTTTGTCTATTACGTTTCGATCACCGGCATTACCGGCGCTGCGGCACCAAAAGCCGACGCCGTGGAACAAGCCGTGGCCCGGATCAAACGCCACACTGACTTGCCTGTAGCCGTGGGTTTTGGTATTCGCACACCTGAGCAGGCAAAGGATATTGCCTCGATCGCAGATGGGGCCGTGGTCGGCTCTGCTCTGATTGCAGTATTGGAAGAAAACCTTGATGATGAGAACCGGGCCAAACCGGAACTGGTCGGCAAGGTCATCGCGCTGGCCGAAAGCCTGGCGCAGGGGGTACGCAGTGCCCATGGTAAACAGTAAACGGATTACATAACGCATGAACTGGCTAACCAATTTTGTCCGGCCCAAAATCAGGGCCCTGGTCCGCAAGCAGGATGACCGCGAAACCCTTTGGGAAAAATGTCCGTCCTGCAGCCAGATGGTTTTCCATCGCGATCTGGATGCCGCCATGCGGGTTTGTCCCCATTGCGATCACCATATGCGCCTGAACGCGCGCCAGCGGCTGGACCAGGTTCTGGACGATGGCACAGTGGAACGCATCGCCATACGCGAGGTCCCTGCCGATCCGTTAAAATTCAGGGATGAACGAAAATACACAGACCGACTGAAAGACAGTCGGGCCAAGACAGGTGAAGACGAAGCCATGGTCGTGGCCAGTGGCACCATGAACGGTCTCGGCGTCATTTTATGTGTGCAGAACTTTGCTTTCATGGGCGGATCCATGGGCCTGGCCGCTGGTGAAGCCATGCTGGCCGGTGCCGAACGCGCAGTTGCGGATGGCAAGCCCATGATCGTTTTTGCCGCTGCCGGTGGTGCCCGCATGCAGGAAGGTATCCTGTCGCTGATGCAGATGCCGCGGACGACCATTGCCGTGGAAATGGTGCGCGAGGCCGGCTTGCCCTACATCGTTGTGCTGACCGACCCGACCACGGGTGGCGTTACTGCTTCCTACGCCATGATCGGCGACATCCATATTGCGGAACCGGGCGCCCTGATCGGCTTTGCCGGACAACGCGTTATCCAGGACACCATTCGCGAAAAACTGCCGGATGGCTTCCAGCGCGCCGAATACCTGCTGGACCACGGTATGGTCGACATGGTCGTGCATCGTCACGAAATGCTGTCCACGCTGACGCGTATCGTTGACATGCTGATGAACCGTGAAGCCAGTGGCGTAGAAAAAGACCTGGTAGCATTGCCGCCAGCTGAAGAAGATTCGGACGATCAGAACGCCGATACAGCGAGCACCGACAATGCCGAGCACAGCAAAGCAGACAGCTGACGCAGCTGCAGCGACCGACGTCGTTGCCCTGCGGCCCAGCGACCGGATTCTTGAGCGCGTCAAACGCCTGCACCCAAAGCGCATTGATCTCTCGCTCGGGCGCATGGAGCGTCTGCTGGAATGCCTGGATCATCCCGAACGAAAATTGCCCCCTGTTATTCACGTCGCCGGGACAAACGGCAAAGGCTCAACGACAGCCTGCCTGAAAGCGGCCCTGGAAGCGGCCGGATATGCTGTGCACGTCTATACATCACCGCACCTGGTGCGTTTCAACGAACGCATCCAGCTGGCTGCTACGGACAGTTCAGCGACCGCAACCCCCATCGAAGAAGAAGAGCTGGCAGCCTTGCTGACGGAATGTGAGGCCGCCAATGGCGATAATCCCATTACCTTTTTTGAAATCACCACGGCCTGCGCCTTCCTCGCCTTTTCCCGTCACGTTGCCGATATCGTTTTGCTGGAAGTAGGTCTTGGTGGCCGCCTGGACGCCACCAATGTAATCGACAAGCCCTGCCTGACAGTCATAACACCGGTATCAATTGATCACGTCCAGTTTCTGGGTGAAACCCTGGCTGAAATCGCAGCGGAAAAAGCAGGTATTCTGAAACCCGGTGTGCCCGGGATCATTGCCCGCCAGGCGGATGCGGCCCAAACCGTAATTTCCCGTCGCGCATCCGAAATTGATGCCCCCCTGTTTATCCATTCCTCTGGCTGGCAGGTCGAACAGACAGCTGAAGGCATTGACGTAACTGTCGATGGTCTCAGGCATTCCTATCCCTTACCGTCTCTGCCCGGCGCCCACCAGATTGCCAATGCCGGACTGGCTGTCGCCGTCCTGAAAAACTTGCCGGATTTCACGGTTGATGATGCCGCAATCGCCAAGGGCCTTGCCTCAACAACCTGGCCTGGTCGCTTGCAGGATCTTCGCGACAGCCGCGCCGCCCGGCATTTACCTGAAGGCGCAGAACTATGGCTGGATGGTGGCCACAATGCTGCGTCGGGGGCTGTTCTGGCGCAGACCCTGGAAGACTGGGCGCAACAAGACCCACGCCCGACCTGGCTGGTTTGTGGCATGCTCAATGTCAAGGATATCAGCGGTTTCCTGGCCCCTTTCAAGGGACATATCGAACAGCTCTACGGCCTCGCCATCCCGGGAGAAGAAAATACATTGTCGGCCAGTGATATCTGCGCCGGTGCTGCATCAGCGGGCCTGAAAAGCCAGTCAGCCCTGTCCGTCATTGACGCGCTGGAAAATATTTCCCGGCAGTTCGTCGACGGTCCGGCACCACGTGTGTTGATCTGTGGGTCGCTGTATCTTGCGGGCAGTGTCCTGGCCCATGAACAGGATCTGGTCAAAACGCCTGGCGAATTTTCCGGCTGAGCCTCAAGTCGACATTAGCCAGAAACGACAAAGCCCCGCTGTTTCCAGCGAGGCCTGCCTGAAAATATACCCGAAAGTCAGATAACGGATTCAATCCATTCCTGAAGTTTGTTCTTCGGCAAGGCACCAACCTTGGTGGCTGCAACCTGGCCGTCCTTGAACAACATCAGTGTCGGGATACCACGGACACCAAATTTGGTCGGTGTCACCGGGTGGTCATCGATGTTCAGTTTGGCAATGGTCACGCGATCGCCCAATTCACCGGAAATTTCTTCCAGCGCCGGTGCGATTTGTTTGCAGGGACCACACCATTCAGCCCAATAATCAACCAGCACTGGTTTGGAGGATTGAAGAACATCGCTGTCAAACGAGTCGTCGCTTACATGGGTAATGGTGCTCATTGCGGAACCTGTCTCTCATTCAAATAATATTGTTAACCGGCATTTGCCGATCTTGCCCACAGACTCTACGAACGTGGCTCAGGATCGTCAAGCAATCAGGATGATTGTGCCCCAACCTATTTAGGTATCCGGCGCATATTCATCAAGGGCAGCGTCCGACAAAGGCATGAGGTGGCCGACATCCGTCCACAGCAAGGCACAGCGCACCGTCCGATCGGGGTAAATCCGACGGAGAGCGGCCCGGTATACCGCCATTTGGCGCAGATAAACCGGCGAAACACCGACTTCTGTCGCTGGTGGCGGACGGTTGGTTTTGTAATCAATCACCAGGATGTGATCATCTTCAACCATCAGGCGATCGACCTGTCCCGATATCACATTTTCCCCCAGCACACCGGCCAGAGAGACCTCTGCCCGGCTGTTGGGTCCGAAAATCGCTGCAAATTCCGGGTGTTGCAGGATATTCATGGTTTCAGCCGCAATCGCCTCGCAGGCTGTGTCTTCCAGGTGGTGCGCCGGGTTACGCAGAAACCGGCTGGCAGCGTCGGCACGGTCAGGTTCCGGCAAATCAGGCAACGTCTGCAGCAGGCGGTGGATCAGGCGGCCGCGCTGGAAGCGGCTCATATCATCTGCCACCAGCGGTGAGCGCACTGGCGGCTCCTCGCCTTCCGGGCGACTGGGGGCCAACGGGCGCGGCGGCACAGGTTCGGGTGCCGGGGCTGTCCCGGCCCAGTCCGGCATGTCCGCCGGGACTTGTGCTTCTGCGCGGGCTTCATCGACACGGTCAGGTTGCTCTGACTGCGCCCCTTCGTGAAGCCAAACCGTTCCCGTATCCGTTTCGCCTGATTGTCCCCGGGCCTTCAAGGCGCGTTCGATCAGGTTGTACCAACAACCCTCCTGACGGGCGTTGCGAGTATCCCAGCCACCAACATACAAACGATCCTCGGCCCGGGTCATGGCCACATACAGCAGCCGCCGGTATTCCTGTTCACGGCGGCGAATCGCGACTTCCTTTAACGCCCGTGTCACCGGTTCATTGGCCCCGGCCCTGCCAGGCCACAATGGCAAATGCAGATCCGTCTGGTCACCGTCAGCAGGCGTCCACATCAGCGGCTCGTTTCTTGAAGGAACGCGGATGGTATCCGGCAGGATCACGATCGGGGCCTGAAGGCCCTTGGCCCCGTGCACCGTCATCACCCGAACCTCGTCGCGTTGCAGTTCCGGGTCGCGCTTGATCTCGCTTTCACCAGCGGCCAGCCAATGCAGGAACCCCTGCAGGGACGGCACGCGATTTTGCTCGAAGGTTTGCGCCAGGGCGAGAAATTCATCCACCGGATCATTGATCTCAGGTCCCAGACGGGCCAGCAAACGCTTGCGCCCGCCCATGGCACCCAACAGGTGTGCAAAAAATTCATAGGGTGGCACAAAATCCGCCCGGCCCATCAGGGTGGTCAGAAAATCAGTTGCTGCCTGCCATGCCGGAACTTCCGATGCCCGGTTCCGCAAGGCCCGCCACAGGGTATCCGCGCGACCATGGGCCAGCGCAAACAAATCATCATCATCCAGATTACAAAGCGGCCCCTTCAGCACTTCGGCCAGGGTCAGGTCATCTTCCGGCAACAGCACAAACCGGGCGACCGCCATCAGGTCCTTCACCGGTAACTGGTCCGCCAGCACCATACGATCCGTCCCGGCGACCGGCACGCCGCGGGCTTTTAACGCTGAAACCAGATCGGTGACAAAGGACGTGCGGCGCTGCACCAGGACCATCACATCGCCGGGGCGGACAATACGACCCCGGCCGGGCAGTTCTTCCGCGCTGTCGATCCAGTCCTTGATGCGGTCCGCTATATCCAGGGCCAGGCGATGGCTGGCGCTGAGCACTTGAAGCTGGCTGGTCGGCAGCACCCACTCACCTTCACCATCCTGATCGGGCGGCTGCATCGCTGGCCATAATTCCACCCGTCCGGCCTGACCCTTGCGAAAGGAAAAATGTTTTACCTCACGGCCATCAGCGTCATCAAATATCAGACCATCACGGGTTTCCGGAGTATCAAAGACCGCGTCGACAACATCCAGAACAGCCTGGGCCGAGCGAAAAGACACGGCCAGATCAACCGGTCGCCAGGCCCGGTCAACTTCGCGGACGGTCTGGCCAAAGCGCTGCTGCCAGACAACGAAATTTTCCGGATCGGCCCGCTGGAAGCCGTAAATCGACTGTTTGACATCGCCAACGGCAAACATGGTGCGGTTCACTTCTCGCGCGCCGTCACCAACAAAAAACTCGGAAACCAGGCTGGCGATGACGGCCCACTGATCCGGGTTTGTATCCTGGGCTTCGTCGACCAGAACATGATCCAGGCCCTCGTCCAGCTTGTACAAAACCCAGGCGGCGGCATCGGAACGAGACAACAGATCACGCGTCAACAGGACCAGGTCATCATAATCAAGGCGCACATTCCGGCGCTTGATCTGTTCATAGGACGACAGCATGGCCGCCCCGATGGTGAGCAGGGCAGCGGTTGAATTTGCAATGGCCAATGCAGTCAGATGTTCCCTGATCCTGATCAGACGATCGGCCTCGACAATCAGAATATCATCGATTTCAGGCAGGGTGCTTTGTGCCCCTTTTGTGGACATTCTGGCTCTTTTTTCACCCTTTTTGGTCAAAAACACGGACACCCAGTCGGAAAACCCGGCGGCCCGGCGTTCCGGGTCAGCCAGCCAGGCAACCATCAATGTGGCCCTGTCCTGGTCTGTTTTACTGCCCTGTTTCAACGCCTCGGCAGCCCGGCCCATCTGCTCTGCATCAAAAGCCGTCTGATCACAGGCTGCCAGCAGCACACTGTCCGGGGTTTCATCCGGCTTCAGGTTCAGGTGCCTGCGCACAACTTCCGTGGCACCTTCCAGACCACCGGCAGAGGCAAACAACTGCATCAGTCGTCGGCGTTCACTGGCAAGACCAGACAGCAACTTGCCGAAGTCTTCTTCATTGGACTGGGCGGTCACCAGCATCAGGGCATCGCTGAGAATCTGATCCCGGGCGGCACTGCGCAACATGGCGTCGCGGGCTTCCAGCTGCATTTCGGCAGCGGTGCGTTCGTCCATCACCTTGAAGTGCGGGGCAAGGCCCGCCTCCAGCGGGAAGCGTCCGAGCAGCGACTGACAAAAGGCGTGGATGGTCTGGATTTTCAGACCACCCGGCACATCCAGCACACGGGCAAACAAACCCCGCGCGATGGCAAGATCGGTATCCTTCACTTCTTCGCCGGTTAATTCAAACAGGCTGTCCACCAGTTTGTCATCGTCCATCATGGCCCATTTGGCCAGACGGTCGTTCAGACGGTTGGCCATCTCGGCGGCGGCGGCCTTGGTAAAAGTCAGGCAGAGAATACGACCCGGCATTGCGCCAGTCAGCATCAGACGCAGAACCCGGTCCGTCAGCACCCGCGTCTTGCCGGTCCCGGCAGAGGCACTGACCCAGGATGAGATATCGGGGTTGGAGGCGGAACGCTGGGCGACGGTCGGATCGACAAATTCGGGATCGTGCAGATCAGTTGTCATCGCTGCCTCCCCCAATGTCAGCGCCGATACCGGTTTCATCTTCGTCCGGCGTCCATTCTCCCAAACGGGCCAGCAGTTCGTAGTCAGAATATCGCGGTGCCCAGTCGGGATGAGGGATCGACCGGTAAGGGGTTCCGGCCTGGTCAAAGACCGCAATCATTTCTTCCAGACGTTTGCGGGCGACGGCAAGGATTTGTTGTGTGTCCTGTTCCTTGTCCTTGATCAAAAGAATTTCACCTGCCGGGTCGCGCCCGGATATCTTCCAGTACTGCATACCGCTGACGGTTGCTGCGGGAACACCGGCGAATTTCCCGGCCTGGGCAATCAGACCTTCCAGCGGCAGTTGCGGCGAATAGCCGGCCAGGACCTGCTTGCTGGTGGGGGCTGCGCCGGTTTTGTAATCAATCAGGACCAGATCACCGTTTTGATCCTGGTCGATACGGTCGGCTGTGGCCTTCAGAACGAAAGGCGCGTAAGGCCCGGGCAGTTCAAGTTTTCCGGTCACTTCTGTTGCAGCTGGTTTCGATAGACCGGCATCGGCGGCAGCGGATACTGTTTGCACAAACCAGGCTGCTGCCCGCTGGAACCGCGGCCACCAGAAGGCCCGCACGCCAGGCTGCGCCAGGCTGTCGCCAAATTTTTCCTCGCCAATTTCCAACAGCTTTTCAACCGCATCCGGCCCGGGTGGCCACGCCGTTTGCTGCATGAACTCATCCAGCGCCGCGTGGATGAAGGTACCGCGTTCAGCCGCACCGGGGTCCGCGTCGATGTCATCGAGAGCCCGCAGACCCAGAATCTTTTTGGCAAAGATGGCATAGGGGTCCCGCACCCAGGTCTCGATATCAGTGACGGCCAGCTCTCGCGGACGGACATCAACCGGCGGACGCGGCACCGGCGCACTGACCGGTCTTGCCTCGTGACCCGGATCATCCAGTTGCCGGGCCCAGGCCAGGTAGTCTCCGCTCACCGGCCAGGCGAGACCAGCCCCGTCCATCAGAGCCTGCATCCGCAGTAACCAGCGGGCCGGTACTGTCGGCGCACCATCCACCTTGGCTGACCGGGTCAGCACTACCTGGGCCCCGGCGGCGGCCTGGACAAAGTCATGTGCAGTCAGGCCAATGCGTCGTTCCGGCTGCGGCAAACCAAAATCACCGCGCATGGGTCGCGACAGCCACGGGCCGGTATCGACCATGGGCGGCCATGTACCTTCGTTCAACCCGCCGAGAATTGTCAGGTCAGCGGTTTGCAAACGTGCTTCGAGCAAACCCAGAATAGCCAGCCGCGCATGCAGGCCAAATCGCGGGCGCACCATGCGCCCCCCCATCAACCCGTCCAGCAATGCCGGATACAACCGCCCCGGCACTTCGGGCAAGACATCCCCCGCAGCATGTAGCTCGTCAATAAATCCGGCGGCGGCTTCCCCGTCATCACCGGACCACAATCGCGAGACCCCCGGTTGTTCATCATCCGCTGCCAGAGCCTCGGCGAAAGCAACATGGGCTGTCAGCAGATCACGCATGCTGGTGCCCGGTGCCGCCATTTTTTCAGTGAAGACGGCCTGCATGTCGGCCAGTTGATCCAGCCATGGCAACAACGCCTTGCCGTCTTTGTGGTTTTCGACTTTCTTTTTCAAACCGTCGAAGCCATTGCCCGGACGCGGCCCCCGCAGGGCGAGGCGTTCCAGCAGACGAACACGACTGCGAAAGGTACCGGCATTGAGACCACCACAGGCCAGCGGATGTTTGAGGGTCGCCAGCAAATCAACGGGGGCCAGATCCGACAAGGGCAGCATGGCTGTCAGCCTGAGGAAAACTCCCGCCCTGGTTTGCGCCAGGGGTTGCCCGGCTGAATCATCAATTTCAATATTCCAGCGCGCCAGTTCCGCCGCCACACGACGGGCCAGTGAACGGTCCGGCGTCACCAGGGCCGCGCGTTTCTCAGGGACCTCCAGCACACCGCGCATCATCAGGGCGATCGCGCGCGCTTCCTCTTCGGGACCGGTACAGTCCAGACGTGTCAACCCCGCCAGCGCTTCCGGTCCGGTTGGATTTGCACCGGCAGACTGGCGCCACAGTGCTGTCTGTTCCGCTGGCAACAGGGCCATATTCAGTAAGCGGCTTCGGGCCACGTTTTCGGTCTTTGGTTCGGCCCCGGCTCCGGCCTCAGGTCCGCCGTGCCAATCGGCGACATCATCACGTTGCGTGGCAAAAATTTCCAGTAACTGCGCCATGCCATATTGTGGATGGGTCGCGTCCTCGCGGGCCATGTCCCAGGCCTCATCCGACATCTCCCGATCCAGCCCCGGCAGAACAACACTGCCTGCCGGCATATGCGCGATGGTTTTCAGCAAACGTGCGGTGGCCGGAATAGAGCCGGTGGAGCCTGCGGCAATGACCGGATGATCGGGCGGGTTCTGCACCCAGGCTTCGGCCTGTAATTCCAGCAACAGATTGCGCCGCAAGGCCGGATCAACAAAACCTTCTTCGTCCAGGATGCGTGGCCAGAATTCGGTCACGATGCGCAGGAAATCCAGTGTCAGCTGCCAGTGCGAGGCCAGGGCTTCCGGCACAATGTTTACCAGATTGGCAAAATCCAGGGCTTCGGTCTGCACCTGATCAATCAACGCCGCCAGATCGCGGGCCAGATGGGCGGCCTGCGCCACATCCAGACGAGCGTCGCCCTTGCGGCTTTCATTAAATTGCAGGATCAGCTGGACCAGCAGCAGTTCCCGTCTGAGCCCGGGAATGGCTTCCGGCAGTTCAAGAATTTTCTGCCCCAGCCCGGTCCCGCCTTCCGTGCCGGATGCTTCTGCAGATGTCAGCAGGATTTCATCTTCTTCGACATCGCCGATGGGGCGAATATCGGGGAGCAACATAGGTGCGCCATCCCCAATGCGCAGAAAGGCTTCGCGCAAACTGCGACAGGCGCGGCGGGTTGGCAGCAGCACAGTGACACGGGACAAGGTTAACGGGTCAGCGCCGTGCTGATCCAGAATGCCCGCGGCCAGAACATCAACAAAGGGCAGCGATGAGGCAATGGTACAGACGCAGGCGCGGATGCCCGGGTCGCCGTTGTCTGCCTTCCCGCCTGTCACGGACGCCCCAGTCTTTGCAATTCGTCTTCCGCCATGGTCACGCCTTCGGGTGTGCCTACATGCATCCATGCGCCGGTGTGTTTCAGGCCAAACAACCGCCCGGCCTGTTCCGCCCGATCATAAAGACGAACCAGCGGAAAAGCCCCGCGCGGGCTGGGCGCAAACAATCGCGGATGCAGGATCTGGATACCGGAAAAAACATAAGGTGCCGGACCACCCGGCACACGAACCAGGCGACCATCACGGCGCTGTTTGTAATCACCGGGGCCGTCATACCCCAGGGCATCCGACACCGGATGCAAAAGCAACAGCGCGTCCATGCGCCGACCGTCCCAGGCAGCAGCCAGACGTTGCAGGGCATTATCCGCTGAAGCCCCTTTGCCAAATCCATCCAGCCAGAGTGCATCAGCGTTCAGCACCAC
>Ga0316204_10008768_pt1 | contig 13835 bp, 14 predicted proteins | sample 6monrhotite_MG_2_FD_205661 | JGI IMG/M metagenome (GOLD analysis project Ga0316204, IMG submission 205661) | Microbial mat bacterial communities from mineral coupon in-situ incubated in ocean water Damariscotta River, Maine, United States -... | ecosystem: Environmental > Aquatic > Marine >... | reverse complement strand
CCTTTGGCACGGCCAGTTTGGTTCGACGAGATCTTGGCGCCGAGATTTGGCAATATCGAACGCGTGAGTGCGTTTTATTCCTGTTTTTGTATCCGACGCCAGACGGGAATTCAGCTACATCGTTACGTGTCCGGCATATTGATGTGCGCGGTGAACAAAATCCTGCCGAGTGCGTCAAAGCCGTCGTCCGAGAACGCGGCACTAGCAGTTAAAACCGGGCGAGCCTAGAGCGTGGTTTTGCCTTTGAAGCGACAGACGTCTGAGACAATACACGCGGGGCAGTCGGGCTTTCTCGCCTTGCATGTATAGCGACCCAGTAAAATAAGCCAGTGATGAGCATGTAAGGCAAACTCATCCGGCGTCGCTTTCAATAATTTCTTTTCTACTGCCAAAGGTGTCTTACCAGGGGCCAGACCCGTACGATTTCCTACGCGAAAGATATGCGTATCAACCGCAATCGTCGGTGCGCCAAAAGCGATATTCCTGACAACATTTGCGGTCTTACGTCCAACACCCGGCAAGGCTTCCAAGGCCGCCTGATCATCCGGCACAACGCTATTATGACGTTCGATCAAGAGCTGGCTAAGCGCCAGGACATTCTTGGCCTTGGTATTGAACAAGCCGATTGTCTTGATGTGATCCTTGATTCCATCAAGGCCGAGCTTAACCATCGCCTCAGGTGTTTTTACCTTTTTGAACAAGGGGCGGGTGGCTTTGTTCACGCCGACGTCCGTTGCCTGCGCCGATAACGCAACCGCCACCAGTAGCGTGTAGGGGTTCACATAGTGAAGCTATCCAACCGGTTCTGGATCCGCATCACGCAATCGACTGTAAAATGTAACAACATCAGCTTTTTTCATCTTATCGTTATCCCGCAAATTGACTGCCGGTGAAACCCGCTTATTGCTTTTCTCGCAGAAATCCTAAATTAAGAGTGATGGAACCTATCGACAATCCCGCGCTGACCTCGGCAAATGACATTCGCTTTTCACGTGTTCTTCGGCCTCATCGAAGCTCGAGCGACCGCGCTGTCAAAATTGTCACGGGATTTGTGCTCTGCCTCTTCATACCAACGGGCACGGTATTTTTATTGGTCGGTGCGTGGCCAGTGTTTGGCATCATGGGTCTCGAGGTTATCGCATTGATATTTGCGCTTCGCTACAATCATAAAGTTGGCTCTGCATTCGAAGCCATAACCTTGACTGATAGCGAGTTCCGGCACTCCAAAGTTGACCATTGGGGAAAGCGCAAGCACACGTCATTTCAACCCCAATGGCTACAGGTTCGGATCGATGACAATTCGCAACAGCTCATTGCTGGCACGCATGGCAAACGGATCATCATTGGCAAGTTTCTTACCAAGGACGAGCGGGAAGAGCTTTGTGAAATTTTAGTTGAAGAAATCCGACGGCTAAATGACGTTCGTTTCAATAACGCTTAATCAAAGCCCAATACATTGCGCATGGAATATAGGCCGGGCGCTTGTCCCTGGGTCCACAGCGCCGCACGAATAGCGCCCTTGGCAAACAATCCCCGGTCGCCCGCTTTATGCGAAATTTCAATGCGCTCATCATCTGATGCAAAAATCACCGAGTGATCGCCAACAACCATGCCGCCCCGCAGCGTCGCAAAGCCAATATTACCGACCGTCCGTTCGCCCGTTTGACCGTCACGTACCCGATCAGAAACTTTGTCCAGATCAACGCCGCGGCCAGCTGCTGCGGCTTCGCCCAATGCGAGCGCCGTGCCAGATGGCGCATCGACTTTATGACGATGGTGCATTTCAAGAACTTCAATATCGAATTCAGGGCCAAGCATTTCTGCAGCTTGCGCTGTCAGCCCAAGCAACACATTAACGCCCACGGAATAGTTCGCAGCCTGCACGATTGGCACGGACGTGGCCGCGCGATCAATAACCGCTTGTTGTTCTGCTGTCAGGCCTGTCGTGCCCGGCACCAATGCGGTGCCCGTTTCGGCGGCAAGCTCTGCGTGGCCGACCGTTGCGGCTGGGACTGTAAAATCAACGACAGCATCAGAGGCTTCAAACAATTCGCGCGCATCGCTGATGATTTTCAGGCCCGAGCCCGGCACGCCAGCAAGCAAGGCCGGGTCTTCACCAATTGCATCAGAATGGGCAGCTTCAGTGCCACCAGCTAGCTCGGCGCCAGGCGTTGCGTGCACAGCTTGCACCAACATCCGGCCCATCCGGCCTGCACATCCAACAATACCGATTTTCATGCAACAGCTCCTTAACGTGATCTCTTCGCACTATAGGCAGTTCGACCGGAGTGTCACGCCCACTGCACGATGAAAAACCAGTTGGAGATTAATCCCGAAGGTCTTCCCAAAGCTCTTTGACTTTGTCGAGGAAGCCTGTGCTTTCCGGGCTATGCTTTTTTGATGTTTTGTCGTCACCCGCAAATTCCTTAAGCAGGTCTTTCTGCTTTTTCGACAAATTGACCGGCGTCTCAACAAAAATCTGCACAAACATATCGCCGCGACTTTCGGAGCGCATGACCTTCATGCCCTTGCCACGAAGACGCAACTGATGCCCTGTTGGTGTGCCTTCAGGTATCGTTACCCGGAGCAATTTACCTTCGACGGTCGGCACTTCAATTTGCCCGCCCAAAGTTGCTGTCGCCATCGGCACAGGGACACGAACATGGATATCTGCGCCATCCCGCCGGAAGAACCTGTGTGGTTTTACACCCAGGAATATATAAAGATCGCCTGATGGGGCGCCACGAAGGCCCGCTTCACCTTCACCCGAAAGACGGATACGCGTTCCATCTTCGACACCGGCCGGAATGTTCACGGCGAGCGTCTTTTCTTTCTGGCGTCGACCAATCCCGTTACAGGTCCGGCAAGGATCGGCAATCGTTTCACCGGTACCCTGACAGGACGGGCACGTGCGTTCGACAGTGAAGAACCCAGACTGGGATCGAACACGGCCAGCACCACCGCAGCTACCGCATGAGATTGGCGCAGCACCGTCTTTGCCGCCGCTCCCTGAGCAATCATCACAGACAACCGACGTCGGCACCCGGATGTCCGTCTTCAACCCATTGAAGGCGTCTTCGAGCGTGATTTCCATATTGTAACGCAGATCAGAGCCGCGGCCCGCGTTCGCACGCTGTCCGCCACGGCCACCGCCGCCGCCCATGAAATCGCCAAACATTTCCTCAAAGATATCTGCGAACCCGCCGGCACCACCGCCGCCACCGCTGAATCCACCAGGACCACCACCGCCACCTTCAAAGGCAGCGTGGCCAAAGCGATCATAAGCCGCACGCTTTTCAGGGTCTTTCAGAACTTCATAGGCTTCGCCCAGCTCTTTGAACCGTTGCTCGGCAGCCTCATCATCCGGATTGCGATCTGGGTGAAACTCCATCGCAAGCTTTCGATATGCTTTTTTCAGCTCAGCGGCATCGACGTCCCTGGATACGCCCAGGCTCTCGTAATAATCTTGCTTTGCCATTTGATCAAAACCCCCGCGAAAAAGCGATGGCGGGCGCGATCAGGTTTTTAACCTAACGCACCCGCATCGATATACCGGCCTTAGCCGTTCTTTTTGTCTTGATCAGGATCGACCTCTTCGAAATCCGCATCAACGACTGTGTCGTCGTCCTGCTTTTGGTCATCCCCAGCTTCAGCGCTCGCGCTCGCATCACCACCATCGGCGGCTTCTGCTTCGGCTTGCTGTGCCTTATACATGGCTTCGCCCAATTTCATGGACACTTGCGTCAAGGCCTCGGTCTTCGCCGTAATGGCTTCAAGGTCCTCACCTTCCATCGCTTCGCGAAGTTCGGTGATCGCCGCTTGAATAGCAGTACGATCTGCTTCTTCAACCTGATCACCATATTCGGTCAGGCTTTTTTCTGCAGAATGCGCCATGCTGTCGGCGTTGTTCTTGGCGTCAACAAGCTCACGTCGTTTCTTATCTTCGTCGGCGTTGGCTTCGGCCTCCTGAACCATCTTTTCGATGTCATCATCCGAAAGGCCGCCGGATGCCTGAATACGAACCTGCTGTTCTTTGCCAGTTGCCTTGTCCTTTGCAGAAACATTCACGATACCGTTTGCATCGATATCGAATGTGACCTCAATTTGAGGCATGCCGCGCGGGCTTGGCGGTATACCCACCAAGTCAAACTGGCCAAGAATTTTATTGTCCGCAGCCATTTCGCGTTCACCCTGGAACACACGGATTGTCACTGCTGACTGGTTATCTTCAGCCGTCGAGAAGGACTGACTTTTACGCGTTGGAATAGTTGTGTTGCGATCAATCAGACGCGTGAACACACCACCGAGGGTCTCAATGCCCAGCGAAAGTGGCGTAACGTCGAGCAACAGAACATCTTTAACATCGCCTTTAAGCACGCCGCCCTGGATCGCCGCACCAAGTGCAACAACCTCGTCAGGGTTAACGCCTTTGTGTGGCTCGCGACCGAAGAAGTTCTTAACGGTCTCGATCACTTTCGGCATCCGGGTCATACCCCCAACCAGGATGACTTCGTCAATTTCACCAGCGCTAATGCCTGCATCTTTCAATGCGTTTTTGCATGGCGCAATGGTGCGTTCGACCAGGTCTTCAACAAGCGTCTCGAACTTGGCACGTGAAATTTTAATGTTCAGGTGCTTTGGTCCGGACTGATCTGCTGTAATGAACGGCAGGTTCACTTCAGTTTGCGCCGTGGATGAAAGTTCGATCTTGGCTTTCTCAGCAGCTTCTTTCAGACGCTGGAGTGCAAGCTTGTCATCACGCAGATCGATCGTGTTCTCTTTTTTGAATTCGTCTGCCAAATAGTCGACAACGCGGTTATCAAAATCTTCACCGCCAAGGAACGTGTCGCCGTTGGTCGATTTAACTTCGAAAACGCCATCGCCAATCTCCAGGATCGATACGTCAAAAGTACCGCCACCGAGGTCATAGACAACGATCGTACCACCATCTTTCTTTTCAAGTCCGTAAGCAAGCGCAGCAGCTGTTGGCTCGTTGATAATACGAAGGACTTCAAGGCCAGCAATCTTACCGGCATCCTTTGTCGCTTGGCGCTGGGAGTCATTAAAGTAAGCCGGGACAGTAATGACCGCCTGCTCAACTTTTTCACCAAGGTAGCTCTCCGCAGTCTCTTTCATCTTTTGCAAGATGAACGCAGAAATCTGTGACGGTGAGTATTTTTCATCGCCCGCCTCGACCCACGCATCACCATTGTCGCCTTTGATAATATTGTAAGGGACAACTTTCTTGTCTTTCTCCGTGACGGGATCATCGTAACGGCGACCAATCAGGCGTTTGATCGCAAATAATGTTTTCTCGGGGTTTGTGACGGCTTGCCGCTTTGCAGGCTGGCCAACGAGGCGCTCGCCTGAATCTGAGAATGCAACCATTGAAGGCGTTGTGCGTGCACCTTCGGCATTCTCGATGACTTTGGCGTCTTTGCCATCCATAACAGCAATACAGGAGTTGGTGGTTCCCAAATCGATGCCAATAACTTTACTCATGATAACCTCATTCTCTGCGGCGGTCATTTCCGGCCTATAATAGCGCCTGAACATGACCCCTTTGGTTTAAGACCAATCGGTCTTCATAATCTCGATACAACTGATGATTCAGCTATATCGAATTTCAAGGGATATAAGCCCAGATTTCCGGGCCTGCAACGGCTTTTCCCATAATTTTTTAGGGGTATTGATAAGTTCTAGAGTTCTTCGTCCAAATTTGTACCCGATGGCTTGCCATTATCTTCGTAGGCATTGCCACCACTGGCTGCTGTTTTTTCAGCATCTGCATCATCAATCGTTTGTGGTGAAGGTGCTGGGGCAGGTCCGGGTTTTTCACCACCTTTGGTCACGCCAACCTTTGCTGGGCGCAGTGGCTGGTCGTGCAATGTGTATCCCGGCTCTAGCACCTGGCCAACGGAACCCGCTGGCTTTGAAGGGTCTTCAAACTCAAACATGGCTTCATGCAGCTGCGGATCAAACCGCTCACCCAATGGATCAACTTTCTTTATTCCATTACGTGAGAACGCATTTTGCATTTCCCGAGCCGTCATTTCGACGCCTTCAAGGAGGACTTTAACTGTCTCGTTGCCATCAATCTTGTCTTTATCCACAGCACTCAGTGCACGGCTCAAATTGTCCGCAACTACAACCATCTCACGGGCAAAGCTCGCGATTGATCTTTTTGTTGCGTTCTCAACATCCCTCGACGCACGACGGCGAACATTCTCTGCTTCGGCAAGTGCACGTAAAAGCCGATCCTGGGCTTCGGCTAATTCAGCCTCCAGATCGCGCTCAGGCTCTTCACTCGCAGGCTCTTCTTCAGCAGCGGCGCCACCTTCAAGCATTGCGTTTGCGGCAGCTTCTGCCTGTTCAACGGACACTTCCTCAGCAGGGTCCATATCGGAAGCCGCTTTCGCGTCATCGCTTTCCGCCGCATCAACAGCGTCGGGTGTAACAGTCTCTTCGAGTGGTTTTTCTTCGCTTTGCATTTTTTCCATCGCCCTCAGCGGAACCGGTCACCGATCATTTTAGCCGTATAATCGACCATCGGGATGATTCTCGCGTAGTTCATTCGTGCCGGCCCGATTACCCCAATCGCACCAACAATATTATTCGTTTCATTGCGGTACGGACCGACAATCATCGAACATCCCGCGACATTGAACAGCTTGTTGTCCGCACCGATGAAGATTTGGACTCCATCTGCACCATCTGCAAGTGTTAGTAGCTTCAACATCTCATTTTTTGTCTCTAAAGCGTCAAAAAGCGTCCGAATTCGCTCCAAATCAGTCAAAGCCGTCACATCTTCAAGTAATTTGGACTGACCTCGGACAATCAGCGTGCCGAGCGCATCGTCAGATGCGCCGGTGCCGGACCAGGTCGCGATACCACTTTCAACGACCTTTTGTGTCAGCGTATCCAGTTGCGCTTGATGGCTTTCTAATTCCTCGACGATTTCCTTGTGCGCCTCCTGAAGCGTTCGACCCACAAGTCGAGCGCTCAGAAAATTTGTTGCCTGAACAAGGGCAGAAGGGGGCAACGTTACTGGAACGTCGATCAATCTGTTCTCAACAACACCGTTTTCCATGACCAAAACAACCAGTCCCCGGCCAGGACTTAGACTGATGAATTCGATATGTTTGAGCGGGCTATCTGTCTTGGGGGCAAAAACAAGACTGGCAAAACCGGTAAGCCCGGAGAGCGTTGTGATCGCTTCTTCGAGGACCTGATCAACATTGTGGGATGATCCTGCGCATTGGGCCTCAATACGTTTTCGCTCGTCGTCAGCCAGATTGCCGACTTCTAGAATTCCATCCACAAACAGCCGGAGCCCCGCTTCGGTGGGCATACGACCCGCGGAAGTATGCGGTGAAAACAAAAGACCCGCATCCTCGAGGTCCGCCATAACGTTGCGTACCGTTGCCGGGGACAACGATTGCGACATCTGCCGTGACAGCGTACGTGATCCTACGGGTTCGCCCGTATCACAATACGCTTCAACAATCAGACGGAATACTTCCCGTGATCTTTCGTTAAGCTCAGAAATCATTATCTCTACTCTTTAACTACTCGCGTTATGTAGTTTCGGCGGCATTCACCGTCAACGCAATGCACGGATATAGTACACGACTTTACGCGGGCCAATCGAGCCGTTAGCTTTGCGGTCGTTTTTATATTTAATGGAGTATCTACATGCGCCCATCCGGCCGCCAACTTGATCAAATGCGTCATGTCGTTCTTGAAATGGACGTTGCGAAACATGCTGAAGGGTCGTGCCTGGCAAAATTTGGAGACACCCATGTATTGTGTACCGCCAGCGTGGAACAGCGCGTTCCACCGTGGATGCGCGATAGCGGCAAAGGCTGGGTCACTGCTGAATACGGGATGCTTCCTCGCTCTACGCATACGCGCTCAAACCGCGAAGCAGCACGCGGTAAACAATCCGGTCGAACCCAGGAAATTCAGCGCCTCATCGGCAGATCACTTCGCGCCGTAACCGATTTGAAAGTCATGGGTGAACTTCAGGTAAAACTTGATTGTGACGTCATTCAAGCCGACGGCGGTACCCGGACAGCCAGTATTACCGGCGCTTATGCTGCTCTCTATCGCGCTTTTGAAAAATGTATCCAGCTGGGCATTATGAAAGAAATCCCTTTGATCGATAGTGTCGCAGCCATTTCATGCGGACTTTATCAAGGCAATGCGGTTCTGGATCTTGATTATGATGAAGATTCCAACGCAGAGGCAGACGCAAACTTTGTGCTTACCGGCAAAGGCGGCATTGTAGAGATTCAAGGTACTGCCGAAGCCGATCCATTCTCTGAACAGGCGTTCCTGGATTTGTTGGGGCTCGCTAAAAAAGGCGTTGGAGAACTCACAACTGCGCAAAACACTGCATTGGGACTCTGAGGCTCACTTTATGGCGCGACAATTTCAAAGCGATCGTCTGGTTATTGCGAGCCATAATCCAGGGAAGGTTCGCGAAATCGCTGATCTTTTGCAGCCGTTTGGCGTCGACGTCATTTCCGCCGCTGCCCTTGATCTGGATGAGCCCGAAGAAACCGGGGACACTTTCTCTGAAAATGCCCTGATCAAAGCCCACGCGGCAGCAAAGGCAGCAAACCTGCCCGCGTTGGCCGATGATTCCGGGTTGGCAGTGTCCGCCCTTTCAGGAGCACCCGGCGTGTATTCGGCGCGCTGGGCGGGGCCTGACAAAGACTTCATGGTCGCCATGGAAAAGATCGAGGAGCTATTGCGCGGCAGCGAAGACCGCTCAGCAATGTTTGTTTGTGCGTTGGCGTTGGCCTGGCCCGATGGACACGCAGACGTCTTCGAGGGCTTTGTTGAAGGTGAAATCACCTGGCCACCGCGTGGCGACAAAGGCTTTGGGTATGACCCCATATTTACAGCGGACGGCGAAGATATAACATTTGCCGAAATGGAACCTGCCAGAAAGCATACGATGTCGCACCGTGCTGACGCGTTTCAAAAACTCGTCCCCGCTTGCTTTGGTGACTCAAACAGGTGAGCGCGCCGGACCCAGGGTTCGGGGTCTATGTTCACTGGCCATTTTGTGAAGCCATTTGCCCATACTGTGACTTCAATGTTCACACAACCACATCCATCGACGAGACGACCTGGCGCGATGCGCTTATAGGTGAGATTTCCCACTATGGCGCTGAAACACGCGGACGAACTGTGACAAGTCTGTATTTTGGCGGGGGGACTCCTTCGCTTATGCAACCAGCGACCATCGATGCAATCATTGACGCCGTGCAAACGCAATGGGCCGTTGCCGCGGACATGGAAATCACATTGGAAGTAAATCCGACGTCGGGTGAGCAAACAAAGCTTAAGGATTTCCAACGCGCTGGCGTTAATCGGGTATCGATCGGTATCCAATCCTTTGATGACAATGCGCTGAAATTTCTTGGACGCACGCATAGGGGTTCTGACGCGCGCCACGTGCTTGAAATGGCCAGAAAAATCTTTCCACGATCAACGTTTGATTTGATCTACGCACTTCCTGATCAAACTGTAGATGCATGGGAAGTAACGCTGTCAGACGCCTTGTCATTCGCACAAGGACACATATCGCTTTATCAGTTAACGATAGAATCCGGCACACCATTCTCAAAGCAGGGACAGAAGCCTGCAGATGAAGACGTCGCAGCTGATATGTTTGAAGTTACCCAAGATGTCCTCAGCAAAGCCGGGATGCCGGCCTATGAAATCTCCAATCATGCGGTGCCCGGTGAAGAAAGTCGCCACAACCTGACGTGCTGGCGTGGTGGCGACTATCTTGGTGTCGGCCCTGGTGCCCATGGGCGTTTAACATTGGGGGGAGATACCTTTGGTACGCATCAAATCCATAACCCGAGCCGTTGGTTAGACATTGTAAAAACACAGGGCCATGGCACCGCAAAACGACGCCCTATATCATCTGATGATCGTGCAAAAGAACTCGTAATGATGGGATTGCGCTTAAAAGAGGGCATTGATCGCGATCGATTCCGGCGTGTCGCAGGGGTCGATCTCGAAACGACCCTTGATGATGATGGCCTGAAACAATTGATTGAAGGCGGTCTCATTCAATCTCGTGATAGACGCCTTTTTGCCACGGCGAGTGGTCAGCAACGCCTCAACGCAGTACTCGCAAAATTGCTCAATTGATCCTTGGCTGAAAACTCTCGGGAGCTGGATCAAGAATTCGGCTGGCGCGGCGTGTTATCTCCAGTATCGCCAGACCACGTTCCGTCACACCACTTGGCATCAATCGGAATATTCCATCACGACCCCAATACCCATTTGCAGACGTCAGTGTAATACGTGAAAAATCCGGGCCTGCGTCGCCTTGCCCTAATACAGCCGCGAGCGCCGTTGCATCGTAGGCAAGCGTCGCCAGTCTTGGTGGCTGTTCGCCGTAGGTTGCGGCGTACTCCTTCACAAATTCAGCCCGTGCACTTGGATCAGGTGCCGCGTACCAGGCACCAACAAGCGCGGGTTCGTTGCCAAGGCCAGGGGCATCCCACTGGCCTGTGCCCAGAACCTGAACAACCGCCGGGTCAACATCAAAGAAAGGAAGAAGCGCGGCAATTTGCTGCAAGCGTTTGCCACCATCAGCAACCAGAATGGCATCAAAGGGAAGATCGCCCACGGTTTGTAGCTTTTCCAAACGCTCCAGCGTTTTCTTGGAAATCTCATCATCGAGTTTGGTCAGCGCTGCAATCTGGCGTTCTAATTCTAGCTTGCGGGCATCAAAATCAGAGATCTCGCGGACAACATTTGTGTAATCTTCGGCGCCGGGATCATAGAGCCGTGCGCGGGTCACTTCGATCCCCACATTGGCTGCGACCTGCTGCATGGTTTCAAGAACGGTGGCGCCATAGACATTGTCGGGCGCCAATAGCCCAAACCGTGTCAATCCGCGTGCCGCCGCGTACGTCAGCACCCGGCTTGTCTGGGCGGATGGCAAAAATCCCATCACATACACCCCATCACCAGCCGCTGTTCGGTCACTGGAGAAACCGATCACGGGAACATTCGCCGCCCGGGCCACCAGGCCGACCGCCTGAACGGAGGCCGATAATAGTGGCCCAACAATAAGCTGAGCCCCATCGCCGATTGCAAGTTGTGCGGCACTCAATGCACCATCAGGCGTGCCGCCAGTGTCATGCGGCAACAGCTCAAACCGGTCATCGCTGAACTGAAATAATGCCAACTGGGCCGCATTGAGCATTGATTTGCCAAGCTTGGCGGCAGGTCCGGTTAACGGCACCAGAAGGGCAACGCGAACGGCATTGACGCCCGCCATTGGCACCGTAGAGGTCATAATCTCTGGTTGGACATTCGGGTTCACGGGTCTGTTAAGCAATTCTGCCAAAGATGGAAGCGGCTCACCAGCGCGCGCACGTGGCGCAGATTGGGTGATAACAGGGAGTTTTGGTCCAGGCGGGGTCCTTGGGCCAGAGACAGGTGGTAAAGTCTGTGAGGGCGGCAAGCTTGTGCTAGATTGAGGGACCGAGGGACCAACAACCATTGGCGTCGTCTGATTGCCAGATTGATTTCCGATTTGCTGACAGCCAACGAGTAGGGTAAGAGCGATACATGCCAGATAGAAACGGGACGTCCGGGAAAAAATCCCAAATCCAGTCCAAAAAGTCGGGGAAGAGTGCATTGGTCTCTCGTTCAATCAGTTCTGCGCAATCTAAAGGCGACGGTAACCGCTCGCCGGATGCGAGTAAACTACCACAAAAAATTGATGCCGGACTTTACCTGATTGCAACACCAATCGGTAATGCCAGTGATATTACCCTGCGCGCGCTGCATACCCTTGAAGCCGCCGATGTTATTGCCTGCGAAGACACCCGTGTAACCCGAAAACTTTTGCAAATTCATTCTATCAAACCCAGCAAACTCATTTCCTATCATGAACACAATACAGAAAAATCGACACCACGCATTATTGAGCACCTGAATTCTGGCGACATCGTGGCACTGGTATCAGATGCTGGCACGCCGATGATAAATGATCCGGGATATCGTATCGCCGAGGCGTGCCGAGCCGCCGGCATTGATGTTCATGCATTGCCTGGTCCTTCTGCCGTCACTAACGCACTTGTTCTGGCCGGACTGCCCACAGACCGATTTATGTATTGCGGATTTCCACCTGCCAAACAGGGAAAACGTCGGGCATGGCTTGGCGGCATACTTTCTGTAGATGCAACACTTGTCTTTTTGGAATCCGCGCAACGGCTCGCGGCATCACTGGCTGATATGGCAGATGTGCTGGGCGCGCGGCCTGCATGCGTTCTTCGTGAAATGACAAAGAAATTTGAAGAAGTGCGGCACGGGAACCTCGATGACCTCGCGACTTATTATAAAGAGACCGGCGCGCCAAAGGGTGAGGTGACACTTGTCATTGGCGGACCAGAAGACGGACTTGAGCTGAACCAAGATGACCTGGACAGCCGACTTCGACTGGCGTTGGCAAAGGAAAGTGTGCGAGAGGCCGCATCAAGGCTGGCCGTTGAAACCGGTTTATCCCGGCGAGATATTTATAATCGCGCCCTCGCTATCAAGGCCGAACAACAGTGATGAGCCAACACAAGCGCAAACAGGCTGAACGCCGGGGTCAACGCGCTGAGTTTATTGCGACATGGCTTTTGCGCATCAAAGGTTACCGTATCCTTGCCCAAGGGATGCGCAATTCTATGGGCGAAATAGATATTATCGCGAAACGTCGCCATATTTTGGCCTTCATCGAAGTTAAAACTCGCCCTACTTTGGATGAGGCATTAAGCGCTGTCAGTTCAGCACAACGCCAACGCATTGAACGTGCGGCAAGTCGGTTTGTAAGTACACGGGAAGATTTGAACAATTTGGACATGCGATTTGATGTTATAGCGGTGATGCCAAAGAAGTGCCCGCATCATCTGATCGATGCTTGGCGTCCGTAAATTCAAAACGGTTTAATTGACCCCCTGACGTTGCCCGTCATAAATGATAAAAGACAAATCGTTGAGATGTTTTAGAGATTGAGGAAAATATTATTCATGCGTTTCTATCAAACCCCCTTCCGAATCACGGCGTCCCGGGCACGCATCTTGGTTGTCGCTATCGGTATTCTTGCGACGACAAATCTGACTGGCTGTGTTGGCATGGTCGTCGGTGGTGCGGCGTCGGCAGGCGTGGCTGCCTATCAAGAGCGTGGCATAAAAGGTGTCGCGGCCGATACCGCAACCGCGACCCGCGTTCGTGCCAAGATTCTAGAAGCTGACGATAAACTTTTTCGCGACATTGGAGTCGAGGTTTACGAAGGGCGTGTGTTACTCACCGGGCGTGTGCCTAGCGAGGAAAAGCGAGCCGAGGCCGTAAAAATTTCCTGGTCAGTCGTCGACGTAAAGGACGTTATCAACGAAGTCGCCGTCAGCGAGAACCCACTATCTGATCTTGCGAATGACTCATGGATTACGACAAAGCTCAAATCCAAGATGACCTTCGACAAAGATATCCTGGCCATCAATTACTCAATCGAAACGGTTGGCGCCGTCATTTATTTGATTGGCATCGCGCAGGACAAGGCAGAATTACAACGCGTGCTTAACCACGCACGATCAATTGATTATGTGAAACGTGTCGTCAATCATGTACGGATCAAGGACCCCAAGCCATCGTCATGACACGAAAAGAAATCGTCACGGCCCTTGCATCGTACGGCGAGGCAGACGTCCCTGATATCAGGTTGTCCCACGCCGCGATTTTGGTCGGTGCGCTGGATAGACCCGCGCTGCCTCTCACGCGTTATCACCGTCATCTGGAACAACTCGCAG
>Ga0316204_10008767_pt1 | contig 13835 bp, 15 predicted proteins | sample 6monrhotite_MG_2_FD_205661 | JGI IMG/M metagenome (GOLD analysis project Ga0316204, IMG submission 205661) | Microbial mat bacterial communities from mineral coupon in-situ incubated in ocean water Damariscotta River, Maine, United States -... | ecosystem: Environmental > Aquatic > Marine >... | reverse complement strand
CTTGAACCATATCAAATAGCTCTTTTGTAGTAACGTCAATTCCTATCTTTTCCATGCGTTTATTAAGCAACACATCCGATAGAACTTCATTCCATACTTGTTCTCTTAAGTTAGACTTAGTAGCTTCATCTAATTCTGTTTCTGGAGATTGGGTTTGAAACTGCTCATACCTTTGTTGAACTTTAAAGTCAAACTCTTGTGGAGATATGGTTGACCCATCAACCTCAGCAAGGTTAATTGGCCCTTGTTGCCCTCCTGATTGTGAACTGAACAAATCAGTGAATACAAAAGCTAAAATAGCTCCTCCTATAATGATTAAAACCAACGTTGATTTTTCTCTAATCTTTCCTATAACTGCCATAGCAATTTTTTAAATTTTTGGCTTGCGAATATACGATTGTATAATGAAATATAAAAGCTGTTTTTTCCCTTTAAAATGCGGCCATTCGAGCTAATCAAAAGAGTGATTTTGAATCAGTCTTCAGGGTCATTAACTTTAAGGTGAACTAGGTCTATTCTGTTTTCAAATACTTTTTTCACAGTAAATGTAAACTGCTCTAATTCAATCTTATCCCCTAACTTCGGAATACTCTCAAAAGTATCAATAATTAAGCCTCCTAAAGTTTCGTAATTGTCTGAATCTGGTAGATTTAAAGAAAATTCATCGTTCAAATAATCTACTTCTAAGCGGGCAGCAAACAAATATTCATTCTCTTTGATTTTGGTCTCTACCAAGTCTTCTTTATCGTGCTCATCTTCAATTTCTCCAAATATCTCTTCTATAATATCTTCAATTGTAAGTATCCCTGCAGTACCTCCAAATTCATCTACTACTAATGCAATGCTTTTTCTTTGGGCTATAAAAATTTCCAATATTTCATTAGCTGCCATCGACATTGCTATTATAGGAACTGGCAACAATATAGATTTGATGCTTTCTGGTTTTTTAAAGAGCTCAAATGAATGAGTATATCCAATGATATTATCAATGTTGTCTCTATAAATTAAAATTTTAGATAAACCTTTTTCTACAAACTGATCTCTCAATTTCTCTATATCTTCCTCAACTTCCATAGCAACAATTTCCGTTCTCGGAATCATGCATTCTCTGGCTTTTACATTAGAAAAATCAAGCGCATTCTGAAAAATCTGAATTTCATGATCTACTTCTTCTTGATCAATGTTGTTTTCCGTTCCTTCTCGCAGGTAATGTTCCAAATCTACTCTCCCAAAATTCAATTCTTCTGTGGTAGATAAGTTTGGTGAAAAGATCTTAATCAATCGCTCTGACAACCCAATAACAATTAGCATTGGCAACAAAAGCAGGTAGTAAATAATTAGTAGTGGAAAGGCAAATACCCTTAACATATTGTTTGGGTTAATCCTAAAAAGCGTTTTTGGCAAAAACTCTGCTGTAATTAAAATTACTATCGTAGATATTATTGTTTGTATCAATAATATCAAACTCTCGCTATCTGTATAGGAAGCGATTTTTGGTTCCAAAACTTTGGCCATAAATATCCCATAAACTACTAGGGCAATATTATTCCCTACCAACATGGTCCCTATAAAACGTGAAGGTTTCTTTAAAAAAGAAGAAATGATTTTTCCTAAAAAACTCCCTTGCTTTCCATCCAGTTCTATTTTTAGTTTATTGGCCGAAACAAATGCAATCTCCATTCCTGAAAAGAAAGCAGAAAAAACAAGCATGCTTAAAATAATTCCCAAAGAGTAATTATCCATACTTATTAGGAGTTTTCAGATTCCTGTTTTTCGTGAAACCTTCTTTGTTTGCGACGCATTAAAAATAAAAGCCCTGCTACTACTGAAAAGCCATAAAAATAAAGTGCATCAAACACTCCATTTTTTATGCTAAAATAAATTGCAATTAAAAAAGTGAGGATAGAAAGCATCATCCACATCTTTTCCATAAACTTAATTACCTTAATCATTTTCTATATTTATTATTCCTCGAGGCTTCAAGATACGATAATCTGTAAAATCCTGATTAGCAATTAAGCCTTCTCCCATCAATACTTGACCTTCAGTTGTTATTTTAACAAAAACGTCTGAGGTAATCTTTTGTGTTTTCTGGTCCCAAATTAAATGTTCGGTATTTAATTTTTCCCCTTTTTCATTGATGACAACTACATCCTCTTTTGCCTCCATTCTTTTAGCATAAGTGAGTTGAATTGCATAGTTTGAAGTAAGGTCTGATGTGACATTCAATGCGGAGTCAAAAATTTGAACATGAACCCCTTCAGGCATCTCATTATATGGTTTCTCCCCATTATATTGATGTAACACAGGAGCATTCAATTGAAATACTACACCTCCTTTTACGCTGTATAATATTTCAACATCTTTGGCTGCTTGAGCCGGATATTCCTCTGTTAAATCATATTTAGCAATTTCTTTTACATCATTTTCACAAGCAAAAAACACCCCAACAACTAATATAGCTATTAGTTTGATCGGAGTGTTTATAAAATGATGTATTTGCTGTTTCAACTAAAATCGTGCTTTAGTGGACTCTCCAATCCAACAGCCAATTTGAATAGTATCCCCCTCTTTAGTTCCTCCAAAAAAGCAATCTTCTTTAGTTGGGAAATATTTTTTATAGCTCGCAATTTTTCCGTTTGCCTTACTTGCTACTGAAGGATCTATAGATTTAGCTTTATTGTAATAATCTACTGCTAACCAATAAATCGCTTTTTGAACGCAAACATCACTACTAGAGCATGTAGAGCCGCTACCTGCTATCATATCGCCTATCATAATGTATGGTAATCCATAATTAGGTTTTAGTTTAGCTGCCTTTCTAGCATTTGCTCTCGCAGCTGAATAAGACCCCATGCTACTTTGTGCTTGAGCCAATTCAATATAATAATCTGCTTTTTTATCTTCATCTTGAGCCATCTCCAATGCTTGTTGAAAATACCCTTCTGCACCTTTATAGTCTTTATTTTTCAATGACATTATTCCCATTTTTTCAGCAGATACAGCTGAAGGACTATTGGTATGCAATTCCTTAGCTATAGTGAAAAAGATAGGTGCATCTGTACATCCCTTCTTGTCCAATAAATCTGCTGTTTTCTCCATCCATTTTGCATCCGCCTTGTTCTTCTCATAGTTCTTATTGGCCATTTCCACCAATACATCACAACTTAAATATGGACTAGCTAGGCTTTCAACACTTTCCTGGGCTTTTATATAGTATTGCTGAGTTTTTTTACCTTCAAACTTGGAAATGTTGTACCCTAAAATATCACTCACCTTTCCAAACACCTCAACAACATCTGCTTTAGTTTTCTTTTCAGCTTTTTCCATGAGCACAACTGCATTCATATATGATGCTAATGCTCCTGCTTCTGATTTATTCCCTCTTAACTCAATTGATTTATGCAAAGTTTCATACACTTTTTCAGGTTGATTTCTCATAAACTTCAACATATCTGTCCCCTTTCTTCCCAGTACCTTTCCCTCTTTTCCAAAGTTGGCAATTCGTTGGTCATATACCATCAACAATGTATCTACATATGCTTTTTTCACCTCTTTGTCTTTAGTCTTTTTAATTTTGTATGAAACTAAATTGGTGCCATCTACATACATCCTTTCTGAAGAAGCTGGACAAATATCAAATACAATTTTCCAGTACTTATAAGCATCTTCATATACTTTCTGCTTGTAGTAATCTCTATACAATGAAAGGTTTTGCACGCACTTTACGCTATCAGCACCGTACTTCCCTTGAGCGAAAGTGGTTGTAGCCATAAAAGCAATGATTGAAAGTAATCCTATCTTTTTCATTTTATTGTTTTGTTTTAATCGTATTTACGTTTAATAAACCATTTATCGTTAATTGTAACCCCAAATTGAAAGTTAAAGAACTGCTCTTGTGTTAATCCAGCTTCGTCTTTCCCTCTACTTCCCAATTCAACTCCAAAGTTCAAGGTTGAAAATGATTTCCTTAATGGCATTGAAATACCAAAGCTTATGCCAAACTCATCAATCGCTTCTCCATCAATCACTATAAGCGAAGAATTATAATTTATCCCTGCCCGATAACCCATTCGTTTTAAATAGGATCCAAAAGCACTGGGATTGGTATATTTTTCAAAGCCTATATTCATTCGAGAACTATTTTCAAACGAAACCCCTTGAGCAAAACTAGCATCCCAAGCTAATTGAGTATAATCTGCAGCAATCATCCATTTCTTTTTTACTTCATAGGCTATCCCTATTCCATAAGTAGGGGCAAAAGGAAGTGTAGTTCCACTTTTGTCAACAAATAAGACCGTGTCTTTAAAACTCTCAAAGCCGTTATTCCCTTCATAATTTCGAATTAATTGAGATTGTTCAGCATTCAATTCATCGCCAGGCGAAACTTTCAGTCCAAAAATGACCCTTCTGTCATTACTTAAGGATTTAAAGTATTGTATTCCTACATCAAGCCTTAAACTATTTACTCTCAAATCTCTCTGATCGTATGTGTTGAAAAAGTTAACTCCATTGTTATAGATCACTCTTCTATCGTCAATAATGCTACCAAATAAATACTTAGCGCTAATACCAATAGAAAAGTTTTGCTTGAACTGATAAGCTGTTCCAAAGAATATTTCATTTACCCCTCCAGACCCCTCGTATTCATTAACTACTTCTTCTCCATTTACTGTAGTGTTTACACTGTAATTATACCCCACACTGCTAAATGGTCGGATTCCAAACCCTACACCCCAATTTTCTCCTACTGGCAATGCAACAGCCATATGTGCTAATTGGGTGCTACTCCCAGTTCTGCTTTGACTCCCACTAGTATATTCAGTATTTCTAGACACCATTGAAACTTCAAATGTGGTTAGACTGATATTAGAAAATGATGCTGGATTTGTAGGGTTAATATAGTTGGTCCCTCTGTCATTCAATTTTGCATTACTTCTCGCCAAGGAATCATATACTTGAGGTTTATAATGATATGGACGCCATGCATAACCTACTCCGCCCAATCCATAATTGCCATTGAATCCTGCTTGATTGATTAATCCGATTCCATATCTTGAATAAGGGGAATCTGTATTTTTTTGTGCTTTACTTTCAGCAATTAAGCCAAATATGCAAAGACATAAAACGAATGCTCTATTCGTTATTGTAAATAAGTATTTCATTTAAGCCTTTTAGCACCAAATTTGGGTCTGCAAAGATGCCATTTTTTAGTTCTTTTTCAAAGAAATTTGCATCTCCGCCAGTTAATACGATTTGAAGCCCAGGATATTGTTGTTCATAGTCTTGAGCAAAACCTTTCATTTCTTCAATTATTCCATTTACTGCTCCAGATAACATTGAAGTAATAGTAGTTGTACCAATTGTTTGTGGCCGTTTTAACTCCCCCCATTCTATTAACGGAAGCCCATCAGTATAATGATTCATTGCCTTTAAACGCATTTGAATTCCAGGAGATATGGCTCCTCCTAAATACTGTTTTTGTGCTGTTAAAAAATCATAAGTAATACAGGTCCCTGCATCTATTACCAATAAATCTTTCTCCGGAAACTGTTTTTCTGCACCTACAACCGAAGCTATTCTGTCCTTTCCTAAAGTTTCAGGGCTTTCATAGGCTAAAAAGATAGGGAGTTTTGTTTGGGATGTAAGAAAAAGCATATTCTCATATAATTTTTCAACTCCCAACCGCCTTTCAACATTTTGATTTACTGAAGAAAGAATGACAGTATTAACTCCTTCCTTAGAAAGGAATGACCTATTCTTTAACAACTCTTCGTTATTAATGCTCTCTACTTGAATAAGTTCTCTTTCTTTAAACAGTCCCATTTTACTTCTGCTATTCCCTATATCTATTGTCAACTGCATGCCCACAGGTCAAAGCTAAGGAATCCTTCGGCTCAGCACAATGAAAGCTTTATTATTGCTTGCGAAAATTTGTAATTCGATTCACGTAAAGAATGAAAATTATTTTTACATTTGCCGACCCTAAAAAGGGTGCCATAGCTCAGTTGGTAGAGCAAAGGACTGAAAATCCTTGTGTCGCTGGTTCGATTCCAGCTGGCACCACCTCAAAAGCCTCAACGAAAGTTGAGGCTTTTTTGTTGATTATTCTCACTTTTGAAGAATCAGTTTACGGCTTTCACCATTATATAGTACAATATATAGCCCGTTTGGATAACTATTTAAATCAATAGAAGTAATAGTTCTGGTTGGGATTATTTCACGAATTAACTGAGCTGAACTATTGTATATTAAAATTGGTTTCAACTTCTCTTTTTTATTTAAAATAATATTTACGCCTCCATTTGTGGGGTTTGGAAAGATTTCAAATTTTGAACTTGTTAAACTACTTTCCTTAATTCCTACTGCTTTATTCAATAGCTTTAGTATATAACAATCTTTCTTCCCTTCAGAAACAATGTTATATCCTCCTCCTTCAGGATCAACATCAACCGTATCAAGAAATTCTCCTGTCATAAATATATTCCCCCTAGAGTCCAACCTTAAACTATTGACTTGTGTCCCTCCTTGATAAACTCCCCCAAAACTTTTTGCCCAAACCAACTCCCCTGAAGAATCTAATTTATTAATGAATAAATTTTCACCACCAACACTAGTAAGGTAAAAAGTGTCAACTCCAGGGTCAAAATCTACCTTCCCTGAATATGCTCCTCTAATGTAAAAATTACCTTGGGCATCGATTGCCGTTGATTGAAGGTCTCTCAATAATTTTTTTGCCCAAACAAAATTGCCATTCTTATTAAGTTTTAATGCGAATGCCCCGTCCGAAGATAAATTGTGAACTCCGTTACCAGGATCAAAATCTACAGTGTCTCCTTCAAAGTCTCCAGCAATATATACATTCCCTTTCACGTCAATTGAAACTGACCGTCCATAATCTCTTCCATTTCCTCCAATTTGTTTAGCCCATAAAAATTCTCCATTTTTATCTAACTTTTGAATAAATATATCTGCGCCGTTAACATTAGGAATTAAGTTATAAACTCCTGGTCCTGGGTCAAAATCAACAGTATCTCGTGAGAACCCTCCAGTAGTGTATTCGTTTTCTTAATCATCCACAGTTAATGAATAAATAATGTCTCCATGATCATCCCCTCCCATTGATTTCGCCCAAATAAAATTGCCATCTGTGTCAAGCTTTTGGATAAATATATCTGAGCCTTCTCCTCCATTCAAAATCAAATTAAAAACATTGGCCCCTGGGTCAAAATCAACAGTATCTTTCCCAAACCCACCTGCTGTATATACGTTCCCTTTATTATCAACAAATACCGTAAGTCCACTAGATTTGCCATCGTTGATACATTTAATCCAAAGAAGGTTGCCATCTGTATCTAATTTTTGAATGAAAAACTCTCCATCACTAGAACACAATCGTGCTTCTCCAGTCATATAAATGTTACCAGACTCATCTATTTGCATGGAACTCATATAATCAGCTCCATTGCTGCCAAAACTTTTAGCCCACAAAAAATTGCCACTAGCATCTAGTTTCTGTATAAAAATATCATACTCAATATCCTTTGGAGATAGATTATATACTCCTACCCCTGGATCAAAATCTACAGTATCACTATCAAAAATTCCCGACACATAAATGTTGCCTGAAGAATCTACTCCCACAGCATATGCTAAATCAACCCCTTCGCCTCCATAACTTTTTGTCCAATCAAAAACAACTTGAGCATGGCTAACAAAAGAAAATAGAGTACAAAAAATAAATAAACTCCGTTTTTTCATGTGTTTAATAATGCAGGTTAATTTATAAAGGTATTAAAATAAGACTTGGACTTTAATAAATGTGAAGGTCTCCTCCTCTAGTTTGTATTACATTTATTTGATATTCCCCGTAAATTCAACCCTTATTTCATTAATCACATAAGATTTATTGGTATTTCCCGTTAGCTTGGATTAGGAATACTCTAGTGTATGTCCTCTAAATGCAAATAAGCCAAGAAATCACAAAATGAAATTCACTTGTTTTGTTCAAGTTCTCCCTTTGTTTCTCTTATTCTTTTTTATCAAAATTGTTAGCGCACAAAATCTTGATAGTGGCTTAATTGGGTTTTATCCTTTTAATGGAAATGCTGGTGATAGTTCCTTAAGTAATCCCATTAATCACGGTAGTGTTGCCGAAGCTTCTTTTGTTTGTGGTCCAAGTGACTCGGCAATTTATTTTGATGGTATAAACGATCATGTCGTCTTAGATACCAATTTTTCTCTTGATAGTGTTTACTCTATTTCTCTATGGATCAAACCTTCAGAAATACAATTGGGTTCTTTTTTTTCCATGAGAAATCAGTGTCCCAACTCCCCTAGAGGATGGGATAGAGCCCAAATGGGGTTAATCTCAAAAAATGCTAGGAGGGTATACAACGACCCTGCTATAATCACTGTTGATAATCAGCTTGTTTTTATGCACAGCAGAAGTAATGATAATTGCAATGAATGGTCTAGTCAACATGTATATACCATTCCCGGTTTAGGTATAGATACTTCATGTTATACTCATTTGGTTATTATGGTTAAAAGCAACAGTAATTTAAATCGAAATTATATCGTTTATGTTAATGGGGTTTTTTATCAAGCTACTTTATATTCTTTACCTAGTCCAAAGAATATATTGAATACTACTGATGCCTTTTCACAACCAAGCTCTCTTTTTACCTCTTTTTTAGGTGTAACTCATAACAATTTTAGCTTCTCACGTAACTTACACTCCTTCTCTGGAGCTATTGACCAGCTTCGCTTTTACAATAGATCCATTTCCCCAAATGAAGTAATTGCGCTTTATCAAGAAGGTTTTGCCAATAAACTCCCTATTCTCAAGTTTAACAATTCCATCGTATGTGGCAATCAAATGATAGAAGTTTCTATTGACTCTTCAGCAAATTGCGATTCCTTTTCGTGGACATTAAACGGTTCCTTTATTGGTTCAGCTGATTCTATTCTTTTTAAAAAAAGAACAGCACTGCCAGATACACTTCAGTTAGTATACCATTATCGCAATACTTGCAATGAAATTATTCTTAATCAAATTTTTACTCTGCCTGCAATTGATACTGTTTATCGAACCCTATGCCCTAATGATAGTGTTCTCTTTAATGGTAAATGGTACAACCAAAGTGGAATATTTGTTGATACAATGAAAACCCAAGATTGTGATAGCATTACTATTCTCTCTATCACTAAAATTGGGCTTGAATTGGAATTAGGGGATAATCGCCAATTATGCATTGGAGACTCTATAACTCTTGATGTATTTGCTCCTAATCAAATTTACCTTTGGCAAGATAATTCATCCGCCTCATCACTTAAAGTCTCTTCTTCGGGTATTTATTCTGTAACGGTAAGCAACACTTGCGAAACTAAATCGGATTCAGTGAACATAAGCATGGTAGACTGCAATTGTATACTTACTATGCCAAATGTATTCACCCCTAATTCAGATGGAATTAATGATTTACTAATTCCTCTTCCTGATTGTCTCACTTCTGAATATACTTTATCCATATTCAACCGTTGGGGAGATAAACTTTTTGAATCCTCTTCCTCCAAGCTAGCTTGGGATGGGACCCAGTCCGGGGAAGAAGTTCCGGAGGGAGTCTATCTTTATTTTGTGTCATATAAAACACTTTTAGGAACTCAAAGAGTAGTAAGTGGAAATATTCTTCTATTAAGATAATTGTTTTATTGCCTTCTAAATTATACACTCTCCAACAAAATCTCCTTAAATTAGTAACTTAATCTATAGCTTTGAGAGGTATAATAGTGTCACGTTTGATTTTCATTTTTATCCTGCTAGCTCCATATAAGCTACTTAGTCAATCTTCGATAACTCAAAGTTGTTCCATTAATATTCCAAATGTTTTCAGTCCGAATTTTGATGGAATTAACGATTCTTTCATCGCAAAAACGGAATGTAACTTTTCTAATTATACTTTGATAATTTATAGCCGCTTTGGAGTTAAAGTATTTGAGTCTAACTCCCCAAAACAGACTTGGGATGGTACTTCAGGAGGAGAAGCAGTCTCAGAAGGAATTTATTTTTACGTCCTCTCTTATAAAACTCCTTTTAATTCTAGAGAGATAATGAAGGGATCTGTATCCTTACTACGGTAAATAGAAATCATACTTGAAAGCCCAAACCGAAATAAACGATTTAGTAGAACACCTGTTCCGACATGAGTCTGGAAAAATGATTTCTGTATTAACAGGGATTTTCGGTTCTGATAATTTGATTCTTGCTGAAGATATTGTTCAGGATACCTTAGAGGAAGCTATTGCCGATTGGACCTACAAAGGCATCCCCGAAAACCCTACTGCCTGGTTATATACTGTTGCTAAAAATAAAACACTTACTGCTCTCAAAAGAAGTAACTACCAAAAAGAGTATGTCTTAAAAACAAGACATACTTCTCAACATTATGATCAGGCTTCTGAAATCTCTTTTTCTGAAGAAACCATTGCTGATGACCAACTGAGAATGATGTTTTTGTGTTGTCATCCTTCAATCTCCGAGAACTCTCAAATCGCCCTGATTTTAAAAATTCTCTGTGGTTTCAGCATTTCTGAAATAGCTGATTCCTTTTTCACCAATACCGAAACCATTAATAAACGCCTTGTAAGGGGCAGGAAACAACTGAAAGAAAATAAGGTCAGTTTTGAAATCCCCGCCAATATCGATGAAAACCTATCCATTGTTTTAAAAACCATTTATCTTCTTTTTAACGAAGGCTATTTCCCTGCTCGAAAAAATGAAGTCATTCGTTTTGACCTTTGTTTAGAGGCAATTCGCCTGCTTGAGTTTTTATTGAACAATGGGAATATTGAACATAATTACAATGTATTATCCTTATTGGCTCTAATGTATTTTAACGCTTCTCGTTTTGAGGCAAGAATTGATGCTGATAATTCCACCATCGACCTGGAAAAACAAGACCGCAAGAAGTGGGATAAAAATATGATTCAAAAGGGTTCTCAGTATTTGGATGAAGCTACTAAATCCAATCAACTTTCTAACTACCTTATTTTAGCCACCATTTCTGCTCACCACTGTATTGCTCCCAATTTTGATGCTACTAATTGGGAAGAAATTATTGCTTTATACGATCAATTAATTCAATTGGAAGATTCTCCCATTATACGTTTAAACCGTTGTGTAGCACTTTCAAAAGTTAAGGGAAATAAAGTAGCCATTGAAGAACTCAAAAAACTCGATCATAATTCTGATATAGGAAATCATTTTCTTTTCCATTCAACTTTGGGCGAATTATACAAAAAAGAAAACTCCCCTGCTCTCGCAACTTCTCAGTTCAAACAGGCTATTTCTTTAGCCCAAAATTTAAGGGATGTTGAACTTTTAGAAAAAAAGATAGAAGAATTGGTCCCTATTTCATAAAGTAGTTTGTCATTGGGTTATTAATCTTAAACTAAAAAAATTATGAAAGAATTCCTTTTATTAATCAGAAGTGAAGAAAGCCCTAAGGCTGACTTATCCCCTGAACAATTGCAGCAACATATAGAAAAAGTTGGGAGCTATATCAAACAACTTTCAGAAGAAGGTAGAATGAAGTCTGCACAACCTTTAGAAATGGATGGTAAAATCCTTTCGTATCAAAATGGAAAAGTAGTTGACGGACCATACAATGAAACCAAAGAGATTATTTCAGGCTATTATCACTTATTGGCTGAATCTTTGGATGAGGCAATTGAAATAGCCAAGAAAGATCCTCGCTTTGAAGAGGGAATATGGCGAGTTGAGGTTCGCCCTATTAAAAAAGTTGAAGGAATCAATTAATCTCCTTAAAAAAACAAAGGCACAAATCCAATTGGATTTGTGCCTTTAACTTTCTTTCATATTCTTATTATGCTGGAATCAACCCCAACATTGATTCAAAGATTTTGAGCCCATCAGTATTCCCTAATTCTGGATCTGCTGCTCGTTCCGGGTGTGGCATCATTCCGAAAACATTTCTAGCTTTATTGCAAACTCCGGCTATATTATCCATTGACCCATTTGGATTTGCAGATTCATTAACATTCCCATTTTCATCACAATACTTATAAATAACTTGATCGTTATCTACTAGCTCTTTTAACAATTCTTCCGTAGCAAAGTAACGTCCTTCAGCATGTGCTATAGGAATTCTTAAAACATCATCCGTTCCAATACCTTGATTAATAATAGAAGAGTTATTATCTGCTTTTAGAAATACATTTTTGCAGGTAAACTTTTGGTGATTATTGTGTAGTAGTGTTCCTGGAAGCAATTTGGATTCACATAAAATTTGAAAGCCATTACATATTCCCATTACGTACCCTCCACTGTTCGCATGCTCTACCACTTTTGCCATAATGGGAGAATAATTTGCAATCGCTCCTGAGCGCAAATAATCTCCATATGAAAACCCACCTGGTAACACTATAAAGTCTGCTCCTTTTAAGTCTGCATCCTTATGCCACAATCGTTCTACTTCATAACCCATAATGGTTTCTAAAACATAGATCATATCTTGATCGCAATTGGATCCTGGAAATGTAATTACTCCAAACTTCATACACTAGATTTTATGCAAAAGTAAGAATTTGCCTCCCTTTTTAACCGTTTATTTTTTCCACAATTGATGTTGTGAGGAGAAGCAATAAATAAAGGTCTAGTATCCACTTTTTATTGAAATTTTGATAAAATATCTGGAAACATAAAGATAGAGGTGCAGCCAATAAAACGATAGCTCCTTGCTTGGGCAAAAAGAAGGTCATTAAAAAAGCAACAAGAATAAATGTCATCACTATAAGCAATTGGTTTCGCTGCCTTACAACTAATTTTGATCGAGTAATAAAAACATAAACAAACGAGATAAAGCTCAGTAAAAACAGCAATGCTCCTCCTAAGGAGAACGAAAGGAATTCATAACTAAATAGAAGTATATAAAAGTCTGGTATAGCAATTTTGCTATCTCCTAAATAGGCAATTGAATACAAATAAAAGAAGGGCAATAAAATTCCAATTGCTGCAATTATATATTCCCTTATTTCAAAAGATCTAAAAAATGAAATTGCCATTAGCAATACTATTACTAATACGGCAAATGGATAATACAAAGCACTAGCCAATCCAAGCAAAATTGAGCTTACAAAAACAAGAAGCATTACGCTGGTTTGATTGTATATAGTTAGAATTATGTACAGCATTAAAAGACAAATACTAGAACTTAGTATTAACTCCAGTTCTAGTACTAGTGCTGGAAAAAAAGAAATAAAAATTAAATAGTACATCACAAACGGAACCTTTGCTTCTTCTACAAATCGATGTTTACTGCTTATACTTTTAACAATCCAAAAATTAGCTCCTAGAATTATTAACCCCACAATATAATTTATCCAATATGGGAGTTTTAAATCCAACTCTACTAAAGAAAAGCTATGAGTAACTTCTAAACTTGCTATTGTTTCTCTAAAGTAATGCCCCGTATATACTAGTAAAGACGTGCCAACTAGTATAAAAAAAATTAAAAATCCTATTGTATTAGATAATCTGTGAAGCATTAAAAGTTGAATTATGCCAAAACCTTTTTATAAAGACCTTTATTTAATATTTTTGCTGTATAAAAATAAGCAGTTATGACTTGGAATGATTTTGTATACGGATTAGGGGATTTTTTGGAAGCTACTTTTAAAATTCTTCCTACTCTTGGAAACCTCCCAAACATATTATTTAGCTTAGTTATCTTCTTTGGTTTAGTTTATTGGATAATGGAGCTAAAAAAATACAAGGCTATTGCTAAAAAAGAAGGATCTATAGAATAGCTTTA
>Ga0316204_10008766_pt1 | contig 13836 bp, 15 predicted proteins | sample 6monrhotite_MG_2_FD_205661 | JGI IMG/M metagenome (GOLD analysis project Ga0316204, IMG submission 205661) | Microbial mat bacterial communities from mineral coupon in-situ incubated in ocean water Damariscotta River, Maine, United States -... | ecosystem: Environmental > Aquatic > Marine >... | reverse complement strand
GATACCCCGGCGGGCCCCAATGGAAGCTCAATTTCTGAACCGGGATCGAATTTGGTTCGTTCGTTGCGCGACGGGGTTGGAAAAATACCCAATGGCCGATTTGCTGGCGCTCTGGTGGTCACCGATGGTCAGGTCCACGACGTACCTGCGGAAGATGCTGGGGCTAGCTTTGATGCGCCGATCCACGTTTTGCTCACGGGTGAAAAAAATGAAAGTGACCGAAGACTGGTGGTCGACAAGTCGTCAACTTACGGTCTAGTCGGTAAAGATGTAACGATTGAATATCACGTTGAAGATAATGGGCCCGTCGCGGCGGGTGAGACGGGTCAGGCGATTGCCGAAGTGGTTTTGCGGCGCGGCAATGAAGTGATTGCAGAAGCCCGGGTGCCTGTCGGGCAACGAGATACATTTACTTTTCCACTGGAAAATGCAGGACCGAGCGTTTTCGAATTAGAGGTCAAACCGATTGCCGGCGAACTGTCGACCCTCAACAATAAGACTTTAGCTGTTATTAACGGAATTCGTGATCGTCTCAAAGTCTTGCTGGTCTCCGGCCAGCCTCACGCGGGCGAGCGGACCTGGCGAAACTTATTGAAATCTGACCCTTCGGTTGATCTTGTGCATTTTACGATTTTGCGCCCGCCTTCCAAAGATGACTTTACCCCTCTTAACGAACTTGCGCTGATCGCTTTCCCCATCCGGGAACTGTTTGAAGTCAAATTAAGTGAGTTTGATCTCATCGTTTTTGACCGTTACGTGGTTCGCGATATTTTGCCGCCATCCTATCTTCGAAACATTACCGATTACGTAAGCGAAGGCGGCGCTCTCCTGCTTTCCGTCGGCCCTGAGTTTGCTAGCCCAAGGAGTCTGTCTCAAACGCCGCTCGAAAAACTTCTGCCGGCCATTCCAACAGGCGCCGTCAATGAAGCGGCGTATCGGCCGTTGCTATCAGAAATTGGTCGCCGCCACCCCGTCACAAATGGCCTGCCATCCCTGGCACCGATCAACAGAGAAAATCCGGGGACCCCGGGATGGGGACGCTGGTTCCGACAAATTGATGCGACGGTTCGGTCTGGGCAGACGATTATGAACAGCAACGATACGGACCCACTGCTTATTTTGGAACGTATCGAAAAAGGGCGGGTAGCCCTGATGTTGAGTGATCATATCTGGCTGTGGGCACGGGGTTATGAAGGTGGCGGTCCTCAAGCAGAGCTATTGCGCCGTTTGTCGCATTGGTTGATGAAAGAACCGGACCTGGAAGAGGAGGGGCTGCGTGCCGAAATTCGAGGGTCTGAGCTATATATTCGACGCATGAGTTTGTCACCAGATTTACCGGTGTTGAACGTCACCTCTCCATCCGGAGCGCTACGTACAGTGCCGACCAAGCGGGATTCTGGCGGCAACGCATTTGCAACTGTTCCTGCGGACGAAGCCGGGCTGTATGTGATCAGCGATGGTGCTTTCGAGACCCGCGTCGCGGCGGGCGCTCTGAATCCGATTGAGTATTCCGATTTGAGGACGACCGGAGACATGATGGCGCCTGTTGTTAGCGCAACCGACGGCGGTACGTTTTGGTTAAAAGACGGTCTGCCCGACATCCGTCAAGTCCGTAGAGGTCGTGACCGCACCGGTCGCAATTGGGTTGGGCTGATTGAAAACCGTGCTTATGTGGTTTCTGGTGTACGTCAGTTATCGCTCATTCCACCGCTCGCCCTGTTGGCTTTGGCACTGTTGATCATGATGGCAACATGGTGGCGGGAGGGTCGCTAAAGCATTTCTGGCGATTTTCGAAGGACCTGATAAGCACCAATTCATAGATTTTACCGCAATGTCACGTTCGCAGACAAACCCATGCGCTCGGGTTTTGTTCTGGTACTTATTCGTCGGTTAAGCGTTCGACCAGAAAATCCACAAAATTCCTAACCTTGGCCGACAAATGCCGGTTTTGTGGCCAGACGGCATGGATGGGTATCCCTGGACCAATAAAGTTTTCGAGGGCTGGCTCCAGTTCCCCGTTTTCAAGCATCTCATCAGCGAGAAACGTCGGCACATAATGAACGCCGATTCCGTTCGCCGCCGCACATAGCAACGCATCACCATTATTGGTGCGAAATTTGCCGTCAACATGCACGGTAAATAGGCCTTCAGGCCCCTGGAATTGCCAATCTTGAGGCGTCGAGCGATAGTCATAGAGCAGACATTTATGGTTTGCCAATTCGCTGGGATGCTGGGGTTTGCCATGTTCACGCCAGTAGTCGGGGCTGGCGGCTAAAACCTGTTTTGTCTGACCTAGCCTGCGCGCGATGAGTGACGAATCCGCGAGCTTTGCGATCCGGATACCCATATCAAAACCGTCCTCTATCAAGTCCATCTGGCGGTCACTAAAGGAAATATCTATGTTGAGATCCGGATGGCGAGCCATAAACTCCGGCAGCAGCGGCGATATTTTCCGAATTCCGTAGGACAACGGAGAATTGATGCGCAAGGTTCCGCGCAATTCGCTATGTAGGGTACTGACCGCTTGTTCAGCAGCTTCGGCATCTTCAACAACCTGTTTGGCCCTTTCATAGAAGCTCCTGCCCACCTCGGTTAGGTGTAGTCTTCTCGTAGTTCTATGGATTAACTGCACACCCAACCGGTCTTCCAGCTGGGCCAGCTGTTTGCTGACAGCGGACTTGGATCGCTTGAGATCGCGGGCTGCGGCCGTAAAACTTTCGCGTTCCGCAACCTTGGTGAAAACAAGTAACCCGGAAAGGTGATCCATTATTTCATCTCATTGTACTTTTTTGGAAACAATATGTTTCAAATTAGCATAATTGTTTACCACATCATATGAAATTATCTTTCTATCCAACGCAGACTTAACCTGAATAGAAAGGAACACAGAATGACACATATACTGGCCATCTCTTCCAGCCCTAATCCGGCAACCTCCCACAGCAAAAAACTAATCGATACCTTCATCGCGTGTTGGGCACCTGAGGACGAAACGTTGCAGGTTACCCATCGCGACATCGGGACTCAACCGCCGGTCCATCTCGATGCGGATACGATCAACGCTTTTTATTCGCCTTCCGAAAATCTTACGGATCAGCAACTGACACTAACCAGTTACTCAAACGATATTATTGCAGAGGTCGAGGCTGCAGATATCATCGTCATTGGTGCGCCAATGCATAATTTTGGCATTCCGTCCGCACTCAAGGCCTGGATTGACCATTTGGCCCGTGTCGGAAAGACATTTATCTACACGGAAAACGGCCCCAAAGGACTTTTGACAAACAAGCAGGTGGTTGTATTAGGTGCTCGGGGTGGTAATTATTCGGAGACCAGCCACCTAAAGTCTATGGACCAACAAACCCCCTTTCTAAAGACAGCCTTGGGTTTTGTCGGCTTGAGTGAGATTCATTTCATCTATGCGGAGGGGATGGCCAGCGATCAGGACGGTATGGAGACAGCCAAGCGGGCTGTCGATATGCTGGTGCACTCGTTAACAGCCAAACAAGCGGCATAAAAAGGTAACGAAGACATGGGTAAATTGGTAGATGGCATCTGGCGTGACGACAAGTTTGATGGCGGCGTGACATCGGGGAAATTTGATCGAAAAGCCGCACAATTCAGAAACTGGATTACATCGGATGGCGCACCAGGCCCAAGCGGTGTGGGCGGATTCAAGGCGGAAGCTGGGCGCTACCATCTCTATATCTCGCACGCCTGTCCCTGGGCGCATAGGACACTGATATTTCGAACCTTGAAAGGGTTGGAAGAAATGATCGATGTGACCATCGTCGATCCCTTGGCTTATGAAAATGGCTGGGAGATTAAAGAAAATACCGGTCCGGTTGCAGGTGCCAAATATGCCTATGATATCTATGTCGCTGCTGACAGGACCTATAGCGGCCGGGTGACCGTGCCGATCTTGTGGGATAAAAAACAGTCGACCATTGTCAGCAACGAATCATCTGAAATCATTCGCATGTTCAATTCAGCATTTGCCGATGCGGGTGCCACGGGGGCAGACTATTACCCGGCCGACCTTCAGAGCGCCATTGATGCGCTTAATGACCCCATCTACAACACCGTCAATAACGGCGTTTACAAATGTGGTTTTGCCAAATCACAAGAGGCTTACGAAGAGTCGTATGTGGCCCTGTTTGAAACACTTGATCAGATGGATGACCACCTCTCCAAAAATCGCTACTTGCTTGGCGACGTTACTACGGAGGCAGATTGGCGATTTTTCACCACGCTTGTCCGGTTCGACCCGGTCTATGTCGGGCACTTTAAATGCAATAAAAAACGTATTGCCGACTACGCAAATTTATCAGGCTATCTGAGAGAGCTTTATCAGCACGATGGCATTGCAGAGACCGTACACATGGATCACATCAAGAACCACTACTATGGATCCCACGAATCCGTTAACCCAACCCGGATTGTTCCGCTGGGTCCAGATCAGGACTTAACCCTGCCGCATGGGCGGGGTTAACAGGCCGCTCAGCTCGAAGTCTCGAGTACGTTTTTCGGGTTTAGTCTTCCAGCGGTTTATGCCGGGCAAGAGTTGCCGGAGAGACGAGTCCGGGTTTTTGGGGCGTGCGTGAATTATTGAAAATGACCCCATAACATGCTGATTTAAAATAATAAATATAACTGGCATGAGGTGTGCATATAATGACATGCTTCACCCGGGTTGTGGAAAGTTTGGATGAGGCGCCAATTAAGACCATAACAAAGGACGGGAAAATGCAGGCCTTACAAACAGCAGCTTCAGGAATGCTCGCACAGGAGCGCCGAACAGAGGTGATCGCCAACAATCTGGCGAACATGAACACCACCGGTTACCAGCGACGCCGTATTGAATTTAATTCGTTGATTTACAAAACATCATCCAGGCCAGCGACAAGGGAATCATCGCCGGGTGAGCAGGTGCCGGGGGGCGTTCATCGAGGCCTCGGTGTTAAAGCCGCCGCGACCTATCGGATCACTGAACAAGGGTTTTTGAAAACGACGCAAAACCCTTTGGATATGGCTGTACAGGGGAGTGGGTATTTTCAAATTCAGCTTCCCAACGGTGAAATTGCTTATTCACGCAATGGCAACTTCCAGCTCGATCCAGAAGGACAGATTGTCACGCAAGACGGCTTCCCGGTCCAACCGGGCATAAATGTGCCTGCTAATACGCAGAAAATTACTGTTAACTCGACGGGAGAAGTTCTGGCGAAAATTCCGGGCCAGGATGCGCCGGTCAGTGTTGGTATTGTCCAGGTTGCGCTTTTCGCCAACGCGGGCGGATTAGCACCTATCGGTAACAATATGTTTGCGGCATCGGAACAATCCGGGCAGCCAACTGTTGTAAATCCGGGGCAAGGCGGCAGTGGGGCAATTCTACAGGGGTTTGTTGAAACGTCGAACGTCAACCCGATTGATGAGATTACCAAATTGATCAAAGCGCAACGGGCCTATGATATGAACTCGAAAGTTATGACGACCGCTGATCGTATGAAGGCGCCCATTGGCGCCAAATAGACAAGGCCTAACTGAGGCAGGGGGTGTTGGTCTCCCCCCTGCCTCGACTTTTCCTTTTAACTTTCAAATTCGATAAAGATCGGATGATGGTCGGAGCCCTGGGCATTCTGGTCGACACGCATCGCCTTTGCCTTGTCTGCCAGATCGACTGTTGAAAACGCATAATCGATGCGCATGTCACCCTTTTCGTCGGGACAGGTTTTGGTTTCCGGGCCGTCTAGCGGGTGCTTGAGATGGGTCCACAGATCGATAAATCCGTCCAGCCGCGTCAGGCGTCCGTATTTCTTGTCCGTAGGGCCAACCAATTGCTCATATTCCCGGGAATCCGGCTCCAGATTAAAGTCACCCAACATCAACGCAGGCGAAGGCATCGGCGGATGCGGCCCATCCTTGGTCCAGTGTTTGCCGACGTGCCTTCCGCTCCACAATCCGCCGTTCCTGGGCGCATTGCGGACAAGTCGCATCAGGGTACGGATCTGCTTGGCCCGTTCTGGCGCCGCCGCATGGCCCAAATGCACGCTGTAAACGCGAATTAACCCCAAACCGCAATCAATCACGCCTTCCAGCGCTGAACGTTGCAGTGCCAAGGGGCCGAGAAGGCCATATTTTGGCAATAAGTGATTACGGCTGGAGATCAGGGGTGTTTTGCTGAGCAGCATATTCCCAAATTGGCGACGACGATTAATCACATGACCTGCATCGTCTTTAAAGCTGGCATCTAAATCGACACCGGGGCCATAGGCGACGTAGTGTGTTGGGAACAACTCGGAAAAGGCGGCGACCTGGTCAACCATGCCAGTCGTCGAGTTGAAACGTTCGACCTCCTGCAGAGCAATAACATCTGCATCACCAATTTCACTGGCAATGCGCTCGAGATCGATGTTGCCATCTTTACCTGTGCCGTATTGAATGTTGTAACTGACGACTTGCATGCAAAGTCTCCTCGGTAGTGCCGTTGAATTTCCTTAATGATTGGAAATTTCAGTAAGTGCAACCATACAATTGCCAGCAGCGGGACGGCTTCCGCTCTGCTTCAAGCTGTCATCCTATTCCTCTTCGGAATTCATGTGTGTTAAATCTATAAGACAAAACCGAGTTGTTCTGAATTGTAAATGAGGGAAGGTACGAATGGTTTCTATATTGATAAATGCGGACGATGCGCCCGCTTCTGCTGGCGGCTATTCCCAAGCGGTGGAAGTCAGCGGGACGACCCGGCGTTTGTACATCAGCGGTCAAATACCCGCAACGTCGGACGGCCGGGTCCCGGTCGGCTTTCGTGAACAGGCAGCACTTGCCTGGAAAAATGTCAAAGCCCAGTTGCGAGCAGCTGATATGACGGTTGAAGACCTGGTCAAACTCACGATTTTTCTGGCTGACCGAAAATATGCCCTTGAAAACAGGCAAGCGCGCGCGGAGGCACTGGGTGCTTGTGCGCCAGCACAATCCGTTGTCATCGCCGGCATATTTGACGAGGCCTGGCTTTTGGAAATCGAAGCGATTGCCGAGGCTTAGCGAACTTGCGGGTTGGTATTTTATCAAAATGAGGCACAAGGAGGTAAACCAAAAGGGCGAGTTTCTCTGGCGGCTTGATCCGGACGGCATTAAGGTTGAGCCGTGGGCAACCAAAATCTGGGGCGAAAAGAACAGAGCCTAGATCGGTCGTCCGTTTGTGTGCCGTCTCGCCTTTTAGATAGCCAAAGTGTGGCCTTGTAAACGCGCTTGATCTAAGCCCTACTGCCAGACTTTGAAAACTGATTAATCCACCTGCATGATGAGTGATCCCGACACACCCCATAATTCGTATACAGCTTTGCCCACCGTGGTTTGCGTGACCATGCTGGTTCAGGCGCTGGCCAGCATGAGCGCGATTTTACCCTCAGCCATAGCACCGGAACTGGCCGCCGCGCATGGCGTGCCGGGCTCTCTGATTGGGTTGCAGGTGAGCTGCATTTACATCGGTGCGATGATGACGTCGGCGGTTGGCGGGGCCGTGGTCAAACGATATGGCGCGCTCCGATGCTCACAATTGGCACTGTTGTTCGCGGCAACGGGTGGTTTGATGACGATCATCCCGATGCTGGCGGCGGTAGCTGTCGGGGCTTTGTTTGTCGGGTTGGGTTACGGCCTGACCAATCCACCCTCATCGCACATGCTAATGAAAGTCACCAACGACAGAAATCGGAATCTGGTGTTTTCCATTAAACAAACCGGTGTGCCGCTGGGGGGCGTATTGGCTGGATTGGCGGGGCCTCCGTTGGCCTTGGCTTATGGGTGGCAAATGTCGCTGGTCATCGGAGCTGCGACTGCGCTGTTGCTCATGGGGATGATTTCGATATTTCGCACGCATTGGGATCAGGATCGCGACAAGTCCGTTCGGCTGCGGGCCAACCCGTTGAATGATGCGAAAATCGTTTGGAAGCACGGCGGGTTACGCGCGGTATCGTTGTCAGCGTTCACTTTTTCCGCCATGCAGGTGGGCATTTCGACCTTCACTGTGACCATGCTGGTTGCAGACATGGCGTTTAGCCTGATTGAAGCGGGTGCGGTACTGGCCGTGCTGCAGGTTGCGGGTGTCGCAGGTCGTGTGCTTTGGGGATGGCTAGCTGACCGGACCCGTAGCCCAAGCGGCGTACTGATTGGAATTACTCTGGTGACTGTCGCCGCCGCGCTGGTGATGGCGTTATTGGATGCAGGCACACCGCCGCTCCTTGTCTATCTCATCTTTGGCGTTATGGGGCTAACGGCGGTTGGTTGGAACGGTGTCTATCTGGCGGAAATTGCGCGCCTGGCTCCCAAAGGCCTGATTGGCAGTGCGACGGGCTCGTCGATGGTGGTCACTTATGCAGGGGTTATGATTGGCCCGACAGCAATCGCCGGGATTTACGCACTGGCAGGGTCATACACCGCGACATTTGCCATGTTCGCGATTGTTCCGCTGATCGGTTTAGTCTTCGTGCTGCAAGCGCGCAAGTTTGGTGAACCGTAAGCTCGACGGCGGGCGCTGATCAGCGTGGCGTTTACGCATGGCGTATTTGGCGCGCATCCGGGCGCGAAACAGGTCCATTTCTGAGTGTGAGATGTTGCCGTCCGCATTGTCGTCCATCTGCTCGAACCGAGTGCGCGATGGCATCAAATACTCTTCAAAACCCACTTCACTATTTCCATCTTTATCCAGATTGAGAAAACGGTGCGCGGCTGCGTCGGCATTGGCGTATTCGCCCATGGTCACCGAGCCGTTTTTGTCGAAGTCAAGGATCGCGAATTGTTCGCCGCGTTTTTTCAAAAATTCACGTAAACTGATGGCACCGTTAGCATCCGCGTCAATTTTCTGAAACCAGCGACTGGCTTTGTTTTGGTCGATGGCGTGGGCGGGCAGGGCGGTCAAACCGGCCAGAGCCAGTCCAATTAAAGGTAGTTTAAGGGGGTTACGATTCATGATCTTATCCCGTGTGTGCTTGCGGCGCATACTTACGAACCTTGCGCTGGAAATTGAGAGCCTCGTGGGGCGAAATACGGCCGTTGCCGTCAATGTCGATGATGGTAAACCGGCTGCGTCCGCGGTCTTCAAATTCAATTAAGCTGATGTGCCCATCCCCATTACGATCCATTCTTTTAAGGCGCTCGCTCCAGGCGACGTTGCCAGCTGCTTCGCTGGGCGAAATGGAGTTGTCGCGATTTAGATCAAGCAGCATAAATCTCTCATAGCGAACCGCCTGGAGTTCGTTGACTGAAATGTCGCCGTCGCCATCATGATCAAGTGAGACAAACCAGCTGTCCGTTGGCTGCTCGGCGGCGATTGCAGAGATCGCCAGTAACAAGCCACCACATAGACCTATAATTGCGCTTTTCATAGTTCTGTCTCCTATTCTTGGCCGACCTGATAGGGGCACGTCGACGGAAGATGCAGAATAGGGGCAATTGGTGAATCGAGTTTTAACGGAGTTGGTTAACCGGTCAATAATTTAATTGTTATAAATCAGTAGGTTATATTTTCACATGGTTAATTTTTCCAATTATCATCGCGGAATTCCTGAATTTCGATGCGATAACCGTTCGGATCGAGAAACAGGCACGAATAGACCTGAAAACGTTCCGAAAACTCAGGCGCGCGTTCGAAGGCGACGCCCTTGTCGATCAGGTGTTTGTGAAAGCCATCAACATCTCCGCTGACGAGGCTGATCGTAAGGCCGACGGGGCTGGTGGGCCTGTCTTGCAAATGACAAACACCGAGGAAACTGGTCGGGCTGAGCTTGAAAATGTGGCAACTGCCCTGATCGAGTGCAAACTCGAGTTCAAGGACGTCGCGATAGAAAGCCGATGTGTTTTTCAGGTCGTCTGTGTAGAGAAAAGTGACCTGTTGATCAATTGAAGGCCTTGGCATTGTCGATTTCCCTTATATAGCCGGGCGAATTTAGCTAAACTCTGTCAGGTTACGACCAAATAGCAACGGGATAATACATATGCCATTTGTCCACAAAGATGCAGACGGAAAAATCCTCGCCGTCTACGAAGATTTAATTGATGGTACCGAGGAAGTGGCATCGAACGACCCGGAATTGGTGGCGTTCATCACCAAAAACATTCCGTCTGCCAGTCTTGATGACGACTGGGTGCAATCTGATTTGGCCCTGTCGCGTGTGGTCGAGGATTTGGTTGATGTGTTGATTGAAAAAAACCTGATCATGTTTACGGATCTACCCGAGGGTGCCCAGCAGAAATTGATGGAAAGGCGTGGTCTGCGTAAGGAGTTCACCTACGTGGAAAACCTGTTTGGTGACGATGAAAACGGGTTTGATGACAACGATAATGAAGGCATGTTCTGAAGGAGCGAAATTTGATCAACGCACCCCGTAAAGGCCAAATTCAGCGAACAACAACAAGAGGCGTGATCGCGCTTTTGATGATCAGTGCGGGCCTCTACTTTACCGATCCGGCAAAAGCCGAAGCTGTTGACCTGTCGTTGGTGCTTGCCGTCGATATTTCTGGAAGTGTTGACGATGAAGAGGCGCTTTTGCAGCGCAGTGGTTACGTCAAGGCGTTAACTGACCCGCGTGTTGTCGCGACCATTCAACAGGGTAAACTGGGTCGCATTGCCGTTACCTATTTCGAATGGGCCGGATCGCATTATCAAAACATCTTGGTTGACTGGCAGGTGATTGAAGATGTTAATACGGCGGCCCGGTTCGCAGCGGAAATAGCAGCAGCTCCGCGGCTTATTGAAATGTATACGTCGATTTCCGGTGCTATTGATTTCGGTGTGCGCCGCTTGCGCGAAAACCCCCACAGCAGCCCGCGTACGGCCATTGATATATCTGGTGACGGTGCCAATAATTCGGGTGAGCAGTTGCCAAGCGCACGCGACCGGGCTGCCAATCTTGGAATTACCATTAATGGCCTGCCTATTGTTAATGACCGGCCGAGCCGATTTGGTCGTCGTCAGGTGGCCAATCTGGATTTGTATTACCGTGAATGTGTTATTGGTGGCCCGCGGGCTTTTCTGATTGTAGCGAACGGGTTTATTGATTTCGCGCGCGCGATCCGCCGCAAACTGATTTTAGAGATTGCGAACCACCAACCCGCCAACGAAGATACGAAAGCTCGGATACACTTGGCGGCGCTGCCTCAGAGCCCAGGTTGCGACGCGGGAGAATTGCGCCGAAGATATATTGATGACATGTGACGTGGTTATTCAAGCGTCACGAACAGAGCATGTGAACACAAAAGAATAGGATCAAGTCATGGCAATCGAAAAACGCCCGTTTGGAAAAACCGGCCATATGAGCTCGGCAGTGATTTTTGGCGCGGCGGCGTTAAAGGCGACGGATCAGTCAACCTCTGACGAAGTTCTGGATTTATTGTTGGAATATGGCGTCAATCATATCGACACGGCGCCGCGCTACGGGGATGCTGAGTTGCGCATTGGTCCGTGGATGGACAGGCATCGCAAAGATTTTTTCCTGGCGACGAAAACCGGCGAGCGTGACTATGAAGGTGCGAAAGCGGAAATTCATCGCTCTCTCGACCGGCTCCGAACGGACCAGATCGACTTGCTGCAATTGCATGCGCTTGTGTACCCCGATGAATGCCGCCAAGCGTTTGGCGAAGGCGGCGCGCTGGAAGCGGTGGTGGAAGCCCGCGAACAGGGCCTTGTCAAATACATCGGCGTCACCGGCCATGGCTGGACCATCGCCGCCATGCATCAACACAGCCTGGAAAAATTCGACTTCGATTCCGTGCTCATGCCCTGGAACTGGTTTTCAGCCAACCACGCGCTTTATAATCCTGATTTCCAAACCACCCTGGCGATTTGCAAAGAACGCAACATTGCGGTGCAAACCATCAAGGGCATTGCCCGTGGTCCTTGGGCGGCGGGTGCCAAACCCAACCGGGAAACCTGGTACGAGCCATTGGAAGGCGACGACAGCATTCGAAAATCCGTGCATTGGGTACTTGGCCACCCGGATATTTTCCTGAACTCCGCGGGCGATGTCGGCCTGTTGCCGTCGGTGCTTAAAGCGGCCGACCAATTGGGGCCTAAGCCCAGTGATCAGGAAATGGAACAACTCTGTGAGCGCGAAGGCCTTGCGTCCCTTTTCGGAATTTAGAGCGTATCCTGGTCAAATAGAATCAATTCTGATGGATTACGGCGGTTGCCCGTAAGGCGAGGCGTTCAGTTCGCGCGTAAATTTCGCCAGGCGAGCTGTTGTTTTTCGTCCAGATTGCCGCTGTAGACACCTTGCATGGGATAAACGAACGGCTCATCGGCGTTTTTGCGAAGCAAGATGATGTGCACTGCGTTTTCCGGAATTTCGTTTCGCTCGACATGCTCTAGCAGGACCTGCGGGCTCCCAATTTGGGCGATTTGCGGCGGCATGTGCTGACAACAAAAATAGGCAATGATGCCGTAGCCGTTTGCATTGGCCAGATCATAAAACAAGGTGGGCTGCAGATTGTAAAAACCGTGGTTATACCAGCCGGTGAACGGCGCTTCGTGGATCATCACGCCGCCTACGGCCGTTTGCTCATGCATGGTTTTGAAGGCCTGTCCGATATTAAAGACATGTTCGGCGGTACCATTGTTAATGGTCACATCAAACGGGCCGTCAATATCAATGGGCTCGTTTAAATTCAGGCGAAGCGCACTTTCCGTTCCGTGCAAATCAATCGCCGCCAGACGGGTTGCGGAAAACAGCATGCGGTAAACAACCTTGGCCGCGTCAAACGACTGAAGCGGGTGCGGATTTTTGTGCAGCTCTGCAATCAACTCATCGCGCAAACTCGGATCATCAACCAGCGCATTGATGTCGTTGGTAATCTCTTCAATCGTCACATCTTTATATAAATTGGCTTCACCAAATTCGAGGATCGACGCGGATTGAGGTAACATGTCTTGTCCAAAAGCCTGCTTCAGGATGTGATAGTAGACCTGTGTCATTGCCATGGGAATATCCGATCGATTGGGGCTGGATGCATAACACGCCTGCTTGCGCACCTCAAACCAACAATATGCAAGCCAAGTGTGAAGATACCATTGACCAATTTATTCCAAATTACACGCATTCAGGCGTGGCCCAGCGTCTCACAATGGTTTAGAAAATATCTATGGTGGATAAACAGATATTTCGCGATGCCATGGGGTATTTTGCGTCGGGGGTAACGGTGGTGACTGTCTCCAATGGCGAGGACGGAATCGGTGGTCTCACTGCCAACGCCTTTTCATCGCTATCGCTCGACCCGCCACTGATCCTCATTTGCGTCGATAACCTATCGAAAGCGCGCGAGTATCTGGAGGCGGAGAAAACCTTCACCGTACATTTTTTGGCAAACGATCAGGAAGAGGTCGCGAACGCCTTCGCCCAACGGGGTCCGGACAAGGCCAACGGCATCAAATGGCACACCAGCGCACAAGGAAGACCGGTTCTCGATGATTATCTTGTCGCACTGGAATGTGATCTGGAAAACCAGATGGAAGGCGGCGATCACGTAATCATCGTTGGCCGGGTCAGAGCTATCGAAATATCAGACGATAGTCGTGCGCCACTGACTTATTATCGGGGGCGGATGAATGCGTTGATGCCATAACGGTCCGTTCATCAAAAAGACGACGACCTAGAAAATAGATCATCGTCTGTTGGATTATGTTACCTAGGTGAAATGAACACTGTAAAATGTGATCTAAAAATATTTTTGACCTTTAGCGCCTACTCCATTTGGGAAAGCTTGTGAATACCAACGTCGGACGGTTAGATGATCAATATTATAAGATTTCTGTGATTGAGTTTGTTCTGGCGGGCGTGCGTCAATGAT
>Ga0316204_10008765_pt1 | contig 13838 bp, 14 predicted proteins | sample 6monrhotite_MG_2_FD_205661 | JGI IMG/M metagenome (GOLD analysis project Ga0316204, IMG submission 205661) | Microbial mat bacterial communities from mineral coupon in-situ incubated in ocean water Damariscotta River, Maine, United States -... | ecosystem: Environmental > Aquatic > Marine >... | reverse complement strand
CCATTCCAAGGATAATATTATGGGATTAATAACCGGAAGGTTGTCAATAAAATCTATTACTTTTGTAATTAATGTCAATAACTCACCTAATATCTTCCCCACGAATGTATCCCAAAAACCGCCGCCTAGCTCTTCCGCCCCAAGATTGATCGTCTGCTGCACCAACACCATTGTTTCAAGCATTGATAGGTTATCCCAATATTCCTCATCGATATATAAAGAACTCCAAGCCCCGTCTGAATGGTAGTATGTGCCTTCAATGGTAGGTGCGATATTATAAAATGATCCGCTCGATCCTTCCACCCAATTATTGACATAATTCCATATAACCCCTGCTATCGTGTTCCAATCGTAACGGTTGTAGCTTATGAATTTTGTGCGTGTCGAAGTAGAATTTACAAAATACAGGCTGTCAATATCGCCCAAGTGAATTGAGCTGAAAACTTCTAAATCAAGAATGCTTCTATTCGCCAGATACGATATGTCTGTAGCCCCAATGTCTATCGTAACCGTAGCCGTATAGGTGTAAATATCACTCGTAAGATCTGATCTGTCAAAAACGGGTGTACTACTTGAGAGCGTAACGAGATCCGCATGATTTTCAAATAGCTGCGTACTGTGATAGAGATGCCCGATAATTTCGTTGAGTTCTGCCGTCAATAGACCGGCATAAATCATAGTCGCATCGACCGATTGTGCAGCGGCTATCTTTAAGCTCTGCGTAGGCGCAGCAGGGGCAGGATCGTTTTGAGGTACTGAAATCTCATAATCTTTTGAAATTGTAACGCTGCTTCCAAGCGGAATCTGTGGGGAAACATCATCCCTTAAGTGCGCCCATAATGCATCTAAGGTGTAGATCCTATTCGCAACTAGATTTATATACGTGGAAACATCTCCCTGATTGAAGACATTAATGACTTCCTGCTTTGAATCATCATCCATTCCGCAAACATCACCGAGATCGTTTGCTCTTTCAACGGAAAAGTTTGAAACATCACATCTACCGCCAAAGTGAGGCTTTCCGTTAAGGATAGGCTTTCCGTTGTAGGCCACAAAAGCAGCCTTAAAGTCACGCTTCCATTTTCTTAGCCCAAGCGTTCCGGCTAAAATATGATTCTTGTATGATCCGGCTACATCACCGTTCTTGATTACGAGTGGCGCACTCATGCTTAGATCGCAAGAAGTGCCGTGTTTAGACTTGCTAGAAGTCCTGCATCAAGCGTTCCGGTAGCATTTGAAGTAAGGCCAACAACATCTGCCAATGCTTTCGCTTTATCGACTCTTTTTTTATCATCAAAACCTATGGCTTGACGATCAATAAGAAGCTTTTGTGCTGCTTTATTCAATATGTCCTGCCCACTCTGCGCAGCTTTGTTTGCCGTATCCGAAAGAACGCCTGCGGCTTGATTGTCAATCAATATTTTTTGTGCATTCTTTACTAAAGTTTCTGCTGAAAAACCTGCTATTTGCTCATCTTTCAACAAAAGATCTTTTGCGCTTTGCGTTTCTTTGATTAATGTTTCTGATCGAATTCCTGCTGCCTGCGCTTCTTCTAGCGATATATTGACCGGTGTCATTATGAGAGCCATTGCAGTCTGCTGTGCAGAGGTTGCAATATTTGTGGCAACCTGCCCTGCAACCTGTCCAATCATCTTAGCTTTATCACTTGCTGTTAAGCCCGTGAGTTTATCAAATTCTGCTGTGATCTTTGATATTGCCAAGTCATACACACCGCCTGTAGCCATGCTGTCCTTTTGGATTTGTACATAAGCCTGTGAAAAGTTTGCTATTTCTGTTGTAATATCTGCCATTGTTTAACTCCCTATCATATAATATACTGCTATATAAAAAACAATCATACAAACTCCGTAGATCGCTACAAACTTTCGTATCACTTTTCTGTCTTCTGTACTTATCATCTTAAGCCTTTCACACAGGGGTTACGGTAAAGTTGCTAAACTTTCCGGTCAATGAAGGAGCATTACACCGCAGATACAGGCTCACTTCACCATTTGCAACGGGGGTTATCTGCATACTTACAGGCGTAAGGGTTGCAGAAGTGACGATAGTGCTTTCACCCAATAACGCTATATCCAATCCATACCCGTCATACATTCTAAACCGCACATCAGAAGCCGTACCTACTGCAATCTCGCCGCTCACATTATAGGTAACTCCGGCCTGAAGGTTAAAGTCCTGATAGATGCCGAACGCATCATTTCCCCCTGTTACGGTAGCAACACCGTTAGAAACGGTATATGTTCCTACACTTGCGAAGACTCCGCCCGATACGGTAGTCCAATCCGTCGTAACCCCATCCAAGAAGCCTCCATTAAGTAGTAGACCTTGAACGTCTTTGACCAACTGTGCAGGAATCTCCCCCGTAAAGTTGTGTAGGCCAAGGGTATCAACGAGATACTGTCTAAACGCCTGTTCCCCCGTAGGGTTAAGGTGTATACCGTCCGTATCGAAGTATTCGGGGCTGTTATACATAAGCGTGTACAGATCCGCCCACGGCGTACCGTCTTGAAACATAAACCCGTTAGGTATAAGAGGATGCAGTACGTTTTGGTTATAAGGGAGTGATCCGCTTACTTCGTTGCTTCTGTTCACATCGGGATAGTCTCTGTACGTCAAGTTCGCCATATACAGCGTGTATCCTGCCGTGTTAATGGCATTTATAATATACTGAAGATTAGCCTGCAAGGTAGCAAGCGTCAAGTCTGAGGTGTAAGGACGGTTAGCCGATACGTCATTCCCCCCTATGTGCATAAACACCGCCATGTTCTGAAGGGTAGGTGTATAATCTGCCAAGATAAGATCGATATTGTCTCTGAGTGTCTGAGCTGACCACCCGGCAACGGCTCTGTTGTAAACCGTACTGTTTACCCCGTAGGTAGAATCGATCAATGCTTTCGTCTCCAAGGCAAGCATAGACTCCGCCATGATCGAAGCCCCCAAGATAAGAATGTCTTGATAGGCATTAGGAGTAAAACGCTTTTTAATGTCTCCGCCCATGCTTAAGCCTAATGATAGTCTCATCTCTAAATCTTCCTTTTAAATGTTTAATCCAAAGTTCATAACACTACTTCATCAAATGAATAGAGCCGACTGTGACTTTAACGCTATCCGCATCTGAAATTCCAACGGTATCTCCATTTAAAATGCTAACCGTATCCACGCCGCCTGCGTTCCATGTAATTTCAAAGGTTGCATCTGCCGCCGCTTTCACTACACAATCTCCTGCGATTGAATATGGCGTTGCAGATGCAGGCAGGTTTACATTTCCCTTCGTAAGGGTAAAAACCTGTAAAATACTCCCGGCTATCGCTTTTATAATTCCGTACATATTCTCTCTCCTATTTCATTCCAAAGTGGTAGTGATCTTTTAGATTTTTCCAATCTCCACCCCAATAGTTTTTGGTATCTAGGATCTTCCAAAATTCGCCTAGCTTCTTCCAATGTTCATTTCAATTTATACCCTAACGATTGTGCAAAGTTTACTAGCTTTGCGACATTCTGTAGGAAAACCAATTGTTCAGTCGCTGCTATGCCTCTATCAGTTCAAAATGAGGAAGATCATCAAAACTCTGATCGTCAAACGCTTTGTCACTATCCCAATCACCGCCCCACCGTAACAGGTGCGTGATCTCGCCCTCGGCAAACAGATCCTCTGCTGCCTGGAAGAAATGCCCTGACATCATGTAAAAACGTGCCTTTGCCTTATGCTCATCATCAAAGTCAATAGGATACGGCGCAACGTCTACCGCATAAGAGAGCGGATCTTCTTCTGTTACCTGGTGCTTTGATTTTTCATTGATCCCATCAAGCTTGCTTTTGCCGTCATTGAAGAGCATAAGCTGCCTTTCATCTAAGCGCGCCCCTTCAAGGATAGATATATCAAACACCCGTACAACCCTTTGGCATATCTTTCTAAGGTCTGAGTGACACGTTTCAATCCGTTCTGCAGATACTTTTCCAAACCTAGCCATCATTTACCCCCAAAGTTGATTTTTCTAAACATCCATCGTAAACCGAATGTTGCACACACCATCCCGACAATAAGCCACATATACCAATCCGGCATCTGAGCAAGAGTCCTAAATCCCTCTAAAATATAAGGCTGCATCCAAGGCATAAAAGCTCCTATAAGAGGTATTGAAAACAGAATTAAAAGGTATTCATCCTTCCATGATGTTTTCATCTGCTGTTGCGCTTCTCTATCCCAATCTGCCTCAGTAGTGATACCAAGCTTAGAGAGTTCAAGAACGGCATCTGCTTTCTTTACCCTGATCTCATGATCGCGCTCTGCTACTTTTTCCTCATTCAGTACAAGCAAAGTCTTTCGCTTCTGCCATTCGACAATAGGCTCTTTGATGATTGAAGCAATAGGCTCAAAGATAGTTTTTAGCCAAGTCATTTTTTATCATCCTTCGCATCGATATTCACCGACACCTTGTATTTGCCTGCGACTATCTTAAGCACGGCACTCAGCCCTTTTGTTCCGCTATGAGCTGCCATGCCGACGATCACGCCGATCATGTATATGTCGATACCTGCCGATAAGCAGGCGTACAGAGCCAAAAGCCCAACGAAACTAGAAGTAACCATGTCGTAGATGAACATCATAAAGATAAATTTCTTTTCATCATGGTTTTGTATACGCTCGATATGGCCTATCAGCCCGGCAAGCATTGAGATACCCATTACCCAAATATGTTGAAATATTCCATTGTCGCTGAAAATGGCTTTTATTCCTTCTAGCTCACGATCCATGCTATTACCCCTCATCTTCTATAGATTTTTCACAAGGACACTTACGCATACGCAGGCATCTCTAGTAGAACTTGCTCTACTGTCGGGAAAGCTCTCGTTCCGGCTGTTACATCACTCTCGATCTGCCCTGCAACCGCCCAACAATTCGCACCCCATACGGCAAGACTCTGTGCTTCTGTCTGAAATTGATTGGTGTACCCTGCATAGCTTCTTGCGCTCATCATATTGTCGTATCTTAAGCTCTGCGCTTTTTCATCAAGTAGGTCTTGAATGGCGTTACTGATCGCATTTTTTTGATCTTCCAACATCTCATCCGATGTTCTAAAATCGAAAAACTCTGTTGATCCGTCTGTATTGACTTTGTTATGTCCGTTGTCAATGGCGATCTGCCATTGTGCATCTGTAAGTTTTATGTTTGGTGTTGGAATTACTGCATGAATTGCATCATCGTAAAAGCCTAATAATTTACCGATTGCGTCTATGTGTGCATATTTCATTTTATTGCCTTTTTCATGTTATTACCACCCTATTGCTACCCAACCAACATTAAGGGAGTACGGCTGATTATAGTAAGCAAAACTCGTTAGCCCTTTTGAGTTTACTATTGGGGTATTGACGTTATTATTTGCCCCTGAGAGTGTCAGAGAGACTGATGCACAAGCTGTTGGAAAAGCAATCGGGAAAGTAACTGTAACTGATACCAAGGGATTGGTATCAATCCCCCACTGAATTATTAGCCCGTTCGTAAACTTCATATACCCGTTTGTAGCGAAGCTTTTTGCTGCCTCAAAAGAAGTTACAGGAATAGAAACATTTTCTTGTGTTCCATTCCCCTTATAAAGATAGATCGTATTTCCTGATATTCTTAATGCATCCGTTGCGTGTAGAGCCTGCGCCGCTGCAGGAGATAACTTAGAGGCCGCTAGGTCATACGCCGCCTTTACTGCCGCCGCTGCTGCAGGCGCAGAAATATCCGTACTCGTCACCGAGTTGATAACCGTCTTTCCGTTAAGTGCCGCCGAGTCTACTGCTTTGGCAGTTGCTCCGAGTTTAGATGCAGCAAGATCATAGGCAGACTTCAGCGCCGCTGCTGAAACAGGTGCAGTCGTGTCGGTACTGTTCACTACATTAAGCACAGATTTCCCATTCAGAAACGCACTGTCAGCCGCCTTTGCGCTTTCGCCTAACTTTGAAGCCGCTAGATCATAGGCTTGCTTCAGTGCTGCCGCTGAAACGGGTGCGGTGGCATCGACACTGTTGGTGACGTTCAATACGCTCTTTCCATTGAGCAAGGCACTATCAGCGGCCTTGCCTGTAGCTGCAAGTTTGGAAGCCGCTAGGTCATAGGCAGACTTCAGTGCCGCTGCTGAAACAGGTGCAGAAATATCCGTACTTATAACTGAGTTTACAACTGCTTTTCCGTTGAGCAGGGAGCTGTCTGCTGCCTTTCCGTCAATAGGTAAAAAAGCAGCCCCGTAAACCGTGTCTAGGTTTATTAGGTCATACCATGTCGTGCCGTCTAAGGTGTGTTGCCATTGGATAACATTGCCTGTACCCAACCGCATATTTACCGTATCCCCGTCCGCTCCGGTATCCCCTTTTCCAAAAGTCGCTCCCGCAGACCATGTTCCCGATGTTGCCCCCTCACGGAAATAGATAAGGCTTAGATCTGTTGCTAAAAAAGAGAAGCCTGCCGCCTGCGTATCGTATGTAGCTCTAGCAGAAAACAACCCCTGCGCATTAATAACGAATGGATCTCCCTTATCTCCCTTGTCTCCCTTTGGTATACCAAGAGTCATAATCCCCGATACAGAGTCATAAGAAGCTGTTGCCGTAGATCCGGCTATGAGCGTCTGTGCCACCAGACTTAGGGCTAAAATAGCGGCGGCTTTCTGCGTTGCTGTTGTCGCGCTTGTGCTTGCTTCGCCCGCTTTGGTGCTTGCTGTTGTTGCATCTGCTGCGACTGCAAGGGCGAGGGCGCTTACCGTGTCTTTGTCGTTTGCTACCGTCAATGCAAGGGCTTCAACGGCAGTTTGTGCGACAAGAGCTGCATCTTTGCTGACCGTTGCCGCACCGGAACTGTCTGCGGCATTGCCCTCACTTGTTGCGGCGTTGTTTGCATATTCCAAAGCTGCTGCTGCGTTTGCTAAAATTTCCGGGTATTTTAATTGTACGTCTTTGATAATCTCTATAAAATCTGCTGCCATGTTGTGCCTTTAAACTGTAATTAGATTGCCGTCACAATCTGTGTATGAAAATGATGTGCCGCTGCACCCTGCGATAACAGGGTTAGGCGTACAATTAACGAGATTGACAAGCCATTGATCCAAAGCCGTGACATATTTATCATCGTATGTTCCGTTTTGATAGTCGATAAATTCAAACAACAACTGCTGTTCATCCTCGCTCATATCGATTACGCAGTTTGTACTGAATCCTTTGCGTAGCAAGCCTATAAATGTTTCATCGAATATCACTATCCCTGCATCATCCAATCGCACCTCTTCAATGTATGGATCACGCTCTGAATAGACGCCTTGAAGCTGCTCAAATTGACAAGCATCCATTTAGCATTCCTCTGTTTCAGTTTCTAAGATCTTTAGCTCATAGCTCAACATGATTCCCTCTGCTATTGCTTCAAAATGCTGTGGTCTAACCTGTGATATGTATGATGCAATGAAGTTGGAAACCGCATACATAAGCTCTTCGTCTATGTCGATCTTGTCCGTGTCTAATCTAGGCTCTTTTGGTTTGCGGATATATAGCCCGTCTGCTATAACTCTAAGCACTCTCGCATCAGAGCTTTTTGTAATCAGTGCAAGACAATCAACTCTGTTTGCAATCTCTTCAAGAGCCTGCATCAAAAGCGGAATATATACGGTGTTGTCCGGAAGTTTTACATCTCCGGTAAGAATCGCATTTGTATGTGCTTTCAATTTTGTAAGAGTCATTCTAAGCCTTTAAATAAGCCCCTCGAAGGGGACTTTATAAAACCTAAGCTGTTAAGCCAACGCCGATTGCAAATGCATCTGCATTGCGAACTTCCATCGTACATGATGTGTAGTAACGCTTTGCCTTTGCAGTTTTTGATGTAGGAACATCATCAAGGTATGTTTCAACCAATGGTGCATCTTTCATGTAATCGAAGTTACCTGCGATGAAAGCATCACCCAAGCCGTACTTGTCGCTCAAGAAGCGTGATAGACGAATATTGATCGTACCAAAGTCTGTTTCAAGAGAAACAACATTACGAGTAGACATTTTTTCGTTACCAAGCTGACGAGAAACGAGAGCGTTGAACGCCTTTTTAAGACCTGCCCCGACATAAATATCTTTGACCGTTTCACCTGCATCATAGATAGACTGTAGAACTGTGTTCATCTTATCTTCTGTGAAAGTTGTAGCAGTTGAATCATTTGCCCAAGTACCTGCTGCTGTACCGCCTGTATCAAACGTAAATACATTACCTCTACGACCTGCAGTAGTTGCACCGAAAGTTGCATCACCTTTTGCCAAGTAATAGAAAAGACCTGCCATCTCACCTGCTGCGACTTCTGTACGAATAACCGGTGCTTCAAATACAGATACACGGGCATCCGCATCACGACCAAGACCGTACTTCATGTACTCAAGCTTAAGAGCGTGTTCTTTGGCTTTTTTAGCCACTTCGTATGCCATTTCGTTTCCACCATAAGTGGCAACTGCCATCATGTCACGAGAGACCATAATGTCGGTAGTGACGATCTCGACCGCATTCGTTTTCTTCTGCTTTGTTGATTTAGAAAGACCTGTGAAGTCTGAAACTTCAAGTTGTGGGTTACGGGTTGGATCTGCAATCGGATCGATGATCCATGAGTGTTCAATACCCTTCGCCTTTGATTTACCAATCTTTGAGCTGATCGGTGTTTCTGTTGCTCCAATCTGGATTACTGCATCGTGTACGGACGGTTTTAAACCTTCACGAGATGTTGCAGGTGATTGGAACCCTGTTGATGTAATAGCCATCTTTACTTCCCTCTTCTTCTGTTAAGATTTTTGGCTTTACTCAAGCCTATGAAGGGATTTTCGTATAAAGCGGTGTGCAAAGTTTAGGAGTGTTTTTACAAATATGCTATGATTCATAAAAATACGGTTTTAAAGGGTAGAAATGTTGAGATTTATTGGTATTGCGGCGGTGATGATCGCATTAACAGGATGCAACTCCACCATGTCGAGTTTAGGTGACTTGACGGGGAAAATGCTTGCAAGCGAGGTATATACCGCTGATATAAACTGCACCAATAGCCAAGGCGAAGTTGTATCGATCAAGCAGGGCGATGATGATTTTGAGTACAATGGAAGCTTCTTTGAGGGCAGCATCTATGCCGATAAGGAACTGTTCTTTTTCAAAGGGAAAGACGGCGAGGCGATAGCAACTGCATACGATACAAATATCCGTATCATATACAATGACGGAAGAAAAGAATATCTAAGCTGTGGTGCAGCCAATAGATTTGGAGTTCCTGCAAACTATACATTCACTGATCCATCGTATGACTATAGCACATGGGAAAAGGTTGATGCTGCTATTGAAGAACGTAGAGCAAAGGCTCAAGCAGAGATCGATGCACTTAAGAAATGCAAAGAAGAAACTCCAATGTGGCGCATGGAAGGCAAGTGTAAATCATAGCTATATATTTTACTATATAACGGCAGGCTACTTGATTCCTGCTCTCTTCATAAGTTCTTGCGTTGTCATTTCTTTTGGTGTTCGTTTTTTTAGTGGTTGTATTTGAGCCTTATCTATTTTTTGATCCTGCTTATCTGCCTGCTGCGATGCAATAATGCCTGCTCCGATCGCGATAGTGCTGTTTGAGAAAGCATATCCGTTCTCTTGAGCCGCTTTGGCTATCTTTGCAATTCTATCTTTTGGCAAGTTTGGATCATACTCTGTGACAGAAATTCCTTTTTTCTTTAATAGAAGCCTTGTTTTCTCGCTTGCATTGTTTGGAATTACTGCGTGTTTAAATTCACCAATATCCATCGCTCTCAACACTTTCGATTCAAAGTATTCTGTCGGCATATCTCTTAGTGCGTGCTTGAAATTCTCTAACTCGTCTATTAGCTCGTCCGGAACATTATTGAATTCATATCCGTCAAGCTCTTTCCGAAGCGGAGATTTTATACTGTCTTCTATAAGTCCATTAAAAGTTGTTTCAAAATCGTAATTTTCACCACGACTATGATGTTTGGCAAATTTGTTTCTTAGGTTAAAGTAGACATCATTGATTTCTTCTTTTACTTTTTCAAAATCTTCTGCGCTAACAAGTTTGTCTTTTGCATTTCTGATCTGCTGAATAGTCTTGAACTCTGGCGTAAACTTTGCTCGCATAGATCCCGTTCCATAGTCAAAAGTCTCACCACCTCTTAAGTCTTTTTTGAGCTGCTTAACTACGTTGTCAAGTGTGTGCGGAATCCATTTCTGCCGCCCTTGATTATCTGTTCCGTTGTAGATTTTATCTACTGATCCGTTTCTAGTAAGATACTCATCCGTGAAATTCTTAAACTCATCACCGAATTCATTCACCTGATTAGATATTTCTTGCCTACTAGCGTAAAAATCCGGTGTGTCTGCTCGTGAAAGCTTTACTTTTGTCTCCTTAGCACTGCCTGCAAAAGACCTCGCTAGTCTTGCAAGTTCTTCATCATTCCAAGAGTTTGATTCTTCACCAAGATAAGATTTTACTCTTTCAATGAACGCAGGATTATTTGCATACTCTCTGTTTGTTGTGCCGTCTGAAAGTAGATCTTCAAAGTGCGTGAACACCTTGATTGAATTTTCGTCCGGCAGATCAGATACTAAATTAGGAGTAACACCTTTTTCCTCAAGGAACTTCATCTTTAATGCCACACTGTCACCAAGGTTATCAAAATCAAGATAGCTTGAATCTTTGCCTAATTGTTCGTTGTATGAGGATAGATCGTTTTCAATATCTCTCTGCTGCTTAATAGAGAGATCCTTTTTTATATTTGGGTATCTAGGGCTATAAATATCAGCACCGAACACTTTATGATCCTTCACTGGCTTTGCAAGGGCTTCGTCTCCAAGCATAGTTATCTCACCAAACCCGTCTATAGGGTTTGTCTGTTTTGTGATAGCCAAACTAGGAACTGCCAACCCGTTGTGTTTATCTGCATGATGCAGGTTCGATTCTGAAAGATTGTGTTGTATTATTAAATCTCTTGCAGGCTTACCATCGTCTTTTATCATCGCATTAAACCCATTCGCCTTCTGAATCTGCGGATTCATATCAACCGACTCTGCCGCCCTGCGCAGTACCGTGACTCCTTCTTTGCCAAACGCTTTTGCAGTGCCAACGGATGCCTTAGCCCCTGCGACTGTCGGAACAGGTGACACTAGCTCACCAACGGCAAATGATGCACTGTTTGGATCGTGCGCCATATCTGCACCAAAATCTTTGATCTTGCCTGCCCTCTTAGCTTCAATCTCTTTCGGCTTCTTGTAAACGTCCGTTGTGAGATCAAGCACTGCAGATACAGGGTTTGTATATCGTCCGAGTTTTGATCCAACATCAATCAGATCGCCGAGTCCAGATACCGCACCGCCTGCAAGATCTTTTGTTGTGTTCTTGAGCTGCTGCGCCGGTGGTGCTTTGAAACTCTCTGCAACTTGCTCACCTGCACTCTTTAAAGTATCAATAGGATGCGCCCACCTGCCAAGCTCCGAGAATGTGCCTTTCGGCTTCTTTTTCTGCTCTGGTGCGATCATCTCATTCATGTTCATCATTGATTCCCTATTGCAGGTGCGCTTGCTACACCGATATTTCCTAAAGTTTTTTGCATAAACTGCACCTGATTATCATCCAGAAGACCTTTTGTAAGATGCTTGTATCCTGTAGGTGAAGTGTAATATTTAGCCGCTGCGAATTTAGAAGCAGGCAATAAAAGCCCCTGCGATCCTGCCCCATACACTACCGCAGCATCGATTGCGCCTTCAATGGCCTTTGCTGTTCCGGAAGGATTGACTCGGTTTGGTGTTGATGCGCCTACGGCCTGATCGAGATTAATATAGTTGTTCAAAACATCCTGCGTATCTTTCCCTACGAGATTGTTATGAACATCACCGTATTTTCTCTGGTATGTTCCAAGTTTGGCTGCAGATATGTACTCGTCACCGTTTGGTGATTTCACTGTTGATCTGTCTATCATGTTCGCCAAGTGGCCTTTTTCAAGATCACCTTTTGCACCACTCATCTTGATCGCATTATCAAGGCGTGTCGTTCCTCTCGGTGTGACCATCGTATCAATGACTTTTTCCGGATAAATAGGTGCTTTTCTGTCTGTTCCGACTACGTTCTTGATCTCTGGTCTTGAAATGTCTTGTTTGAAACGCATATAATCGCCGTCAAGAGCTTTTTTCTCTCCACCCAAGCCCATTCCTTGCATTGCGTTCTCAAAGTCTGTATCGAGTGATCCCTTGAGCGTTTTAAACTTGCCTGCTTTTGCATCTCCGCCGGCTACGTTTGATTTACTCATATCCCCGAGTTCACTTCTCACTGCTTTATAGGCAGGGTAGGTAAGCTCCGGATCTGTTCCTTCCTTCTTGCCTAACTCTGCAATAGCCGTGAGCTTCTTCTTCACATCTTGATCGATATACGCATCCGGAAGCAGATTGACCTCTTCCAGAAGAGCATTTGCTTTACGCTGTGCTTCCCACATAGGCATCTTGACCGTTCCGGCCTGCTCCGCTAGTGCATCATAACGCTTCGAGAAGTTGTCTTTCGTGTGCTGCATCATGTTCACCGTCTTCTGTTGCACCGATTCGCCAAGCTCTTTTGCTCCGAGTCCGCCCGTCTTTGCTTCTATGTTCTTGAGCAGGTAGTCTTTCAGTCCTTTGAACTGCATATCTTTGAAATTTGTAATGCTGTCACCGGTAAACCCGTAGCCAAGAAGATTCTCAAGGCGTGTAAGTGAATTTACGCCCATCGTGTCGGCAGGAGTCAATCTGACCCCTGCATCAAGTGCAATCTTCTCTAATCTGTCCTGTTCTAAGCCGTATTGGTGCTTAAACGGGTTTGCAATCTTTGCAATGGCCTTTGATCCGAGTTGGCCTACACCTTCACCGACTCCACCGTATAAAGCAGATTCTCCAAGGTCGCCTAGCTCATCCACTGCGGCCTGCTCGTTATCGATGCCAAGCAGTGATCCGATCTTCTTCTTTCCTGCTCTTCCAAGGACTGTGCCAAGCGATCCGCCTGCCACTGCTCCCGGGACTCCACCACCAAGAAGCCCTGCTGTTCCACCTACCGTTCCGGCGATAACTTCCGGCGCATAACCAACAGTATCGGCAACGTCTGCCCATTCAAGCGTATCCGGATCTACATGATCCCATTCGCCATCTTCGCCCATGTAGACATACTGCTTTTCACCGTCTTTGACATAGCTTCCGACTTTGCCCTCTCCGAAGTGATCCATAAGTGCATCTTCATAGCCTGCATCGGTATCAGAGAAAGAGGCTTTTGTTCTTACTTTGAATCCTGCCCCATCATCACCTACCTTGAGCATCCCATCATCTATTCCGGCTTGAAATACGGCCTGCTTGTACTCCGCAGAGTCAAAATACTCTTGCGGCAGTTTTCCGTTTTCGACCAAGGTCTTTGCTACTCTGATGAGCTTGAAGAGTTTTGATTCGGATTGATTCTCGTTCATTTTATGATCCCTGTTCGTCTAAGCTCGTTCATGTATGCTTCCGCATCTATCACCTCTGGTTTTTCAGATTGGACACCACGAATATTCAGTTTCTTAGAGGCTGCTATCTTTGATCGTGTTAGAACGCCTTTGATATAGTTGAGTTGCTGTATTAGCTGTTCTGTGCTTTGGCCTACATCTAGGTTAGCGATTGAATCTGCAACCTTTTTACCTTCTGCATCCGATAGCGCACCCATTCCCTTCATTTGAGTAATGGCCGACATGAAAGCACCTGCTTTGATCGTTTCGATCTGTGCATGAATATCTTTCATTGCTGTGCCATCAATCTTCCCCGTCATGCTCAACATCCCTGT
>Ga0316204_10008764_pt1 | contig 13838 bp, 13 predicted proteins | sample 6monrhotite_MG_2_FD_205661 | JGI IMG/M metagenome (GOLD analysis project Ga0316204, IMG submission 205661) | Microbial mat bacterial communities from mineral coupon in-situ incubated in ocean water Damariscotta River, Maine, United States -... | ecosystem: Environmental > Aquatic > Marine >... | reverse complement strand
ACTCTAGCTAACTTTACGGTCCGTTGGCGTTGCTTTCTAGGGGGGCATGTAACCTATCAAACAGTGCGGAATGATTCCTTTGTACAAACTCTTTTCTACACAGGCGGCTTAATGGATTAGGTGGGCAGTTAATATGCCCACCTAATCAATCGATACTATGTTATCTGAATGATAAAGTGTAGCTGATCTAAGAGCGCATTTTTGTCGTTGATGCGGGAACGAAATTTATCCATTTCTTGGTTGTAGCGTTCGATTTGCTTAATTTTTTCTAGGCTTTCATAAAATTCAGTCTCCGGTAATGTATCAGTCGCCTGTTCAATGAAATCAAGTGATTCCTCATAATTGTCGCCTGTTAAGCCGTAAATCACGCCTAGATTATAAAAAGACTTGGCTTTCCACTCAGGCTTGATTTCTGGTGACTGCTTCGCTGTGTTAACGGCTTCTCTAAATTTTTCAATGGCTTTGCGCCACTCTCTGGCTTTTGCATGTTTGATGCCCGCTTCGAGCTGAGGTAAAGACTTGTCTTTGTATAAGGTTAAGGTTATTCCTTCTTTTTGGGGCTTTAAGAGCGACATGAATTGTGCCAGTGAAGGATCTAATACGGGACTGTAGTCACTGGCTTGCCAATTGATTTGTGGTTTGTTGTTGGCAACAGCTTTCGCGGCTTGGGTTAGGCCCTTGGCGATGCCCCCGCCAGTGATAAGAGTGCCGAGAGCACCGACTAGGGCCGCCTTATCTGGTGCCTTATTGCCATTTTTATCAACTTTAACTTTAGCTTCTTTGGTGTTTGATCGAGCATAAAATTTGGACGCCAATTTGGTTCCGTTACTTAACGCGGTGGCATCTATGGCGAGATTGGCGTGCCAAGTACCTTTCGCAAAATTGTAATAACACGTCGCAACTTTTGGTTTTAGTTTGTCGAGCTCGAAACACACTTCCTCTCTAAAGCCCTCTTCTTGATTGTAGCGCTCATCACTGGTTGAGCCCGATATCAAAACGGCATTATCAAGTTCTGCCACTGAGGCCAATTTATCAAAATTGTGTAGATCGTTAGTCGTTAAATTATGTTGGGTTAATAAGTCTCTCAATTTATCTTTTGAAATGACGTCGTAGTGGCCGATGTTTTCGAATGTAGAAATGAGTTTGTCTGAAACGGCTGAGCCCTGTTTGCCGGAGAAGGTAGGAATGACTATCGTCTTATGTTCGTACAGCGCGACGGTGGGTGGTGTGTCAACTTGTACTCGTAAATGGGACGTACTACAGCCGACGGCGCTTGTGAAGAGCGCAATGAGGGTGAGTATTTTGGGTATAGTATTCACTTATCTATCCTTGTGATGTGCCATAGATTTAGAGGTTTAACTGCTAAATTTTTAACGCGATTAATGGGGCATAAGCGTACTCCTTGGTGTGAGTTGCGGATAAAGCCTGTGGTAAGTGCGGAACAAATAATACGGCGGTAAATCAAAGCGGTGGGATGCGTCAGTAATAAAAAGACATACGCTATTGGGCGAGTGCAGAAAATAGAGGTGCGCAGATAGCGTCATGTGTGCTTTTCATCCTTGAAATAGCTGTAAGGCTTGAGGTAGGCCTGGCCTAGAACAATACCTCAGCAAAATTGCTGATATTGAGTGTAGAACAGGCAGAAGGAAAGTGCTTGGGTTTTGCGTATTTTTTCGGTGTTGAGACACGCTTAGTCGCGATATCTGCTGTTGGCAGCATATTTTTCTAATCGATTCAGATAGCTAAAATGTTATTTGTGCTCGACTGGGCCTAAAGGCAAGGGCCTTTACTTAAGGTAGCCCCAGGTAAGGTGCAGGCCGATATCTGGGGTGTTATCGAAATTGAGAACATTTTCCGTCATACCTAGACCAAAGATGCCCATATGGGTGTGCCATTTGAATCCGGCGGTAATTTGAAACTCCATATCGCTTAACGCTGAATTCATTGAGGCGTGGTATGGGTGTTCTGCTAACAGCACTTGTACAAAGGAGCGGGTATTGGGCCGGTGCTTAAATCGATGTAGCCAGCTGATGTTAATAAACGGGAGCGAGGGTGGATTGAAGTCACTCTGGGTGAATTTTCCGGGGTAGATAACCCCCATGTTTAGAAGCCAGGCGTTGTATTCGAAGTGTTTATCAATCGTTAATTGATAACCAAAATCCCAGCTGCCTGTTGAGAGAAACTTTTCTGTATTCATTAATGGTATTTTAAGGCCAATTTCTACATTACCGCGCCAATGGTCAGCGAACTGGGGTAGCGCATAGCGTAAAAACATATTGGGGTCGGTTAAGCCACCCCGGCTGGGTCGGCTCAGCAGCACGATATCTTGGCCCTTATCTCGCCAAGAACGACTTGTACTTGCTCATTTTGAACATGCTCTCGCCCCCCTTGGCCGACGCGGATAAGGTCGTGAAAGTTGAAGATGGCTTCATCTAGTAGATGACCGCCGTAGTGAATATAATTGGCACCAACACCTACGTCTATTCGATCCGTGAGACCTTTGTGAAAGACGAGTTCAAACATACTGAACTCCCCATCAATGTAAAAAGCTTGTCCCTCAGGCAGGCTAAGAATGTATTGAACATCTGCAGCACTCAGTGGCTGGCGGTGGTTGACGTGATTTTGTTTCAGGTAATTCTCAATTTTATGGCTGGTTTGAAAATTGTTGATGACGGAATAATGAAATTCCAGCGAATAATGACCTCGCCCTAGTGGAGAGCTGGGCGCAGGAGCAAAGCCCAGTACGAGAAAATTGGGGAAGGTATAGTCGCGAATACGAAAAGGTGCCCCCATTGGATCGTGAGTGAGCGGAAATGGTTGTCCGTTAGCAAGGCCTGCAAAGCTCAATAGCCCGACTAAACTCAGGCATCGGATGATGTTCCAATTTATTGCTGTGGCCGTGTAACGCATGGGTAAATAATTAACTACAGGATTAGGGTTTTAGCGTCGTGCATTAAGTTGAGGTTACCACAATTTGTTAGCGGTGAAATTTACCGTATCTATGCGACGTTGTTGCACGAGTAGCCCTGTTCCGTCTGGCAATATCACTCTAATTAAATACGAAACCAACTGTTTTCTCCCCAGCTCTCGGATAACATTTAGCTACCGCCCTTTCATTAGCGCCTAATATTTCAGTATCCACCATCGAGTGGCATCTTCCCATTGCAGCAGAAAAAAGCCTAGGCAATTGCCGCTTTTAATTCTCCCTAACGCCGATGGTTTGTTAAAGGTCATTAAACTACAGCAGTCCAGGGCTTGTGGTGGTGCAAGGGTGGCTGACGAAATTGTGCAGAATGGCTATAAGCAAAAGCAAATTGAGAATGCTATCTAAGTCGACGTCGGCTCGTAGGGTGTAATAAGCAAAAGGGCATGACGCCGCATCTATAAGAAAAATCACCAACCTTATTGAATCGTGCCACGATGCTTGGTGGGGTATGCGAACGACGCCAGCCCACCCTGCATTCAGTCTGGTGGTAGGATTAAAGGGATTAGCGTGTAAGTCTGATTATGGGTTGCTAATCGAGCCTACGGTTCTAATAAGCGCTAGGGTCTTTGTACATCATCGCTCCATCCAAATTGCCCGCTAGTTTATCGTTAAACCACGTCAGTTTTTCCATCTTTGGTTTACCGCCATCGGGGTCATTGATAAAGACAGTCTGTGCATCCACCCCAGTCAATACGACGATATGCCCAACACCATACCAATACCCCGCACACCAAATCGGGCCATGCTTTTTGAGAATGGTGTCTAACTCGACGCCAGTGTAGGATGCCTTAGTCGGCAGCGACTTTAAGCCAACCTTTCGAGCCAAATTAATAAAATCAATAGGCTCAATGGCTTGATTACCGACCCAATGTGGCGACAAGGTATTCATCGGGCCAGAACGCCCCGTTTTCAGTTGCCAATATTGCCAAATCATCAATGAAGAAGCATGCCAACAAGTATCGCTTTTTGTCTGTTTTACTAACGGAACGGAGATTTTGTACATAACTAATCCTTACCAAACAGTGGACGTTCTCACTATATTAACACCATCAAAAAAAGCGGGACAGGCTAAAAAACTCACAGCTCAATTTGCAACTCAAAGTCACGCAAGGTGGGCCAGGTTTCAACACTTGCTATATAGTTAAAAAACTGTAGTAAACGCAGATGCAGTATGGTTTGGCTAAGCGCATAATGTGCCTGGACATGCAGGTGATGAGGTGTGGTATGAAAGAGCGTAAGTGGTGGGGAAATATTCAGCTAGAGGGCGATGCTTGCGTGCGCCTCCAGCTCGGCCCACTTAAGTTAGTTGCTCGGCATTTGGCAAAAGAGTGGCATATCTCTTACCAAGCAGACACAGCGTTGATGGCGGAAGAGGATGTAATCTGCCGAGCCGATACCCTTTCTCATGCGGAGGACAATGTCGAATACGACAACATTAGTCGCCATGTGTTTGCCCAACCAGGTGATACGTTGATTGTACGACCAGCACTTGCTGATCGTCCGGTGGTGGTTCGCCCCTATGTGCCATTTTACCTACCGCCGGGTGAAGTGGTGACGCTATTTGTTAGTTCACCATTGTGGCTGAGTTTGAGTGTGGCTTCCCAAGCCACACCCTTGGTCGAGCTGCCCATTCAACGTGCTTCAGATACGTGGTTTGGCCCTAATACGATGGTGGGAGAGTTGTGCTACGCCAGTAGAACCCAAGGCCGAACATGTTTAAAAGAGTTACCCATACGACCGCATCGAGCCATTACACCAGTGATTATTCGCAACCATGCAAGCAAACCATTGTTATTGGAGCGCTTGAATATTATGGTGCCGTATTTGACTTTATACGAAAATGACATCGGTGATCTGTATACCTCCAGAGTAACGTTGACGCGGGAGCATGATGGGGATAATGCTTCGATGTTAATCGACAAAACTGCGCCCGACGAGTTAGGTTTTAATTGCCACTTGCTAACGCCCGCACGGAGTAAGGGTGATTCAGGAGCCTTATCTCGGGCATTTGATGCATTATTTGGTTGATGTCAGTCTGAAGTGCCGTGGTATAAAAATTTTTCGTATTGGATGGGCTAGCTATGCTTGATTTATGGAATGAAATATTAACCTACGTGCGTGGCGAACAGGTCATGAGTTTTGTCCGCGCAGCGCTGTTGGTGACGGTCGGTTTTGTATTGGCGAAACTGATTAGTGTGGGTTTGGTTAAAGTTATTGTGCGTCACTCCAGCGCGCACCAGCTTATGTTGGTTCGACGGGGTAGCTATTATTTAATCTTGATTTTATTCTTCATCTCAGCCTTGCGTGAGCTTGGTTTTGATTTGAGTGTGTTGCTGGGGGCAGCCGGGATTTTGACCGTCGCGATTGGCTTTGCCTCGCAAACCTCGGCATCCAATTTAATTAGTGGATTGTTTCTTGTAGCAGAACGGCCGTTCTCGGTGGGGGATGTGATTCGGGTTGGCGCAACAACGGGCGAGGTATTGTCGATTGACCTGATGTCGGTTAAATTGCGCACCTTTGATAATTTATTTGTACGTATTCCAAATGAGTCGCTGATTAAAACGGAGATGACGACCTTAACGCGGTTTCCGATACGACGTATGGATATTTTAGTCGGTGTATCCTATAGCGAAGATTTAAAAAAGGTGCGAACGGTATTGGAGGCTGTCGCAGATAAAAACCCCCTATGCTTGGAAGAACCTAAACCGTTGTACATTTTTCAAGGGTTTGGTGATTCCTCGCTTAATCTGCAATTTTCGGTGTGGGCTAAGCGCGAAAACTTTCTTGAATTAAAAAATTCGATGTACCAGGATATCAAAGAGGCATTTGACCTTCACGGGATTGAAATACCTTTCCCACAGCGCACAGTACACCACCATATTAACCAAACCAATGCGGCTGTTGTTGTGCCGGGCGTAGTCGAGCGTGAATAGTTGCGCGGCGGAATGGCTCTAAAGTGATCAAAGCTCATGGGACCATAATAAAGGGCTCTGGCCCCATAATTCTAGTCAGTGTCATTCGGGTCAGGCCGAATAAGCAGCGAACTGTCGTGAGTCTTTGTTGGTGGATCTTGTGCGGTAGTTAGTCGGCGTTATTATAGCTGGATGAAATTTTGTCTGGGTATACTGGAGTGCATCAACTCTATTTTAGTATAAAGTTAAATTTTGAAAGGTACTTTGGGGGACAAGGTATGAAACTTAAAATAAATTCATCTGTGGGAAAGGATGGTAAAAATAATGCCGCCGATGTAAAGGTGGTAAAAGCATTGCTAAATGTTTATGCAAGAAACAACAGCAAGAAAGAACTGGCTGTGAATGGAACAAATGATGAGGCACTGGAAGCAGCTATTACTGATTTTCAGAAGGTGTATCAAAAAAATCCTACACCCGATGGGCAGGTTACGAGCAGCGCCTCCGGTACCTTTAAAGCGCTAATTCGACATATGAAGTCCAGTCGTACGATTCAGACGGTCACTGCTCCTAAGAAAGGAGCAATTACTTGGGGAGCTGAAGGGACTGAGGGGGGGCGCTATCATAGTCGTGTGCTACACGTGCCAAATGATGTGTCTGGGCTTACGCTTGGGCGTGGATATGATATGAAATATCGATCTGCCGCTGATATAAGAAAAGACCTGATTGCTGCCGGTGTGGATGCAAAAAAATATGAGATTGTTAGTAAAGCAGCCACGCTTCACGGAGCTAAAGCAAGGCAGTTTATTATTGATAATGATCAATTGGATTTTGAGATATCCGCTGGTAGTCAGCTAAAGTTGTTTGAAACGGTATTTAAAGATTATGAGAAAGAAGCAAAACGCTTAGCAACTAAAAATGATGTCGAAAAAGCCTATGGCAAAGTTGATTGGGAGAAACTTGATCAATCCATTAAAGAGGTGCTTGTCGACCTGACTTTTCGAGGAGACTACACTGGGAGTACAAGAAAAATTATTCAAAAATCCGTAGCTGACAATGATTTTGACACCTTTAAAAAGAAAATAACTGAACAAAAAAATTGGGCGGGGTGGCCAAAGGATCGCTACGAACGGAGGAAAGAGTTCTTAGAGAAGGCAGCTAAAGCCAAGAAAAAAGCAGCAAGCGAATCAAAGGATACTTCGGAAAGCTCAACGACAAAAGTGGTTCAACCCACAGGAACCCCAGAATGATCGTCAGACTATTTCTTTGTTGTGTTTTGGCATTCCCATTGCTGAGTTCTGCTGGAGAAGAAAATAAGGTTCCTGAAAGTATTCCTATAGACGTGGACTATGTTGATACACATAGAATAAAAAATTACTTGCTAAGGGTCATTAAACGCAATACTGAGTCTAGTTATCCCTGTCCACGTTTTCAGATGATTCAGCCACTTGAAGAACGGATTGTTCATAGTGTTGATGTATGTAGCTTAAACGTGGTGGGGTATCCTGCCCCTTTTGATATATTTAACGATCTTGCTTATGTGGGGTTTGATGAATTTAAATTTAGCGAGACAGACATCACCTTCCGGGCAGATATTTCTATTCGTAGAGCGCCACGATCCTTCTATGCTATATGCAGTATCAAAGTAGGCGGTCACCAATTGATTAAGGGCGAGTGTGTTCCTCAACTTAAGTGATCTAATCCGTTGTGTCTGTTTAATCGTAAAATACAGGGCACAAGTTCTTTAGTGTCTGGTGGAAGTGTATTCCATCAGGTACGGCTAAGATAGATAAGGGGGAATGTGACTAGAGTGTGTCAGGCAGAAACAAAAAAGCCTCCGCGAGGGAGGCTTTTTTCTTGAATTTATTAGCTAATTCAAGACTTAAATATGGTGCCCAGTCGCGGAATCGAACCACGGACACGGGGATTTTCAGTCCCCTGCTCTACCGACTGAGCTAACTGGGCGTTAAGTGGGGCGTATTAAAACAATTTGTTTGAATTGCGTCAAGCATTTCTTTGTTTTTTCTCATGTTCTTAGTATTTGTTACTCTTAGCGCTTGGTTTTATATGATTGGCTCTGTGGGGTGTATGGCTTGTGAGCATGTGGCGCTGTGTTGTGGGTGTGGTGTTGATGGCGGTTGGGTTGCAGCCGGTCTGGGCGGGGCCGATGACGCCAAAGAATCTTGAGCGCTATCATCATGAGGAGCTGACACCTTGTGTCGCCTGTCATCAAGAGTCTGATGTGACTTTGTTTCGTCGTTCGATGGCGAAGGAGTGCACCCAGTGTCATGATCGAGAAGGCATCCGCACGGATTTTGAAAAAGCACTGGCCCAGTTGGAGGAAGCTGCGCAGCATTGGTCGCCAGCTCAGCGCGCCAAGGGCATGGGCGTGGGCATGAGTGTGCCGATGTATTATGAGCAAAGTCGGTTGGGTGATGCGCCACACGAGATGGTGTTGATTCCTGCGGGTAAATTTTTGCGTGGTACGGATTTTCGTCTGGCTGATGAAGGCCCGCGCCATGAGCTAGATTTGCCTGCGTATTGGATTGATAAATACGAAGTCACTAATATTCAGTATAAAAAGTTTAATAATGAAACTAAGCGTCGCTCCCCGGGTCACTTTCGTAATCGCAGCTTTCCGCCAGGCAAGGCCGATCATCCAGTGACTTTTGTGTCGTGGAATGATGCCGATGCTTATTGTCAGTGGGCGGCTAAGCGTTTGCCGGATGATAAAGAGTGGGAGAAGGCAGCACGCGGCGTTGATGGCCGAGTTTTCCCGTGGGGCAGTGAGTTTGCGATCAAGCATGCCAACACGCCTGTGCGTTGGGTGGCGATGCAAAAACAAGGCGATACCACGCCTGTGGGCGCGTTTGAGTCCGGCAAGAGTCCATTTGGTGTGTATGACATGACGGGTAACGTGTGGGAGTGGACTTCGTCTTGGTACGAGCCATATCCGGGTAATAGCCGCATCACCGAGAACTACGGCCAAAAATATAAAACGCTTAAAGGCGGCTCTTGGTGGGATTGTTCTTTTTATAAATGCGGAATTTCTGCACCGGTATTTAATCGAAGTTTTTTTCATCCGCGCACTAAAAACGACAGTTTTGGTTTTCGTTGCGCGCGAGATGCTGAATAGGATGTGGTAGTGATGAAGCGGTTGAGTTGTGTATTGGGTTCGGTCTTAGTGCTGAGTTTGGCGGGTTGCAGTGATGATGGGCCGACGCCGGCCTCGGTGGCGGTACCGGACAAAATGGTGTTAATACTGGCCAGTGAGTTCACCATGGGCAGTAATGAAGTGGATGATGCTGGCAAACAGCAAGAGTTTGGCTTTCGCGAGCCGATGTATTTAGATGAGCATCCACAGCATAAAGCCTCGTTGCCTGCTGTGTTGTTTGACATTTATGAGGTGACGAATGTGGATTATAAGAACTACATTCAGACGACTAAGGTTGATCCACCGGCGCATTGGATTCAATCGGGCTACAACGCTTATTTTCATGTCTTAGAAAGCTTTGATGCCGACAAGCTCCGTCAAATCGCCACGGATTATTTTTACGTCGATATGGATACCTCGACTATGGATGAAAAGGCGCTATTGGCCGCTATTAGTGAGGTCCAGCTAAGTCGTGATGGTTTGCCTGTCACTGGGGTGAGCTGGTATGACGCGGCAAGTTATTGCTCATGGTTGGGTAAGCGCTTGCCGACAGAGGCCGAGTGGGAACGAGTGGCCCGAAGTACAGATGCCCGCGTCTACCCTTGGGGCAATGATTGGAACGCCGACTTGGCCAACACGGGTTCGGTGGGGGATGGCGATAATGTGGTGATGGTGGGAGGGAGCTTTCCTCAAGATCGTACCGCCGAAGGCGTTTATGACATGGGGGGCAACGTGTCCGAGTGGGTCAGTGATTGGTATGCCCCGTATCCGGGCGGAGAGTATGAAAGCCCGTTTTATGGTGACATTCATAAAGTGATAAAAGGCGGGGGTGCCGGTGTGGGTCACTATGCACTGAGTTATTTTTTTCGATCCTCTCGTCGAGGTCAGGCTGACCCCTCGGCAGTGAGTACGGATGTGGGTTTTCGCTGTGCAATAAGTGTGAACGCTCAATAAAAGGTGACGTTTCTTGGTCAATTCTGTGAACGCATTTCGTCTACTGTTAACTCTGCTGCTGGTGCCTGGGCTCTTTGCCTGTAGTGAAGACAGAATGGGTTATTTCGATGGTGGGGAAGATCCGCTCTACCCTGACCAATGGCATCTTTACAACAGCGGCCAGGTGAGCGGCGTGGTGGGCTTGGATATCAATGTCGAGCCTGTTTGGGCCCAAGGTATAAAAGGTGAGGGCCAAGTGATTGCCGTGGTCGATGATAGCGTGCAAATTCGTCATCCCGATTTATACCCCAATGTATTAAGCGCCTATAGCTGGGACTATATTCAGCGCAACCCAGACCCCTCGCCCGACGAAGCAAGCATGTACCACGGCACCATGGTTGCCGGCGTGGCCGCTGCCCGAGATTTGAATGATGAAGGGGGCCGAGGCGTCGCGCCGAGAGCTGATTTGGTCGGCTTTGCTTTATTCGCTAATAATTCGGTGGTGTTGAGTGATGCTGTTGGCGCGATGACGAGATACATGAATGTCGTGGATGTGTCGAATAATAGCTGGGGTTTTGGCATAGATAACAACGGCATGCTGTGGCCTGCTGATGCGGCTTGGGATGCAGCGATTAAAAATGGGGTTGACCATGGTCGTAATGGCAAGGGGCTGATCTATATTTGGGCGGCTGGAAATGGAGGCTATGGTGAGGTGGATAATGCCAACTTCGATGATCAAAGCAATGGCCCGTATGTAATCCCTGTCTGCGCAGTCGATGAGGAAGGGCGACGTGCATATTATTCAGAGCAAGGGGCTAATTTGTGGGTCTGTGCGCCCGGCGGTGCTTACACCCTAGGTGCAACAGGCGGTTATTCGCTGGTAACGACGGATTTGACTGGCCGTGCTGGTCACAATAAGGGAGTGAGTATGGGTCAGGATTATCAAGATCTGGATTACACGACTTATTTTGCCGGTACATCGGCGGCGGCTCCTGTTGTTTCCGGTGTGGTTGCCTTAATGCTGGAGGCAAATCCTGCACTGACGTGGCGTGATGTGAAGCTGATCTTGGCCGAATCGGCCATAATGAGCGCCGATGTCGGTTCACTCAATTGGGCTCAGACCAACCCGGCTTCTGGTCAGCCCAGCTACCATATTAATCATGAATATGGTTTTGGAATGGTTGATGCGTCGGCGGCCGTTGAGCTGGCGAAAACTTGGCATACAGCGGGTAGAGCGGTTGGTAACTCATCGACGCTACAAACAAATAGTGTCGAATCCGGTTTTCTGGGAAGTTTTGATTTAGATGGCTTGCCCGTCCCCTTGGCTTTGGCCAATGGCGGCGTGGCGGTGTACGATTTGGCCGTTGATACTGATCTTATTATTGAATTTGTTGAAGTGATGTTTAGCGCCACGGCGGCGGATATGGGCAATATAAAAATTACTTTGATTGCCCCGCCTGTCGCGGGTGCAAATGCCACGCAAAGTGTTTTAGCTCATGCTATGGCCTGTAACACGGGCGACACTGAGAGCGATATTGCTTGTGATGTGGGTTATGCCGATGGTTGGACCTTTGGTTCAAGTCGTCACCTGGGGGAGTCGTCGTTGGGCACTTGGCAGTTGCGGCTAGAAAATAACTCCGGTGCAGCAATTGGCATCGAAAGTTGGGAGCTGAAATTTTATGGACGTTAGTCGCTACGCTCAAATTGCTGGCGTGTTATTCGGTCTGCTGCTGAGCCAATTGGCCTGGAGTGTCGAGACTCAGGCCAAGAGTGCGGCGGGCGTCAAGCTGGCCAATGAGGTACAACAGTCAGTCAAGTGGTTCGATGGCAAGCGCTATCGCACGGCATGGTTGAGTGAGACGGAGGTGGTGGAGATCCTTGCCGCGCCAGTGGCGGCCAATGCTCAGGACTCGGGCGTCGGAGTCAGTGCGCGTGCTCTGGCTCCTGGCGCCCGTGTGATAAAAGAGGCGGGCCGCATTCGCATCTGGCGTTTGGACGCCTCGACAGAGGGGCGCACCGCTGCGGCCAAGGCGATGGCCCGTTCGCTTGATCAAGCATCGCGCTTAATGCCGGTTTTTTATTCCAGTGCTAAGGGCGGTATGCGCATGGCCTTGCCAGGTGGTGTGTTGGTGAATTTTCAGGATGATCTGTCGGATGAGCAGATCCGAGCCTGGGCGCAGGAAAAGTCTCTAACCCTTGTTCGTGCTCAACTGCCGCAGTCACGGCTTTACCTGTTTGAGGTCGAGCCTGGACTGGCGGGTTTGGCGATAGCGCAGCAATTAAACGCTGAGCCAGGTATTGAATGGGCGGTGCCGGATTGGTGGCGAGAGGTGAGTTTGCGCTAGTTGATGCGTAAAAAAGCCCTCGATTGAGGGCTTTTTTGATCTCAGGAGCTTTATCAGCCCACAAGTAACGTTGTTACTGGCTAGGTGGAACAAAGGCGTCGGGCGTCGTGCCGCCGCCTTCAAACAAAAACTTCACCATTTCTTCTTTCAAATACGCCTGAGATTTTGGGTCGATTAATGACAAACGATATTCGTTGATAAGAATCGTTTGCTGCTTAACCCACATCTGCCAAGCATCTTTAGAAATTTCGTTGAAGATACGCTCGCCCATTTCACCTGGGTATGGCTGGCGCTCTAGCGCAGGGAGTTCTTGATTTAGTTTTTTGCACTGGACCATGCGTGTCATGCGGGTGGTTCTCCGTTGCTTTGATAAGTTAAATGGAGGGCATTTTAACAGACGCTTAGTCCAGCTTCTATGGCGTAAGTGGCAGGGTTATTCCAGTATTAGCTTGGCTTGGTTGCTGGCATCTAGTTGTTGCAGCAATTGTTTCACCGGTGCGGCGAGACCAAAGTTGGCGGCTTGGGCGGGTGAGTGCCAAATCTGGCCTGCGTCATCCCGTACCGTGTCGCTACAGGTTTGAGCGTGCAGCACGACGGGTTTGATATCCAAATGAAAATGACTAAATGTGTGGCGCAGCGCAGGCCAGCGCTGATGTAGTGAAACGGCTTGCCCGAGTTGTTGCTCGCACCAAGTTTGGATTTCAGCTTGCGAGCCGTTGTCGATTTCTGGAAAGCTCCATAAGCCACCCCAAATGCCTGAGGGGGGGCGCTGGTGTAATAGCACCTGCCCCTCGGCATTGGTGATGAGCAGCATCACGGTGTTACGCACAGGCGTTTGTTTCTTGGGTTTGGGGGTGGGGAGTTGGGCCACCAGTGCTTGGGCCAAGCCTTGGCAACCAGATTGTACGGGACAGCGGTCGCATTGCGGTTTGCTACGACGGCACAGCGTCGCCCCTAAATCCATAATAGCCTGGGTGTAGTCGGCGTTGCGTTGATCGGGCGTGTGCTCGTCTGCCCGTAGCCAAAGTGCTTTCTCAATGCTGGATTGCCCTGGCCAGCCTTGAATGGCATGGTAGCGCGTTAACACACGTTTGACGTTGCCATCGAGAATCGGCTGGCGTTGCTGGCGTGAAATGCTCAGTATTGCTCCGGCGGTGGAGCGGCCAATGCCGGGTAGTGCAATGACCTCATCCAAACTCTCAGGGAACAGCCCTTGGTAGTGTTCGACGATGTGTTGCGCGGCCTTGTGCAGGTTGCGAGCGCGGGCGTAATAACCCAGCCCCGTCCAGTGGGCTAGCACCTCATCTTGTGGGGCTTGGGCGAGATTATGAAGCTCGGGAAAGCTTGTCATAAAACGCTCAAAATAAGGGATGACGGTGCTGACTTGTGTTTGTTGCAGCATGATCTCCGAAACCCAAACGCGATACGGGCTAATGGCTTGCTGCCACGGTAGGTCTTTGCGGCCATGCTCATCAAACCAGGCCAGTAGTTGTTGGGTAAAACTCATGGAT
>Ga0316204_10008763_pt1 | contig 13840 bp, 15 predicted proteins | sample 6monrhotite_MG_2_FD_205661 | JGI IMG/M metagenome (GOLD analysis project Ga0316204, IMG submission 205661) | Microbial mat bacterial communities from mineral coupon in-situ incubated in ocean water Damariscotta River, Maine, United States -... | ecosystem: Environmental > Aquatic > Marine >... | reverse complement strand
TGTGTTTCATTAAAGGGATGTTGCTGTGACCAGCTGATACATGCATTTGGATGCCTCCAATCGAGAATGGCTTCATGTTTTATAACTTAAATGAAAATAGAATTAAGTAGCAGATGCTCTTTCAATTTCTTCCTCAATAATATCTAATCCTTTATTTAATAGTTCTTCTGAAATAGTCAATGGAGATAAAACTCTCAATACATTTTTGTGCACCCCTGCTCCAATTACAATAAGGTCTCTTTTAGCACAAGCTTTGATTACTTTACCGCAAAAGTCAGCATCTGGTTGGTTTGGATCATTGTTTTTCACAAACTCCATAGCAATCATTGCCCCTAATCCTCTAACGTCTCCAATTTCTTTGTACTTAGCTTTCATAGATAAAAAACGACTCTTAATGATATCACCAACATTCTGAGCTTTAGCATTTAAGTCTATCTCTTCCATATATTTAATGGTAGCCAATGATGCAACACAAGAAAGTGGGTTTCCAATATAAGTTCCTCCAATCGTTCCTGCAGCAGCAGAATCCATTACCTCAGCATTTCCGATAATGGCACCAATTGGCATACCTGAACCCATAGACTTTGCCCAGGTAGAAAGGTCAGGTGTAACTGTGTAGTGATCAACTGCACCCCAAGCTGCTGTTCTTCCAAAACCCGTTTGGACCTCATCAAAAATCAATCTGATTCCATACTGATCACAAATTTGTCTTAATCCTTCAACATACTTCTTAGGAGCTACATGAAATCCACCTTCACCTTGAACCAATTCTATAATAATAGCAGCCAAATCTTCAGCTCTAACCGTAGTCTTAAAAAACTCACTCAAACGATGTAATTCTTGAGCAACAAAATCATCTTCACTCAAGCCTTTTCCTCTCAGGTAATGAGCTGGATAATCGATGCGATATACTTCAGGTGCAAAAGGACCACAATTACTACTATAGGTCGTTCTAGAAGTCAATGTCATTGCCATCATGGTTCTACCGTGAAAAGCACCTGTAAAACACAATACGCCATTTCTTCCTGTTGATTGTTTAGCAATTTTGATAGCATTCTCTACTGCCTCAGCTCCGGTACTTACCAACATTGTTTTTGTATTCTCTCCATGTGGAAACAATTCGTTTAGTCGCTCACATAAAGCAACATAAGGTTCATAAGTAACCACATTAAAACTAGTGTGTATATACTTCTGAGCTTGCTCAATAATGGCATCTACAACCGGTTGAGGACAGTGTCCTGCATTGGTTACTCCAATACCTCCTGCAAAATCAATTAATTCATTACCATTAGCATCAGTAATTGTTGCATTCTTAGCCGATTGAACTGTAGCAGTATTAAATACTCCTACACCATTAGCTACTGCATTTTTTCTTCTCTCTAAAAGAGCTTCACTAGCTGTTATATCCATATCAACATTTGTCATCTATTCGTTCTTTTTAATTGGGGCCGCAAAAGTATCTCTTTTTCTACTCTTAACTGCACTTTCTCCCTTGTATTTTCAATCAATTTTACTCCTCAAATAAACAATCAATTCAATTCTTTTTAGCCAATGTTTTTATTTCACAGCTTCTCGCCTTTTTACTAACTTCGCAACCGTTAAAATTTGAACTAAAGAATATAAAATAGATACTATGGATTTTGATGTAATTGTATTAGGAAGTGGACCTGGAGGATATGTAGCTGCTATTCGTTCTGCCCAATTGGGGTTGAAAACTGCTATTGTAGAAAAAGAATCTTTGGGTGGTGTATGCCTAAATTGGGGTTGTATTCCTACAAAAGCCTTACTGAAAAGTGCGAATGTTTTTGAATACATTCAACATGCTGCTGATTATGGTATAGAAGTAAAAGACAGCAAGGTAAACTTCGATGAGGTAATCAAAAGAAGTAGAGGAGTTGCCAATGGAATGAGCAAAGGGATTGAGTTTTTAATGAAGAAAAACAAAATCGAAGTTATTTCTGGTTATGGCGTTGTTAAACAAGGGAAGAAGATTGAAGTTACGGATGATAAAGGCGGGAAAAAAGAAGTTTCTGCTAAGAATATCATTATTGCTACAGGTGGTCGATCAAGAGTATTGCCTAATTTACCTCAAGATGGCAAAAAGATCATTGGATATCGAGAGGCAATGAGCTTAGAAAAAATGCCTAAGAAAATGGTAATCGTAGGTTCTGGAGCAATTGGTGTTGAGTTTGCTTATTTCTATAAATCCATAGGAGTTGAGGTAACCATTGTAGAGTACTTATCTAACATTGTTCCAGTTGAGGATGAAGAAGTCTCTAAACAATTAGGCAGAACATTCAAGAAAAATGGCATTAAAATTATGCTTGATTCTGAAGTAACTGCAGTAGACACTGCTGGTAGCGGTTGCAAGGTAAAAGTAAAGACCAAAAAAGGGGAAGAAGTTTTAGATTGCGATGTAGTATTATCTGCTGTTGGTGTAAGTGCTAATATTGAAAACATTGGCCTAGAAGAAGTAGGAATAGCTACTGACAAAGGAAAGATCATGGTAGATGAATTCTACAAAACCAACATTGATGGTTATTATGCTATTGGTGATTGTGTTCCTGGTCAGGCTTTAGCTCATGTAGCTTCTGCTGAAGGAATAATCTGCGTTGAAAAAATAGCTGGTGAAAACCCACAAGCTTTAGATTATGGTAACATTCCTGGATGTACTTATTGCTCTCCAGAAATTGCTTCAGTTGGAATGACTGAAAAAGCCGCTAAAGATGCTGGACATGATATTAAAGTTGGAAAATTTCCTTTCTCAGCTTCAGGAAAAGCCAGTGCTGCAGGACATAAAGATGGTTTTGTAAAAGTAATTTACGATGCGAAGTATGGTGAATTATTAGGAGCTCATATGATTGGCGCTAATGTAACTGAAATGATTGCTGAGATTGTATTAGCTCGTAAATTAGAAACTACGGGGCATGAAGTACTCAAAGCAGTTCACCCACATCCTACCATGAGTGAAGCGGTAATGGAAGCCACTGCCGATGCATATGATGAAGTAATACATTTGTAAACAACAATAAAGTAAAACAGCACATCAATTGATGTGCTGTTTTTTTATATGAAGAATTCTCCAGTCTCAAATTTCCTTTCGCTCATAAAGTTCAGTCATACTTTATTTGCCCTACCTTTTGCCTTGATTGGATACTTTCTAGCCATAGAGTTTTCTGTTTATACATTTGATTGGATATTGCTAGTAAAAGTGATTTTATGTATGGTTTTTGCTCGAAGTGCTGCCATGGCCTTTAATCGATATATAGATAGGGATATAGACAAAGCCAATGAAAGAACAGCCGAAGTAAGGGAAATACCTAAAGGAGTAATAAGCCCAAGAAATGCACTCATTTTTGTAATCATCAATGCTGCCCTCTTTGTTACAACTACCTATTTCATCAATTCTATCTGCTTTTTCCTATCACCTATTGCTTTGGCAATCACATTAGGTTACAGTTATACCAAACGATTTACAGCTTTATGTCATCTAATCTTAGGAGTGGGACTTTCTTTTGCTCCAATTGGTGCTTATTTAGCGGTTACTGGAACATTTGCTTGGCTTCCCCTCTATTTTTCTTTTGCTGTTCTATTTTGGGTAGCTGGTTTTGATTTAATCTATTCATTACAAGATGAAGAATTTGACAAGTCCATGGGATTAAACTCTATTCCTTCTGTAATTGGGAAGAAAGCAAGTCTTAGTCTTTCTGTTTTTTTCCATTTAATAACCGCCTCTTTTATTCTTTATGCTTCTTATGCAGCAGAAGCAAATACTTTTTTCTGGCTCGGCAGCATAGTTTTTATTGCCCTCCTATTCTATCAACATTTGTTAGTCAAACCAAATGACCTATCAAAAGTCAACTTGGCTTTCTTTACTACAAATGGAATCGCTAGTGTAATCTTCTCTATCTTTGTTATTGTGAGTTTTTACTTATAATTCTCAATGTTTAATACAGATATCATTCATTTTCTTCAGCAGTTCGACTTCCCAGTCCTGTATTGGTTTATGGTATTCATCTCCATTCTAGGTACTACTCCTATCATCTTGACTATTGTTTTAGGAATAACATTTGGAATAGATTTTAAGAAAGGACTTGTTTTGGTTAACATTATAGCCTGGACAGCCCTTCTTACCACAACCTTAAAACATCAGGTTGATTTCCCCAGACCACTTGACATTGATCAAAGCATTAACAGCAACTATTTCCAAGCAACCGATACTGACATAAGTGCTCTTCTTCCTCAATCTTTTTTTGAATCCTTTTCAGCAGAATTATTAAACCAAACTCGAAACGACAATTCAGATCATTATGGTTTCCCTTCTGGTCATGCTGCTATTCAAGTGGCATTGTGGATGGGCCTTGTCTTTCTTTTCAAAAAAAGGTGGATCGCAATTCTTGGAATTGTCATTGTGGTTTTAACACTGATCTCAAGAATGTATATAGGACATCATTTTTTAGGTGATGTGCTTGGAGGTGCAGCTTTAGGTCTAATCGTGAGTTTCCTATTAATCTTATTGGTTCGTAAATCAAAGTACCTTCATGAAATAAGTCATCAATTTACAAGTTTCAGCATACTCTGGGTACCAGCGATACTCATTCCTTTTGTAAACTATATTCCTCTTTGGATCTTGGGTAGTATGGTGGGGTTAAATGTTTCTGCAGTGCTGATTATCCTTCAAAAAAACTTTCCCGTTTTTCATGTTATTCTATGGAAAAGAGTTCTCTCAGCATTGATCGCTTTGTTTCTAATATTAGCATCTGTTTATTTAAACATGCAAATTGATTATTCAGCTAGCCCTTTCTTGGAACTATTGATTATTTCCGTCATTAATTTTATCGTAATTATTGGCGCTGTATCGATAAGTAACCGCCTTAACTTGATTCGATTCAGGTTTTAGATTTCTTCTTCCTCTTTCTAGCTTTCTGGTTTAAAAATTCTACTATCAGAGAGAATACCAAAGAAAAATAGATATATCCTTTTGGAACATGAACATGGCAGCCATCTAAGATGAGCAAGGTTCCAATCATTAATAGAAATGCTAAAGCCAGCATTTGTACCGTTGGATTGTTGTTGACAAAGGCACTTACCTTCTCAGCAAATAATAACATTACCCCTAAGGATAGGATGACTGCAGCAACCATAATGGCAATTTGATCAGACAAACCCACTGCAGTGAGTATAGAATCAAAAGAAAACACCACGTCTAAGAGTACAATTTGCATTATAGCCTTTTTCATCGTTAGCTGAACCTTATTGCTCCCACTTTCTTCATGCGAATCTCCTTCTATCTTCTCATGTATCTCAGAAGTACTTTTAGCCAATAGAAATAATCCACCAACAATTAAAATGAGATCTCTCACACTCAGTTCAAAATCGACAATGGTAACAATAGGTTCAGTTAATTGAACTATCCAAGAGATTCCAAATAACAAAAGAACTCTTATAGCGATTGCCAATACCAAGCCCAAACTTCTTGCCTTGGATTGATGCTCTTCAGGCAATCGATCGGATACAATTGAAATGAAAATAATATTATCAATTCCCAATACAATCTCAAGAAAGGTTAGGGTGAGTAAAGAAATCCAAGTTTCAGACTGAAGAAATAGTTCCATACAATTTCGTTTTGATCAAAAATAGGTGTTTTAGCCAAAGAGAAAAAATTTTATTTAAAATTTATTTACCTGTTAATCAGTATTTTAATTGAAATTAATAAAAATAATTAGTACTATGTATTGCATATTACCTTTTTAAAACCATATCTTTGCATAGTCAAATTAAAACAACAGTCATGAAAATTTTAAATATCGCACTCATTTTTTGCTTTATAGGTTCCACAGCTTTTGTTGAAGTGAATAGAGCAGAGAAAATATTTCAACAGTTAAAACAGAAGAAAGAAGTTTTTAGCATGAGTTTGTCAAAAGACATTACTGACTTTTTCGACATGGATGCCGATTTTAATGGAAAGGAAAAATTGATTTCTGGAGATTTTAAAAAAGGGAGCATGTTGATTGTAGAGAATATTGGAGATGCTGAAACAGTAAAGAATATTTTTCTAAAAGAAAATTACCATTGGATTGAACCTGAAGAGGAAGAAACCATGGACGATGGTGAGGCTTATTTGTTTGTAGACAAAAAAGGGCCAAATGTTTCTGAAGTACATCTTGTTTTTGTGGGAGAAGAAAAAACAGTGGTGCTAACCATTTATGGAGATATTCATGTGAAGAACAAAAAATAAAAGAGCAGGTGAAACGAGCTACAACAATTTTTTAAATATAGAAATGATTAATGGCGAGTTCTATCTGACAATTGAAGATAAATTATAACAGATGAAAATTGAAAACACAAAAGCACAGATGCGAAAGGGAGTACTTGAGTTCTGTATCCTATCGATACTAGAATCAAAAGAAGCCTATCCCTCTGAAGTGATCGACCAATTGAAGGAAGGGAAGTTAATTGTAGTAGAAGGTACGCTTTACCCTTTACTTACAAGACTTAAAAATGCAGGCTTACTGAAATACAGATGGGAAGAATCTAAATCTGGGCCTCCAAGAAAATATTACTCCTTAACAGAAGTAGGAGTAGAATTTTTGAAAGAATTAGAAAGCACTTGGAGTGAATTGGTAAGTGCAGTAAACCTTACACGAAAAAAGAATACGAAAAATAAAACAAGCTAAAATGAACAAGACAGTTACAGCAAATATTAGTGGTGTAGTTTTTCACATTGAAGCAGATGCTTACGAAAAACTAAACCAATACCTCAATACCATAAGGAATTATTTCCATGACTCAGATGGAAAGGATGAAATCATGGCAGATATTGAAGCTCGAATTGCGGAGCTTTTTAAAGAAAGCATGGATGCTGGCAAAGAAGTAGTAACAGATGCGAATGTTCAGAAGGTGATAGAAGTAATGGGAGAACCTGAGCAATATATGGATGCCGAAGCTCCAGAAAGCTATACTGAATCTGAGAATTACTCAGAGCCAAGAAGAAATTCTTCTTTTAAAACAAAGAAATTATTTAGAGATACTGATGACAATGTAATTGGTGGGGTATGTTCTGGTTTAGGGTATTACTTTGGCGTAGATAGAATCTGGTTTAGAGCTGCTTTCTTGATAGCAATATTTGGACTAGCTTTTGGAATTATTCCTTATGTGATTTTATGGATGATAATTCCAGCTGCCAAATCAACATCTGACAGACTTGAAATGAAAGGTGAGCCTATCAATGTGGAGAACATTGGAAATGCCATCAAAGATGAATTCAACACTTTTAAAAAAAAAGTAAATGATGGCGATGCTCGTCAATATGGGCAAAAAGTAGAAAGTTCTGCCTATAAGTTCTTTGATTTCCTATCCAAGTTATTAGTCTTTCTACTCAAATTTCTAGGGAAACTAATTGGAATTATATTCATCGTTATTGCTACCATAAGCATTATCGCAATGCTTGTAGCACTCATCGGTGGACCGATGCATTTTGATATTGACAAATCATACTTTAGCAACGGATGGAGCGTTGATTTTGCTGAAACTTATTTCAATTCTCCTACTATGTTCTACATTGGAGTATTGGGTCTCATTCTTATTGTTTTCATTCCTTTATTAAGCCTATTATATGGTGGTTTGAGAATTCTATTCAACATCCCCAGCTCTAATAAAGTAATAACCATTAGCTCAATTTCTTTATTTATAATAGGAATAGTACTGGTTTCTATTTCTGCAACTACTACTGCTACTCAATATTCAAGTAGGCAGCGAATTACAGAAACAATAGAGTTGACAGAATTTACTTCCGATACGCTACAGCTTTCTAGTTTGAAGAACAGCTATTCAACAAACAGCTTTGGTTCTTTTGAGCTGTATACAGAAGGGGAAGAAATCTTTGTAAATCAACTAGAAATCGATGTTATAAAAAGTACAAGCTCTTCTACTGAACTAATACTTACTAAATCTTCTAGAGGGTCAAACCGAAAAGAAGCTGGTATGAAAGCTGAAAATATACTGTTCGAATATGAAATTGAAGGCAATAAACTAATGGTTGATCCATTTATCAGTATTCCAACTGAAGACAGATACCGTGATCAGGAATTAAAAATTAGCATTGCTTTACCTGTTGGAAAAACCATTTACTTGGCTCCTTCATCAGTTGATATCATTTATGACATTGAAAATGTGACAAACACTCACGATAGAAAAATGATGAAACAACATTGGATCATGACCAAAGAGGGTTTAAGTTGCACGGACTGCTCATGGATAGAATATAAAGGGGATGAAATAGATACTCCTGAAACACCTGAGGCTCCCGAAACTCCTTAAGAACAGCAAACCAAATACAAGCTATACTCGTCTAATAAATAACACTATGAAAGCAATTACAACTAGAACTCTACTCTTGGGAATTGGCATAATAATTGGGATAACCGTAACCATAATTGCTTGGAATGGCACAAGCAATCCTACAACAGCTGATTCAAAAAAGGAACAACTTAAACCGAATAATAATGCAGAGAAATACAATTACAGTTTTCATGTATTTCAATGGTAAAATGGATTTTTAAGACTACTCCCAATCCTCAAAAACTACAGTTAAACAATTTTTAGAGGATTTGATCCCGCTTGCGCATACAAGCGGGATTTTTTTATTTTATTTATTTTCAAATACTTATTTATTTATAAACGACTACAAACGAATTTCAAACGGAAGTAAATGGATACTAACCGAATCGAGTTTTCCTCACTTCCAATATTTGCACCGTCGATTGATAACAACGGCGAAACTTAAAATTATTTATTCAAATTTAAATTCATAACAGATGAAAAATTTAAGAAACACAGTGCAATTAATTGGAAACCTAGGCGGTGATCCAGAAGTTAAAAACTTGGAAGGTGGAAAAACAGTAGCGAAACTTTCTGTTGCCACTACAGACAAGTACATGAATCAAAAAGGTGAGAAAGTAGAGAACACCACATGGCACAATTGTGTTGCCTGGGGAAAGACTGCAGAGATAGCAGAAAAATTCTTGAAGAAAGGAGACGAAGTAGTTCTCGAAGGAAAGCTAACCAATCGCTCTTATGAAGACAAAGACGGAGTCAAAAAATACATTTCTGAAATTCTTTTGAACCAGATTGTATTGGTTGGCGGAAAGGCTTAAGTCAAAATCAACTCAACAAAAATGGCGCCTACGAGCGCCTTTTTTAATTCATTTCATTAAGAACACATTATTCTCTAATAATTTTTCTGACAATTAGGTGCTTATCGTGAGTCAATAATTTTACAATATACATGCCTGGATTGGCTGGCAATTGCCAATTCCAAACTCTGGGATCTATCTCCTGAACCAATTGTCCTTTCAGATTAAACACCTGAATTAATTGAATCTTTTCTTCAGTATGAATATATACCTTGCCTTTGGAAGGATTCGGATAAATCATTAATTCATTTCTACTAACATTTTCTTCAAGCCCAACTGAAATAGGCCCATAAGTTGCTCCATAAATTGAATCTACATATTCAGGATGGTCAACAAAGGGGTTTCTATTCTTCTGATACTTATAAATGGTATCATTTCTTGCTCGTTCAGCATTGCTAACTGTATCATCTAAATGCCATTGATATAGCGTTACTGCATTTCCATGCAAAGCCCGCTTATCAGATTTATCAAGTAAACTATCTGTAAGCTCCAAATCTAATTCTCCATTCTCTCCTTCATACCTTACCGTCATATAGAATATAGTTCTTGCTATATCTCCTTTCATTTCATCTCTTGGTTCCCACACCCAATCAGTAGATGAGGAAGTATAAGAATCAGTAGTTCCGCTATAATTTCCACTATTATCTATATAGCGTATAGTCGCATTATCAAAATTTCTGTTATTTCTAGCGGAGTTAGTAGAAACATCTTCTGCCCTTAGGTTGTGTAGATCTGTACCTATTCCCCTTGATGTTGAAAAATTCCCTCTCGACTTTGCCCAAACGTGTTCTCTACTCCAGCCCTTTCCACCATCATATTCTTTAGGACCATCCATAGAAAAAGCAGAATAAACTCCTATTACATTGTTGGCACTGTCTGGGTCTTTATCCGCTTTTTTTAATATATCCCAACAATCATCTTGGGAACTGCTAGTATAATAATACTCCGTATGCCCATCTATAATATCGTTTAAGGCATCCTTTAGGGAGTCTCCACTTAAACCAGCTGCATTGTTATAATAGGCCTGAGGAATTTGGCTAAATAACTGACTTACAAATACAAAGAACAAAATAGAAAAAAGAGCGGTTTTACTAGTCACAACAAGGGGTTTAGCTTAAGTCCAGCGAATATAAATAGCTAGAATTAAGCGCTTGTGTTTATCAAACTGTTATGGAATTAAAAAAATAGTTGAAGACATAAAAAAAGGCGCTATGAGCGCCTTTTTTATCAATCTTTTTATTTATTAACCGCTCTATTTTAGCCCTTTAGCTGCTTCCCAATATTTGTCCATTTCTTCCAAGCTCATCTCTCCCATAACTTTACCTTCGGCTTTGGATTCTTTTTCTAAATATTGAAAGCGCTTGATGAATTTTTTATTGGTTTTTTCCAAAGCATCTTCAGGGTTAATGCCAATGAAACGGGCGTAATTGATCATGGAGAACAATACATCTCCAAATTCATCTTCTATCTTATCTGATTGTTGATCTGCTTCAACTTTAAACTCTTGTAATTCTTCTTGGATTTTCTCAAATACCTGTTCTTTGTTGTCCCAATCAAATCCTACTCCTCTTGCTTTATCTTGTATGCGAATGGCTTTTACCAAAGCAGGTAAAGACTTAGGCACCCCTTCCAAAACAGAACGGTTCCCATTCCCTTCTTTCAATTTGATCTTTTCCCAATTTGCTTTTACTTCTTCTTCATCAGCAACTTCAACATCGCCATAGATATGAGGATGGCGGTGTATTAATTTTTCGCAAACCCCATTCAATACTTCTGCAACAGAAAAGGCATTTTTCTCTTCCCCTATTTTAGAGTAAAAAACCAAGTGGAGCATTAAGTCTCCTAGCTCTTTTTTTATCTCTTCCAAATCTCCTTCTACAATGGCGTCAGAAAGCTCGTAGGTTTCTTCTATGGTCAAGTGGCGTAAGCTTTCTAAGGTTTGTTTTCTGTCCCAAGGGCATTTTTCCCTTAGTTCATCCATGATGTTTAGCAAACGTTCAAATGCCTTTAATTTCTCTTCCATTCCATTCGAATATTTAACCTAAATGCTTGTTGATTAATTCCGTCAGTTTCTTAGCTTCTTTATCGCTCAATCGAAGTCCAAAAGCGACTATTTTCCCATTAACAGTAAAAGCCAAACGTTCTCCTCCAATTACCCAATATGAATCAGCAAAAGCTCTGGAAAATGTATTATGTTCCTCATCAATATTCCGAACTGAATTTACCAAGTCTTTTCGGTAAGGCCTTAAAATCCCTCTATTCTTAATGGTTCTTCCATACAAGAGTTTTTCCTCACTGATAAAAAATTGTTCTTCCCCCCCTCTTCTCCAACGAAAAACTTTCACCACTTTAAACTCAAAATAAGCCCAAAAGGCCATAAAAATGAGTAAAGCGGTTTTAATGTCGCTGTTTGCTTCTAGTATCAATTGATAAGCAACTGCCAACCCACAGAAAGTCCAAGCCAATAGCCAAACGCTGAGGTTCTTTTGTTTGCTTTCATCTTTAAGGGCCTTGATTTTAATCAATATCCCATCATCTTTTTGCTCTGTACTAATCCTCTTCTCACTCATTTGACATCCTATGTTTTTTGCTTTTTCTTTTTAGCAGCAGGGAATAAAACATTGTTTAGAATTAGTCGATAACCAGGGCTGTCGGAATGCAAGTTTAAATCGGTAGGTGGATCTCCTACAAGATGTCTAAAATCTTCAGGATCGTGACCTCCATAAAAAGTCCAGGTTCCCTTTCCAAATTCTCCATGTATGTATCGTGCAGTGCCCATGGATTTATTCTCTCCCATTATCAATACCTCTGGTTTAATAAGGCGCTTATCGTAATCGGTAGTTTGCCCCATAAATCCATCAATAATCTTAGTATGGTTCTGGCACAACATAGTTGGAACAGGGTCCCATTTCGCTGAAAATTCAAAGAGGGTAAACTTGTCTCTACTTTCTGGAATTCTATGCCATTTGGTAGCATCAATGTTAGAAAATTCATACTCTGTAGGTCTAGTTTCTAGGCGAAACCCTTTGAATGCGAAGGTATTACTAAAATCCAATTTTGAGTTGTAATCAGGAGTAGATCCATCACCATCAAACATCTGTTCACAAATGTCGAGCTCTGCTGCAGCCAATGAAATATCGTAAGAATCAGTACCAGAGCACATAGAAAATAAAAAGCCTCCTCCAGCAGTAAACTCTTTGATCCGTTGTGCAACACCTAATTTAAGTTCTGAAACTTTAGCAAAACCCAATTCCGCAGCCATGGCTTCATTACTCCTTACCTGCTCTCTATACCATGCATGATTTTTATAGGAAACATAAAATTTACCGTATTGTCCAGTAAAATCTTCATGGTGTAGATGTAGCCAATCGTATTTTGGCAATTCCCCTTCAATTACTTCTTTATCATAAATTACTTCATAGGGAATTTCAGCATAAGTAAGAACCAAAGTCACTGCATCATCCCAGGGCAATTTACCTTTAGGAGAGTAAACAGCCATTTTCGGCGGTTTGTGCAATTTAACTACATCTTGATTTTTTTCAGGGTCAGCAATCTCCGTTAAAATGGCAGTAGATTTAGCATTAGCTATTTTCTCATAAGACACTCCTCTAATCAATAACTCATCTTCAATTGCTTTGGCAGCCTTACACATAAAGCTTCCCCCTCTGTAGTTAAGTAACCAATCTACTTCCACATCCCTTTGCAAACACCAATAAGCAATCCCATAAGCTTTCAAGTGATTCTTTTGGTTTTCATCCATCGGGATCAATAAATATGAAGCAAATGAAGTGATGCTCAAAAGGCAGAAAAAGGAAAATAAAATAATTCGATGCATATCTAAAAAATTGCCCTGCTAAATTACACAAAGCTGGAAGGCTTGTAGGTTCGAAATATCTTAATTTTTTGAAACAATACCTCCTTATTTTAAGCCCTTTAAAAATCGTGCAACTAAGCATTAAAACTTAATTTTGCCCCAATGAGTAATCAAATTGAGGAGACATCTATCGAAACTGGACTACAATTGCCAATTATGGAAGCTTTCTATACGCTTCAAGGTGAAGGTTTCCAAACAGGACGAGCAGCCTATTTTATTCGCTTAGGAGGCTGTGATGTCGGTTGCCATTGGTGTGATGTAAAAGAAAGTTGGGAAGCTGCTAATCATCCTTTGATAGCTGTGGACACCATTACTAAAGAAGCAAGCCAACATCCAGCTCGATTTGCAGTTATTACTGGAGGAGAACCCGTAATGTACCCCCTAGCTTCATTAACTGATTCGCTTAGAGCAAAAGGCTTCGAATTGGCCATTGAAACATCTGGAGCGTATCCTTTGAGTGGAGATTGGCATTGGATTTGCCTATCTCCTAAAAAAACAAAACCTCCTTTGGCAGAATACTATGAAAAAACGCATGAATTGAAGGTGATTATTTACAACAAATCAGACTTTCAATGGGCTGAAGAACATGCTGCCAAAGTGAATAAAAATTGTAAACTTTACCTACAAGTGGAATGGAGCAAGAGAGATCAAATGACTCCTTTCTTAATCGACTATGTAAAAAACAACCCTCAATGGAGCATCAGCACTCAAACGCACAAGTACTTAAACATTCCTTAAGCACATTTATTCTCAGTTTATTTATAGTTTTATT
>Ga0316204_10008762_pt1 | contig 13840 bp, 12 predicted proteins | sample 6monrhotite_MG_2_FD_205661 | JGI IMG/M metagenome (GOLD analysis project Ga0316204, IMG submission 205661) | Microbial mat bacterial communities from mineral coupon in-situ incubated in ocean water Damariscotta River, Maine, United States -... | ecosystem: Environmental > Aquatic > Marine >... | reverse complement strand
TGGCCATCGAACTTTGGCCCGATGATCCGTGTACCCACGACCTCGCCCCGATGTTTCTGGTTGGCTGCGCATTCTGGTCGTTGTTTGTGACGCTGACGATGTTTGACATGATGTTGGCGTTCTTTGGTTTATTGGGTCTGCTGGGTGTTCTGATCGCCTATCGGAAACCTGGACTTCTCGGATTGTGTTATCTAGCTGTGGCCGTTGGCCTTGGTCTCCTCACTAAGGGGCCGGCAATCCTACTGCACATCCTGCCCGTGGCGCTGACAGCACCTTTGTGGTTCCCGCGCATGTCGGGCGCGACGCAACCGGCGACGGACAAACCCGGCTTTTGGTATTTGAAACTCCTGATCGCCGTTGGTGTGGGTATTGGTTTGGCGCTGGCGTGGGCAATACCCGCTGGAATCGCTGGTGGTGACGCCTATCAGCAGGAGATTTTCTGGGGCCAGGCCGCGGGTCGAATGGTCCAGTCATTTGCCCACCAGCGACCTCTGTGGTGGTATACCGCTTTGCTGCCCGTGCTGGTGCTGCCCTGGTTCATCTGGCCGCCGCTCTGGAAAGCGATAAGGGCCTATGGCGCCGAGTTCTGGCGTGATGGCGCCAGCCTGATGTGCCTGATCTGGTTTGCCACGGCCTTCATCGCGTTTTCATTGATTAGTGGCAAACAACTGCATTATTTGCTGCCCGAATTTCCGGCGCTGGCGTTGCTTTTAGCACGCAGCTTATCCAAATCGGGCTTTAAAGCAGAAGGCCGTCGTCATCTGCTGCTTCCGGTTGGGGTGTTTGGCGTCCTGGGTGCTGTCCTGATATTGTTGCAGTTCGGGATGTTGCCGGGCCGCCTTCCTGTTTGGTCGTCCGAGGTTGATGGACTTTGGGGATTTGGTCTGATCGCGGTTGCCTTGGCGGCGTTTGTTTATGCACCTGCGAAAATAACCAACAACGTCATTGTTCTCTCCGCTCTGCCGCTGACCCTGGTGGTGGTTCTCCATTTGGCACTCGCCCCTGTATTGCAGGCGCGTTACAACATGGCGCCTCTGGCCAAACAGTTGCAGGCTTGGGAGCGTGACGGAATAACCATCGCCTACTTCGGCAAATATCACGGGCAGTTCCAGTTTTTGGGACGCCTGACCCAGCCGATGAAGGTCATTGGGCGTCGTGATAACGACGTCGCAGATTTTTTACAGGAAAACCCCGATTCACGGGTCATTACCTATTACAAAATCTTGCCAACCCGGGCCGACCCCGTTGTGACGTACCCGTTTCGACAAGGCGTGATGGCGGTTTGGGACCATGCCACTCTGGTCGCGAACCCCGGAATCGAAAATCGCCTCTGACGCCTGTTATTGGTCTAATTGGGGTGATTAAGGCGTTTTTTACGAAAAAATCACGTGGTTCGCTTGACAGACAGGGGATAGCCGCTTACATCGCTGGCACTCACTTGGGGGGAGTGCTAACACCCTCAAAACGTAACATATATTTCAAAGAGTTCATGGAGAACGACAAATGAAATTCAGACCACTTCATGATCGCGTTTTAGTAAAGCGCGTGAATGCTGAAGAGAAAACCGCCGGTGGAATTATTCTGCCAGATTCAGTCCAGGAAAAGCCAATGGAAGGCAAAATCATTGCTGCCGGCAGTGGCACAAAGTCCGAAGACGGCAAAGTGACACCATTGGACGTCAAAAAGGGTGACAAGATCCTTTTCGGCAAATGGTCAGGCACAGAAATCAAGGTTGACGGAGAAGATCTGTTGATCATGAAAGAGTCCGACATTCTTGGCATTATTGAAAAGTAAGGGAAGTAGCAATCATGGCTGCGAAAGAAGTTAAATTTTCAACCGATGCCCGCGCGCGTATGCTCGCCGGTGTCGATGTTTTGGCCAATGCGGTCAAAGTTACGTTAGGTCCTAAAGGCCGTAACGTTGTGCTCGACAAATCCTTTGGCTCACCACGGATCACCAAAGATGGTGTAACGGTTGCCAAAGACATCGAACTTTCTGACAAGTTCGAAAACATGGGCGCGCAAATGGTTCGCGAAGTGGCTTCCAGAACTGCTGACGAAGCAGGCGACGGAACCACGACGGCTACCGTATTGGCTCAGTCCATCGTTCGTGAAGGTTGCAAAGCTGTTGCAGCTGGCATGAACCCGATGGATCTCAAGCGCGGCATTGATCTTGCTGTAACCAACGTGGTTGCATCTTTGCACAAAGCCTCCAAAAAAGTTTCAACCAGTGGCGAAATTGCCCAGGTTGGCACGATCTCCGCAAACGGTGACCAAGAAGTTGGCGACATGATTGCGAAAGCCATGGAGCGCGTCGGCAACGAAGGCGTTATCACGGTTGAGGAAGCTAAAGGTTTGACCACGGAACTGGATGTTGTTGAAGGCATGCAGTTCGACCGCGGTTACACATCTCCTTACTTCGTAACCAACGCTGACAAGATGACTTGCGAAATGGAAAATCCTTTCATTCTCATTCACGAGAAGAAACTTTCCGGTCTTCAGCCAATGCTGCCAATTCTTGAGCAAATTGTTCAGTCTGGCCGTCCGTTGTTGATCATCGCAGAAGACATCGAAGGCGAAGCGCTTGCAACTTTGGTTGTCAACAAGCTGCGCGGTGGCATGAAGGTTTGTGCTGTTAAGGCACCTGGCTTCGGTGACCGTCGTAAAGCCATGTTGGAAGATATCGCTGTTCTGACCAATGGTCAGGTGATCTCCGAAGACATCGGCATCAAGCTCGAGAACGTGACCATGGATATGCTTGGTTCTGCCAAGAAGATCTCTGTCAACAAAGAAGAGACCACAATCGTCGAAGGTTCTGGCAAGAAGAAAGAAATCACCGGCCGTTGCGCGCAAATTCGCCAACAGGTCGAAGAGACGTCTTCTGACTATGACCGCGAAAAGCTGCAGGAGCGTCTTGCCAAGCTTGCCGGTGGCGTTGCTGTGATCAGTGTTGGCGGTGCTTCTGAAATTGAAGTGAAAGAGCGTAAAGACCGTGTCGATGATGCGCTTCACGCAACCCGCGCGGCTGTTGAAGAAGGCGTTGTCCCCGGTGGCGGAACGGCACTTCTGATCGCAACCAAAGCTCTGTTGAAAGTTGAGCCCGGCAATGATGACCAGCGCGTTGGTGTTGATATCATTCGTCGCGCCCTGCAATCTCCAATCCGTCAAATCGCTGAAAATGCGGGTGAAGACGGTGCAGTTGTTGCCAACAACGTTCTTGACGGCAAAGACAAAAGCTATGGCTTCAATGCTCAGACCGGCAAGTATGTCGACATGATCAAAGAAGGTATTATTGACCCGACCAAGGTTGTTCGTACGGCTCTCCAGGACGCAGCATCTGTTGCTGGCCTGTTGATCACGACCGAAGCCATGGTTGCCGACATTCCTGAAAAAGCACCTGCTGGCGGAATGCCAGGTGGCGGCGCTCCGGATATGGGCGGCATGGGCGGAATGGGTGGAATGGGCTTCTAAGCTCACCCAACCAACCGGACTAAGAACGTATCCGGCGATTTTTAAATCGCCTGAAACGTCCTAACTTAGTGATAAGTTCGCAAAGCCAGGTTCGCGAATGAACAATTCGCTCCGGTTTTGCTAGGTCCAAAAACACGAAAGGCCGCATCGAAAGATGCGGTCTTTTTTGTTGTCCATGAATTACTAAAATTCTGAATAAGCTTTACTAAGCTTTACTAAGCTTTACTAAGCTTTACTAAGCTTTACTAAGCTTTATCCTCGTTGGTACGTTCAGCATGTAGACAAAGTAGTCCGGTATCATATTCCAGAAGACCGTATTTTTCTCCGTACCAATTAACAAATTCCTCTGGCGTTTCACCAAATTCAAAAAACTATATAATCCACTCTGTGCCCCAACCGGCATCAATTGAATCAATAGAGTAAACACGGCGCATCAGCGCGTTGGCATTATTGAGGCAAATATTAACGTTGGCGGAAAGGGTGATTGGATTTATTTTTGAGATTTCTAAAAGACGTTTTTACGATGGAAATCTAGGAAAGCTGGGTGAGGGTGGAACATGGGGTTGTCGGGATTTACTATCCGCTCAACATCTTTCATTGCATACTTTTCCGGTTTTATAATCTTCATTTCGTCTGAAATTGAGATTAAACCTCGATCAAACATCCAGCGGGCAGTTCGTGATACGGCGATCCCATTTTGAACCATATCTGGCCCACGCTCTGAAACTGGTTTGATATGGGCCGCGTGTATTTCAGGTCGTCCCCCACCATTTAATATTTTTAAACCCGTTACTGTACAACGGTTATCATAGGCTTCCTAAATCTATCGAGCAAATGCGCGCGATCTGAATGGACGAGTTACGACGGTGGCGATTATTGGGCGTTTGACCTAAGACCCAACTTCCCTCCAGTTTTTTGGAGAATCTGACGCCTTTGTTTTACGCCTCATGCGGCCTGTTTCTCCAGCGCCATTTTCATAGTAAATTCGATGGGTGTCATGTTGCCCAGCGATGAATGTGGACGTTTGGTGTTGTAGAAGGTTATGTATTTTCCGATCGCTGTCCCTGCATCGAGAACAGTGTTATAGGCGTGCAGATAAACCTCTTCATATTTGACGGTACGCCACAGCCTTTCCACAAAGACGTTATCCCGCCAAGCCCCTCTACCGTCTATGCTGATAGAGATTTCTGCATCCTTCACCAAGCAGTAGCCCTTGCAGCGTCTGGCTGCCCGCGAAGGGATAATTCAGATGCAACTCGTCGATCCGCGTCATTAGCGCCAGATCAGTGGTCGATATAGGGCGTGGTTTATAATAGATACTGCCACGACTGACCTCCAAAACTTTGGCCTGTCTGGTGAGGGAGAGTTGATGAGTACGGTCTATCATCGTTTTACGCTCAGCAATCCCGCCTTGGTGAGCGCTCCTTCTAAAAAATCATTTTCAAGAGTCAGTGCACCAATTTTGGCGTGCAGTGTTTTCACATCATTCGGCGCATCATCTGCTGACGGCCTCTTGTCACGGCCAAAAATATCATTTGCCCCGGCAAGAAGTTGATCGCGCCATTGTTTGATCTAGTTGGGATGAACATCGAATTGCTGGGCAAGCTCGCCAAGCGTCAGCTCTCCGCGAACGGCAGCAAGAGCAACCTTCGATTTGAAAAGGGCTGTGTGATTCCGGCGTGGATGTTGTGTCATAATACTTCTCCTGTTATTGGCAAAGTATGCCAGTTACAGGCCAGAAACCCACTTATCTCAACTGTTTAGATTTCCCGAGCCACTTCTCCTCTACCGCATAGCGTTTCTTCTTGATATGCCGATTGGTTATTTCTTTGATTGATACATCGTAGCTGTTGCAAATGCGGAAGTGTTGTTCTCGATGAACGGTCAAGTGCGGTTCATGACCTACAAGCCATGACAATCCCTACATTGAAGATTACGCTATGCACCAGATGTGGCTGCTGAACCATTAATCTAATTTATAAATGAAAGGCCCATCACCATGACTGCAATGAGCACTACTTTTAGGCCTTATATTCAAGAATGTCTCCCGGTTGACAATCGAGAGCCTGACAGATTGCATCTAAGGTCGTAAGGCGCACGGCCTTTGCTTTCCCCGTCTTGAGAATAGAAAGGTTCTGCTCTGTGATACCTATACGGGAAGCAAGTTCGTTTGATTTCATTTTTCGTTGAGCTAAGACCACGTCGAGATTTACAACAATCGTCATGGCATCTCCTAAACGGTATATTCTTGTTCATCTTTAAGCTTGCCGCCTTCATTCATCACCCAAGCAATGACCAAAATGACGCCGCCAGCAATTAGCGTAAACAGATCGACAATTCCAAACTGAGCAACCAATGTCCTTTCCCCGGCGGGATTAGAATAAGTCATGACCAAACTAATCAACGGTGTGAATATGGTGTTTGCTATCACCCATGCGATAAAAATATATCCAAGCCGCCGGAAATACTTCACATTATCAATCGAAAACATGACGGCATCGGCATACAATCGAAACAATGCTTTTAATGTTACAAGACCGTACAGAGTGACCCCCAACGGCAATAAACTAACAAGCGCCCCTAGAATTAACTGAGAGCCTGAAAGATCGGACATTGGCAAAACAGGTAATTCGGCATGAAAACCTTCGGGGAGGCTATTGAAAAAGACCCAATACAAAAGAACCGCAACGGGCGTGCCCACAAGAAGCACATTGAATAAAACAAGATATTTCCGACTAACGCGCCGCACATGATCAATGGTGTTATCAGTCATAATTTGTACCCCTCAAAACTTGTAAGCCATGCCAATCAACGCTCTAAACTGATCGCGTGAGCCGGAGTTATTATCTACTATCGGACTGTCAGCAGCGTCACCTAATAACCGCTGGTAGCCGATTTGCCCATTAATCAAAAAACTATCGGACATAGAATAGGTCGTGCCAATCTGAATACCAACATCTTTAAACCCTGATTCTGCATTGAACTGTGCCAAACCGCTACGTGTTGCCTGCGAACTATTCACCCCGTAAAAACCTTGCATGTAATCATCATTCCCCCAACTGGAAAATACAGTAGGGGTAATCGACATACGCTCACTTATCTGCGCGGTATAACCGCTTCGAAGAGCCACTGAAAGTCCGTCGTCCGCATCGCCCGCGTCTTGTGAAACCGCACCTACATCTGCAAACCAATTTCCTGCTCTTGCCTCAATAAATCCGCCGCTTCCTACGCTATCGTCAATATCACCAAGACCATTGAGTACAGAATTATCACCTTCATCCCGACCCGCATTAAAACGGATCATCGGCCCAATAGATAACCCGAATTTACGTTCACCGCCTGCGCTGTATCCAAAATTCAATGCATTCCAGCCAATACTGCCGTAACCGTCATTCGGGTTGACACTTGCGCCTCGAATAAACAAAAAACCTTCTTGTCGGATATCAACCAGAGGCAAACCAACCGCTGAAACTTCATCCGAACCCTGATAATTAGGAGAAACGCCGAGGGCAACCCCAATATAACCCTGAAGATCAATAGTCTCTGGAATGCCAAGCCCAACACTAATCTCTTGATCTCCAGCGGTGGTTTGTGGCGGCGTATCTTGTGCAAAGACAGGATTACTCAGGCAGAGGGGAACTAGGGGGATTACTACAGCAAGAAGGTATTTCATAACACGAGGGTCTCCATTTTCGTTAAACACCCCGTCAGTGTTTCTTTTTACTTATCGTTAGTCAATCATTTTTTATTGTTTATCAATATTTATAGAAGTTGAATTATAGAGATATTGGCTTCAGTCAACCTAAGTTGGCAACGAATCCAGAAATATGAAACCGTCAAGGATGGCGTCAGAGCATTTCAGGCGATTGAAAAATCGCCGGAAACGCTTGTCTTATGATTATTGCGGTTTATCTGCGAAGATAAACCACTGCAAGGAGTACCATCTCCCTGCAGTGGTGGAGGATGGATCGGGAATGGGTTCAAATAAGACCTTGATCAAGACGGATACTCTAATACCGAAGTGTTGTTCTCGATGAAGAGCCAAGTATGGTTCACGACCTACAAGCCATGACAATCCCTACATTGAAGATTACGCTATGCGCCAGGTGTGGATTGTAGTCACAATCCCAATCCCATCTTTTCTCGCTGCGCTCGGCAACCGCAAACGCCGTTTAATCGATCAATCAATTGACCTGAGACCTAACTTCCCTCCAATTTTCTGGAGAATCTGACGCCTTTTTGAGCTGCTCCCCGATTTTTGACCATCCGGCTGGAGTATTTTCCGGGGTTAATGCTCATAGCGGAGGTAGTCCAGCCCCGTCCCGCATAATCCATCACTCCACATCAATCGCCTTAATCAAGGCCGCATGATCCAGCTCGCCATGACCCGCTTCGATGACCCGGTCGTAGAGGTCGCGGTTGAGGGCGGTGGCGGGCAGTTCCAGGCCGAAGGATGCGGCCAGTTCCAGGGCCTGGTCCATATCCTTGCGTTGTACGGTGCAATGCGCCCCTGGCTCAAACGCGTTATCGAGCATGCGTTGGCCGTGCACTTCGAGAATTTTGGAATCTGCGAAACCGCCCTGGATGGCTTGGCGCACCAGTGCCGGGTCGGCGCCTGCGCGTTTTGCAAGCGTCAGGGCTTCAGCGACGGCACCGATGTTAAGCCCGACAATCATCTGATTGGCAGCCTTGGCGATTTGACCGGCACCAACGTCGCCAACGTGGGTGAGTTTGTCGCCCAGAACATCAAAGATCGGTTTGGCGCATTCGATAGCAGACGGCGTCCCACCGGCCATGATGGTCAATGAGCCAGCTTGCGCGCCGAGCGTACCACCGGAGACCGGCGCATCCACATAGGCCCCGCTTTTAGCGACGGTGGCCGTCGCCAAATCGCGCGTCGTGGGAACTTTGGTTGTGCTCATATCAATCAGCACATCCCCTTGTTTGAGCCCCTCAAGCACCCCGTTCTCGCCAGCCACAACCAGCTCGACAGCTGGTGTGTCGGTCAGCATCAGAATTGTCGCCTCCGATTGGCGGGCGACGTCGGCGGGTGAGGAGGCGGCGATCATTCCTTCGGCTGCCAATTCATCGACAATAGGGCGTGAGCGGTTGTGTATGACAACGCTCGCTCCTGCCCGGTGCAGGTTCCGCGCCATGTGGCGACCCATCAATCCCAATCCAATAAAGCCGATCTTCCATCCGTCGAGGCTCGTCATTATCCGTATCTCCGATCGTTCGATGTGAACATTTTCTTGCTGAGACGCCCTAACCAGATTAGATAGCCCCTCACGTCTTCGCAACCGTCACCTGTTCACTTGCCAGTTCTGGACACTTCCCGTCAATGGAATCCGTATTTAACGTTGTCATCCCTGTCTTTTCGCTGATTTTATCCGGCTATCTGGCCGCGCGGGTTGGCATTTTAACGGGTGAAAGCACGGATGCCCTGAACAAGTTCGTCTACTTTATGGCGATGCCGGTTTTGTTGTTCCATGTGGTCGCGACGCTGGATCCGGCGGAGGTGTTCAACTGGAACTTCATCGCGGCTTTTCTGAGCGCCAATGTTGCGGTCCTTTGCATCTCCATCTTTGTTTCCAAGGTTTTTTTCCGACGTGATCTGGCCGATAGCGCGCTGTTTGCCATGGCCAGTGTGTTTGGCAATGGCATCTATATGGGAATTCCGCTCAGCGTCATAGCCTTTGGTGATGCGGCCCTGATGCCGGCGATTATTGGTGGCATTTTCCAGGGGATCGCGATGATTATCCCGGTTGTGATCCTGATCGAGATCGGCGTCAGCAAGTCGAGCGGCGGGGTGGCAATCTTAAAAAAGTTGTTAATGTCACTGGTCAAAAACCCGGTGATGATGGCCCCGGTTGCTGGTTTGGCCTGGTCATTGACGGGCTGGCCGTTGCCGGTGCCGGTCGATACGTTTGCGACCATTATGTCAGGCGCCGCTGGCCCCTGCGCCTTGTTCGCCATCGGCCTGTTTCTTTATGGCAAACCGCTGCATGAAGGGGTTTGCGAAGTCAGTTCCGTGGTGATCCTGAAATTGCTCATACAGCCCTTCCTTGCCTGGATCTTCCTGTTTCACGTATTTGAGGTCGACCCGCTTTTTGCTAAGGTGGGATTGTTGATGTCGATACTGCCGACGGGTGCGAACAGCTTTGTTCTAGCTCAACAATACGGCCGTTTTGTGCAACGAACGTCGGCGGCCATTTTGACCTCGACCATTGCTGCCGTGGTTGCCCTATCGGTTCTATTGAACCTGCCGATCATGACTGCCAACTAACCGGACGCGTAGCGAATGAAGCACATCAGACGATTGGGATTAATATTAGCGGGTGCGGGAATACTTACCTTCGTCGGCGCGACGGCCTGGTGGTATATGTTCTACGAAACTTATCTGGGTCAAAATGTCAAAGATGCCAGCGCGTGTTTTTATCAGACCACGCCGGTTTGCGAGGTGGGCAACATCGTCGGCGCCTTCGGCGATATTCCGGCCTATTCACCGATCTCCTTGTGGGTCGCCATTGGCCTGTTTGTCGTTGGTGGTTTGACCTATGGCCTGAGCGGTGCGGCGGCGTCTGATTGAGTTAGCCGACGCCGGATTGAGGCAGGGTCTTTGCGCGAGAGCCTCTATGACGTTTCAGGCTTCAGGAATTCCCGGGTCAGGGTTATGGCCTCGGCAAGGCCGATCCGCTGAACTTCCACGCCGCCCGGGAAAGCGCTGGTCAGGCGCGTCGGCAGGGCCTTGTCGAGCATCACAAAAACACCCTGATCGCCGTCGCGCCTTAACAAGCGTCCATAGGCCTGTTTGAGCTTGAGCCGGGTCAGCATCTCGTCATAGGCGCGCCCGCCGAAATGGTTGCGTCGGGCTTTGTGGATCAGGGTGGGGCGCGGCCAGGGCACCCGATCAAAAACAATGAGGCGTAGCGACCTCCCGGGTACATCGACCCCGTCACGGACCGCATCGGTGCCCAACAAGCAGGCATTTTCCTCTGCCCGGAAAATATCAACCAGGGTGCCCGTGTCCATGGCGTCCATGTGCTGGGCGTAGAGGGGAAATCCGGCGTTTTCCATTTGCGAAGAAATGCGCTCATAAACACCGCGCAAGCGGGAAATCGCTGTAAACAGCCCCAACGCACCACCACCTGCCGCCAAAAACAGTTCGCGATAGGCGGCGGAAACCGCATCGCCGTTGTTTTTGTTCACATCACCAACCACAAAAATCCGGGTTTTGCTGGCGTAGTCAAAGGGGGAAATTTGGGCATCTCGTTTCGCTTCGCTCAGGAGGTGCACGGAACCGGTGCGACGTTCGGCGCTGAACCAGTCCTGATCTTCATCGTCGGTGCGGTCGCGCAGGGTGGCTGAAGTGATCAATGCGCCGTGCGCGGGTTCCAAAACGGTTTTACTAAACGGTCGCGTCGGGTCGACCCAATGGCGGAAAAACCCAACATCCACATCACGACCAGCGCTGCGTTCGATGCCAAACCAGTCGACAAAATCTTCCGGAACCTCGCCACCTAACGAGCCCAACATATCGCGCCAAGCCTGCACCTGTTGCAATCCCCTGCGTCGCAGGCTTTGGGCGAGGGCCGTGATGCGGTTGCGCTGCGCCGTCTCCAGCGTATCGGCGTTTTCATCAAGCATATCGGTCAAACAGGCAATCAACTTTGCCAGCGGTTGCGCCAGGCGCTTCAAGGCAATTTCAAGTTCCTGCGCCGCTTCCATCAAGCCGGGCACCGGCGAGTTGGGTTCTGTTTCCAGGGCATATTGAGTGCCGGAGTCGCCGTCACGCGCATAAACCTGTTGGCGGACCAGTGTCAGAAAGGCTTCGGCCGGCCCTTTGGTTTGCCCTCCCGATATGCGCTGATTCCACGCAGGGCCCGGCAACGCATGTGCCGCTTTCAGACTCCCGTCCAAAGCTTCCAGGGCAACCAGATCATCAGCGATCAGATCATCAAGCCGGGCGCGCAAGCCGCGTGAACGGCTGCGGCTTCCTTCTTCAGCACCCACCAGCCAGCGTCTTAAATCCGCACATTCGCGCCCTGATAAATGCGCCGAGAAAGCCCCATCGGCGGCATCGAACAGATGATGACCTTCGTCAAAAACATATCGGGTTGGTAGCACACCGTCATCGCCACCCATGGCCGCCTGGACCATAACCAAAGCATGATTGGCGACGACGATGTCGGCCTGCTTGGCGCGCCTTACCGTATGTTCAACAAAACATTTGCCGTAGTGCGGGCAGGCCGAATAGACACATTCACCGCGCGTATCGGTCAAATCCAGGGTCAACGGGCGCCCAAATAAAGCGACCAGCCACGCCGGAAAATCACCGCCCACCATATCACCATCGCGCGACGCTTTGATCCAGCGCGCCATCAAGCCAAGCGGGATACTGTCTTTGATGTCACGCACAGGAATGCGCTGGGTGGCTTCCTCATAATTCAATAAACACAGATAATTTTCGCGGCCCTTGCGGATCACCACGCGCTCGGCTTTGTCATTGGGGTTCGGATGAAGCCGATCTAACTCACCATCCAGTTGACGCTGCAAATTGCGGGTGAAGGTGCTGATCCAGACGGCGCCCCCGTTGCGTTCGGCCCAGATGCTGGCGGGCGCAATGTATCCAAGTGTTTTGCCAACCCCGGTTCCGGCTTCAGAAAGCACAATATGTGGCTCGCCAGCCCGATCAATGGGTGCAAAGGCTTGTGAGCCAGCGGCGGCATAGTCAGCTTGCTGCGGACGTTTCTCCGCGCCCCGACCCAATATAGAACGCAACCGGGTTTTTGTCTCCGCAGGTGTGACCGGGCTGTTACCGGGCGGAATGGGGGGCGGCCCTTCTTCCCACTCCGGCAGGTTTTTCCATATTCTCAACGCATCGACTATCACCCGGGGTGACGGGGTTTCCATATCACCCAACGCGGCCAGCACCACGGAAGCCCAGGACCAGTCCGCCCGGTTCATGGCATGGGCAATCGAGCGCGCAGATTTGCGTGCTCGTTCACTGGGCTCTGATTTTAATTCACCCAGCAGGGTCGCGGTCGCTTGAAACAGAACCTCCGCTTCTTTCTCGATGTTCGACGGCAGCGGCAGCCCCAAGGCTTGAGCCAGACCCAGTGGTGTTGGCAAGACAAATTCGGCAGGACGAACAAAAGCAAAGAGTTCAAGCACATCGTAGCAGGGAAACCGCTCACATTTCAGCCGCCTGGCAACCGAAGGCACGTAACAAACAATCGGCCTCAGGTTGGTTGCCAATCGCAAATGCCATTCGCGGGCATCTAGATCCTCGATTTCACCGTCCGTTGTCAGCAACACAGCATGAGTGATCCCCGCCGCCAGGGCAGGTGCATCAGGAAGCAGGGGGGGAGACGCGTCCGGTGAAACCATAAAGCTCAGTATACCGCCTTCAGGCGCTTATCAAGTTCAATGCAGGGGAAGGCGCGCGCGGGGCCACAGATAGGTCTAAAAACAGAACGACGCCCAAATGCTGGAATCCATTAGCCGGATCGCATGGGTCTGGATAACCGCGTCCCAGTTCCAAAAAACGACAGCGCCAAAGCTCAAGCCAAGTCCAAGTGAGAAGGGCCATGTGTTTTGCATATAAGTATTTTAACCGGGCATTCTTCATTCGTCGAGGATTTTGCTTGGTAAGCCGCGCGTCACCAATGAAGAAAGGGCTTGCCCTTTGGGGGAAGGGTTTGAATACTTTAGGTGTTCGTCTTGATTCCGGTCACAACTGGTTTGCCCAGATTTACCGGTGAAGATGAAAAACAATAATAAGAGCAATTTTGCTTTATACTCGGTGGAGAAAAATTATGAAAATCCGGTTATTCGGGTGGGCTGCTATGGCCGCGACTGCGGCCGTTCTGGCCCTTTCACCTATTGGCGGCGCGTCCGCTAAAGTTTTGAAGATGGCGTATGATGCAGATCCTGTATCTCTCGATCCCCATGAGCAGCTTTCTGGTGGTACGCTTCAACTTTCCCACATGGTCTTTGACCCGCTGGTCCGCTGGACCAAGGATTTGGGCTTTGAAGGTCGAATTGCTGAAAAATGGGAGCGTGTTAATGAGACGACCATGCGTTTTCATTTGCGCGGTGGTGTTAAATTCCATTCCGGCAACACCCTGTCGGCAACGGATGTAAAATGGACGTTTGATCGCCTTAAGGCCAGCCCTGACTTCAAAGGTATTTTTGCACCCTTTACAGGTATGAAGATCGTCGATGATCTGACGGTGGACGTTATGACCGACGGACCGTTCCCACTGGTCTTGCATAACGCAACCTACATTTTCCCCATGGACAGCAAGTTCTACACGGGAACCGATTTTAATGGAAATTCGAAGGATGCCATTATCAAGCACAGCAAT
>Ga0316204_10008761_pt1 | contig 13841 bp, 18 predicted proteins | sample 6monrhotite_MG_2_FD_205661 | JGI IMG/M metagenome (GOLD analysis project Ga0316204, IMG submission 205661) | Microbial mat bacterial communities from mineral coupon in-situ incubated in ocean water Damariscotta River, Maine, United States -... | ecosystem: Environmental > Aquatic > Marine >... | reverse complement strand
AAAAGTATTTGTCACACCAAAACGTACTAAAGTTTCATTCACAAGTGAATAGGTACCACCAAAAAAACCACCGATACAAAGCAATTCATCTCCTGCAGATAAAAAAGCGCTACATACCATAGAGATCGCACCCATACCTGAAGAAGTAGCAATGGCACCAAATCCACCCTCCATCTTCGCTACGATAGCTTCGAGTTTGGCATTTGTCGGATTCCCTACTCTTGCATAGAGTGGTTTATTGACCTCTGCAGAGAAGATACCTTCTGCTTCTTCGGCATTTTCATAACCATATGCAGCAGATGGTGTAATAGTAGGTGCAATAGGCCCTACTCTTGAGCCTACACTTTGGACTAGTAAAGTATTGAAGTAATTAAAATCAGTCGTATTGTTCATGATCTGTTCCTATATTGAATAATTGAGTGTTTGATCGACTTTGAGTTGATAGTTTTTCAGTTCCGAAAGAGGAATTTCAAACACTGTTGAGACATCCTGTTTTATATCATCCCAAAAAAGTTTTAGTGCTTGATTATCAGTTTGATAGTTGTCAGAAAATATATCTGATTCTAAGATAAGCACTACATCTTTTAGTGTAATATCTTTTAGGCTACGAGCCAGTTTATAGCCACCATGTGCACCTTTAATACTCATGAGAAGACCTTGCTTTTTAAGTTCTAAAAGTATTTGTTCTAAAAAGTTTTGGGGGATGGATGCATTTGCTGCTATCTCTTTTATCTTAAGCACTTCATTGTCTGGGATCGAACCCAACTCTTGAAGTGCAGCGATAGCATAAATTGTTTTACTTGATATTCCTATCATTTGCTAAAAGACCTTTTACGATTTGTATTGCGTAGTATATCTTACATCCTATACAAAAATCGAATAATGTCTCAAGTAATGCACAAATTAATAAAATAACGGCTAATACTGTAGCAACTGTTGTAAATCCTGCTACATAAAAGATGACGATAAACAACGAAGTGACCAGTCCCATATACAGTGCAAACCTTTTAGGTGATTCATCACAGAGTTTAGGTGCGATACCCCATCCCTTAAGTACAAATGTTCCAATTATTTGAAATGGACTGAAGCTTGACTGGCGTATTGCTCTCATAAAAAAGTCAAATACTAACACTAAGGCGAAGAAACTCTCTTGTGAAACAAGGAATATCATAGCAAAAAGTGCTACTTGGAAAGAAATGACTCTTACCATATTAGAGTCAACTCTTCTTGTGGATATTGGACAACTTGGAGACATATTCTTTCCTTTCATTTAAAAAAATTTGGGCAAAACCATTTAGCTATATTCACACGGTCTGAATTAGCACCTCTAAAGACCCTAGAGTGATTTACAACATTGCTTGTTTCTCAGTTCTTTGTTAACAATAATAGGGGAGACAACAAAGTACCAAGAAAATGTGCAATGCCCTTGTCCAATGTAAACTTCTAGGGTTTTTACAAGTGCTCATTTAATTCTATGTGTGTATATTAGCCAAAAATATTTTTAATGTCAAGTAAATCTATAGGTTTTATAGTTTTTTGTATTTTTACCCCTATTATATTTGAATGATTGCTGCACACTCTGTACACAGACTTTATATTACAATACCCACAAATCTAAAGCTATGGAAGCAAATATAGGAGATATCATGCGCATAATGCTGTTTATATTATTGGCTGTGGGTTTAGTCCAGGCACAAAGTATTCACCAACTTATCGATCAATCAATCAAAAAACACCCTTCACTTAAAACCATTCAACATCGTCTGTCTGCAATGGATGAGCGTATAGAAGTAAGTCAAAACTTCTCAAACCCTGACATTTCTCTAACGATCAATGACATACAGTTCGACAATCCTTCTGACCGTAGCCTTGAACCTATGCAATACAATGCCATCAATGTTCTACAGAAATTCCCATGGTTTGGGAAATTAGATGCCCGTAAAACATTTACACAGGCACAAAAAAGTGTCATGTTGGACTCCTATGAAGTGGCCAAACTAAAACTCTCTGAAGAGATACGCATGACAGCATATACCATAAAAGAACTCGAAGCACGTATCGATATTTTAAATAGGTATAAGGCTGTAGCAAAACAAAATATAGATCTCTATACATCCTATGCATCCACTAAAAATAAAAGTCATACAAGCAGTATGTCTGCTAGTCTAATGCTTTCTAAGATAAAGATCAGAGCTGAACGATATAAAACGCTCTTAAAAAGCCAAAAAGCCAAACTTAAATACCTTGTACAGGGGAAAGTTTCATCTATCTCCGATACATTACAGATCAAACGTCCCAAACCTTTACATAATTACCTCTCTAAATCACAGAACAATCCAAACTACCACATGAAGCTTTCTGAGAAAAATGTTGCAGATGCCAACAAAGCCATACAGGATCTAAGTGTGACCCCTGATCCATATGTCAAAGTAGGTTATTTTAACCGTACGGAGTATCCTGACTATGCCTCTGTTACTGTAGGCATTTCTCTTCCTCTTTATGGTTCCGAAAAACTCAATGCAGAAGCTGCTCGCAAAGAAGTCTTAGCGGCGGTAAGTGATTCACTTGATTATAAGTCTTCACTGGAGAGTGAGATAGATACTATGTATGCAAAACTCACTGAAGCATATCTGATCTACAACATCATTCAAAATGAAAGCCTGCCTCAGCTTGAGCATATGTTTGAGCTGAGTCAGTCCAGTATACAAAATGGAGGTGATCTGTTCGCATATACAAATCTTTTAGAACAGAAACTGGCACTTGAAGAGCAACGTATCTCTATAAAAGCTGAGTATCTTCGTACACAAGCCCGGCTCAAATCTCTTACAGGAGAACTATAATGTTAAAAATAATTACCCTAATATTGTTTCCTCTCATGCTACTCTCTGAAACTGCCATGAAATGTGAAGCTGGAAAGTGTGCATCAGATAAAACATCTATGACCAAAAAAGTGCCTGCTAAACCTCTTCGAGTACAAGCAGCAACCGTAAAACAGCTTTTTAATGTAAAAACTACACAAGTCAAAACAATGACAACAGCCAAAGAGCAGATCAATTATGGGTATATCGTTGCAGAAGATTCACGGAAAATTGATATCCATGCATGGTTTTCCGGCTATATTACAAAACTGTATGCTGATACACTCTATAAAAAAGTAGAAAAGGGGGAGGCTTTGGCACAGGTCTATTCTCCAGAAGTCTACCAGTCCAAACAAGACTACTTGCACTCTTTAGAATATAATGAAAAAACTCCTTCCCCCCAAATGCTTCAAAGTGCACAGACAAAACTACGTCTTTTAGGCCTAAGTGATACAGAGATAACGCGTATTAAGAGTACGCGTAAGGTTGATGAATTTACCACACTCTATGCTCCCCAGTCTGGATGGATATTTGAAAAAAGTATTAACCAAGGTGCATCTTTCAGCACACAAAAAAAGCTCTTTCAAATCGTAAATTTAGAGAAGGTCTGGGTAGAAGTAAAACTCTATCAGAATGAGATAGAAAAACTCTCACTTCTTGAGCATTTCAGTGTTGAACCCAAAGGTATCCATCAAACATTTACAGCAAAAAAATCTCTACTCTATCCTGTGCTTAGTACTAAAGAAGCCACCGCTACATTGAGACTGACACTGGACAATGAAAAAACACTATTAAGACCTGGTATGTATGTAAAGGTACATGCATCAGCACCTGTAAAAAGCCGTCTTGTCATTCCCCGTACTGCAGCTATACGTAAAAATGGAACATGGTATGCTTTTCTTGCTACTGAATTTAAAGGAGAGTATGAACCTATAGTCATCGATATAAAGCCTTTAGATTCCCAACACTATGAAATACTCAAAGGTCTCAACGAAGGTGACACATTAGTGAATAATGCACTCTTCATGATGGACTCTGATGCACAAATTAATGGTATCTACTAATGATTGAACGACTCATAGCTCTTTCGGTTAAAAATCGTTTTTTAGTCTTGATGACAACCCTCTTCCTTATCGTAGGTTCCATCTGGGCGATGAAAAATACACCGCTAGATGCACTCCCCGATCTTTCACCTCCACAGGTCATTGTACAAGTGACATGGAAAGGACAAAGTCCTGAAATTATAGAAGACCAGGGAACCTATCCTTTAGTTTCACAATTTCTTGCTATCTCTGACATCGATACAGTACGCGGCTTTTCAACCTATGAAAATGGCCTGATCTACATCATCTTCAAAGAAGGTACAGACCTCTACTGGGCCAGAAGTCGTGTACTTGAACAACTCTCATCCATACAAAGTCAGCTCCCAGATACAATGGAAGTCACACTTGGGCCTGATGCATCAGGTGTTGGCTGGGCATATGAGTATGCACTCACGTCTCAGACAAAAAGTCTTGATGAACTGCGTACCCTGCAGGACTACTACTACAAATACGCACTTATGGGTGTAGATGGAGTAAGTGAAGTTGCCAGCATTGGTGGCTTTGTACCGACCTATCAGATCACCGTAAACAACGATGCGCTTGTTCAATACAATCTTTCTATCAAAGATATTTCCAAAACACTTAAAGACAATAATAATGACACCGGCGGACGTATCGTCATACAAAATGGTTATGAATGGATGGTACAGGCAAAAGGCTATATCAAGGACTTAAATGAGATACGACAACTTGTAGTCACAACAAAAGACGGCGTACCACTTACTCTCTCTCAATTGGGCCGTGTAGAGATGGTGCCTGGTGCCAGACGCGGTGTTGCAGATCTCAATGGGGAAGGAGAAGTTGTCGGTGGTATTGTGATGGTACGTTATGGTGAAGATGTCTATGCTGCTATCAAACGCATTAAGTCCAAAATGTCAGAACTCAAAATAGAGGGTGTGGATGTTGTCACAACCTATGACCGTTCAGGACTCATAGAGTCAGCTATAGAAACCCTGAAAACGACTCTTTTGGAAGAGAGTATCATCGTCATCATCATTATTGGCTTATTTTTGATGCATTTTCGTTCCACCTTTATCATGCTTATTGTACTTCCACTGACCATTGCCTTGCCTTTTCTACTCATGAAACTTTTTGGAATTGGATCTAACATTATGAGTCTTGGTGGTATTGCCATTGCCATCGGTGCCATGGTAGATGCATCCATCGTAATGATAGAAAATGCCCACAAATCCATACATAGACAAGAAGAAGAGAAAGGAAGCCCTCTTGATGAGGGTGAACGCATTAAAACTATCATTACCTCTTCTCAACTTGTCGGACGGCCTATCTTTTTTGCACTGGCACTTGTCGTAGTCTCCTTTTTGCCGATCTTTGCACTTTCAGGACAGGAAGGATTACTATTTAATCCTCTTGCCTTTACAAAAACATTTGCTATGACAGCAGGAGCAATACTCTCCGTCACACTGGTACCTGTTCTGATGATATACTTTGTAAGAGGAAAGATCATTCCTGAGACAAAAAACCCACTCAATCGTTTTTTCATTTGGTTGTATCATCCACTTCTCGTGTATGGGTTAAAACTTAAATATCTTGTCATTCTGCTTGCCATTGGCGCACTTGCATTTACCCTGCCTCTTTACCAGAAACTAAACTGGGAATTTATGCCAATGCTCAATGAGCAAACAGTCATGTATATGCCCGTTACACCTTATGGTATCTCCGTAGATCAAAGTAAAGCACTCACGCAAAAAACCGATAAGATCATCAAAAGTTTTCCTGAAGTAGCCACCGTCTTTGGTAAGGGAGGACGTGCCAATTCCCCTACAGACCCTGCCCCACTAGGCATGATCGAAACCATCATTACCTTTAAACCAAAATCAGAATGGCGTGTAGGTATGACACATGAAAAACTGATGGCAGAAATGGAAGAGGCACTTCAGGTACCTGGTCTAGTAAATTCATGGACCTATCCTATACGAGGACGCATTGATATGTTACTCTCAGGTATCAGAACACCTCTAGGGATCAAACTTTACGGAAAGGATGCGGAAGGTCTACAGTCAGTAGCAATGCAAATAGAATCAAAACTTCGTGAACTGAAAGGTACACAATCTGTTTTCTCTGATCAGGCAAGTGCCGGATTCTTTATAGACATCAACATAGACAGTGAGGCCTTACAGCGTTATAATATCTCTAAAGCACTCATACATGAGTATACTTCAGCAGCTATTGGTGGGAAAAAGATCACCACCATGTATAAAGGCTTGGAACGTTACCCTATCGCACTTCGTTTTGAAGAAGAAGAACGTCGTAATCTTGATGACATACGTAATATACAAATCAAAACACCTCTTGGATTTGTACCACTCTCGACCTTTGCAAAAATTGAATACAGAGAAAGTGCTTCTGTTATCAAAAGCGAGATGGCTACCCCTGTAACGTTTATCTATATCACCCCTCAAGCTGGAATGAGTGCCATTAAATACAAAGACCAGGCTGTCAAATCTTTACAAGATATAAAACTTCCCTCAGGCTATTATATAGAGTGGGCAGGACAATCAGAGTACCTAGAATCAGCGATGAAAAAAATAAAGTGGATAGTCCCAACTGTACTTTTAGTCATATTCGTACTGATACATTTTGCACTGGGTAAGATGATGCCTACACTCATTGTATTTTTTACACTTCCTTTTGCCCTGCTTGGTGGTCTGCTCTACCTGTATATGCTACAGTTCAATATGAGTATCGCCGTGGTAGTCGGTTTCTTGGCTCTTCTTGGTATCGCCGCAGAAACTGCCATAGTCATGATCGTTTATTTACAGGAAAGCGTCGATGGAATGCGTAAAAAAATGGGAGATTGTTTTAACAGAGAACACCTTTCAGATGCTATTTACGAAGGTGCTGTGCAAAGAGTAAGACCTAAACTGATGACAGTATTTGCTATTCTGGCAGGACTTCTTCCCATCATGTATACAACAGGGGTTGGAAGCGAGGTCATGCAGCGTATAGCCGCTCCAATGATAGGTGGTGTAGTAAGTTCAGCTATATTGAGCTTACTGCTCATACCTATTTTTTACGAAATGTATGAGAAACATCAATTAAAAAAATCTAAGGAAACAAAATGAGGTTAAAACTAACTATAATATTACTCTTTACACTAATACTTATGTCAGGATGTACAGACAAAGAAAAAAAAGAATCACTCACTGAAGGCGGAATGAAATGTGGACCAGGTAAATGTGGTGCATCAATGGTTGATGGTTCTGCCGTACTGGTAAAAAAGAAGATGAATATTTTAAACCAGCTTGCAGAGGATGACAACAGAAGAGAATGTGTACTTAAAGCATTAACAACTAAAGAGTTATACTCCTGTGTACGCGTAGAAGAGACTGGTAGGTTAAGTACAAAATGTGCTGCAGACAAGACTGGACAAATACCAAAAAAAGAAGCCCCTGCCATGAAATGTGAAGCAGGAAAATGCGGGAGCAGTATGTAGTTTAGTATAAATATTTATGTAACTTTTTTGACCATTAAAAGAAATTTTTTAAATTCATCTATATTATATATAGTCATAATCATAAGTAGGATATACTAAAACATCAAAATTACATCAAAGGAATACAATGAAAAATATAACTAAATTAGCGCTTACAGCACTTTTGGGATTTACAATGCTTACATCAACGGTAGATGCAGGAAGCATTAACAAAGGTCAAAAGATCTACGGGAAAAAGATCAAAGGTCAATGTGGAGATAAAACTGGTGGAGAGTTTGCAGCGACATTTAAACAAAAAGATTGGGAAGATGCTTTTAAAGCAGGAACATTTGAAGCGAAAGTAAAAGAAGTATGCCCAACGATGGAAACATATAAAGAAAAATGGACACCGCATCTTTTTGAATTTGCATATGAGTATGCAAGTGATACAGGTAACGAACCAGCTTGTTAATATAACTTAACTATCGGTGGGCTTTATGCTCACCGATAAACTACGATACACTTCACTTTCACTTTTACATATACTCCACAACATTTTAATACTACATAAAGCAGTTAGAAATATCATTTGAAAATATAGCTAGATTAAATAAAATTTATTGATATGAGATAGATTTGAAAAAAAGAAAAGAGAGAGTATTCAAAAGCCAAAAGGCTTTTGAATGTAAAAGTTTAAAAAACTTATTTCATTGCTGCAATATAATCTGCAACAGCTTTGATCGTAGCATCATCCATAGAAGCTACTTGACCTTTCATAAGACCACCCATACCAGCTTGGTTAAGAGTACCAGCTTTATATCCGTTAAGTTGTTCTACTGTTTTAGCAGCATCCTGACCTGTAATAACTGCTGATTTACCAAGAGCAGCTTTTTCACCGTTTGCACCATGACAACCAACACATTTAGCGTAAGCAGCAGCACCATCAGCCATAAGTAGTGTAGATCCAGCAAGTAACATTGCGATTGCAAATTTTTTCATTTTAATTCCTTTTATTTTGTTTGTTAACATTCAGAAGATTTACATTAAGTAAATCTACACCTCTATTTTATAATAAAAAAGCTTAACACGCTGGTACGTTACCAGAATCACTTGCATATTCATAAACAAAATCATATACATGTGGGATATATTTAGCTTTCACTTTTTTTACCTTAGGACAGATCTTCTTTACTTCATCCTCAAACTTACCAGCTTCATGGATAGCTTCCCACTCATCCTGAGTATGTTTTTGAGCAAATGTTGCACCACCTATATTACAAGGGGCTTTAAGCTTCTTAAGGTAAATTTTTTGACCTTTTTTCACATCTGCAGATGCAGTTGATGAAAGTACTGCCATACCAAGTAAAGCAGCAACTGCCAATTTAGTAAGATTATTCATATAAATCCTTTTAGTTTTAAGATGGAGTATCATAACATGTAATTGTGAAAGTATTGTGAAGTGTGTGAAGAAATATGAAGCAGAAGGTTCACAACTGCTTCAAGAAGTTACATTAGTATTAACACTTTGGAACGTGTGATCCACCTGTCCCGTATTCATAAGTGAATTCATACACATGATCCCACCATGACTTTTTAATTTTTTTTAGAGGTAATTTAGGACAAATTTTCTTTGTTTCTGCTTGAAAGTCACCATCTTCATATATTTCTTCCCATTCATCCTGGGTATGCTCTCTTGCAAATCTCACTCCTGAGAATCCACAATATTTTCTCATCTTCTTTTTATAAATTTTTTGCCCTTTTGCTACACTTGCTGTCGCTACTGTAGGTGTACTTACCATAGCAAATGCCACAAGGGTAAGTGCTGTAACTAACTTTTTCATTCTCTTCCTTTTTTATAATTTAACCTTATCCACAGTTATTGTAACTACTTCAACTTATTAAAAACCTTAAACTTATGCCAATATATATCTAAAGCTTCATCAATGTCACGATCACTCAACTTAGTCTTCTCTTTAACACCATAGCTATCAAGAAAAAGATCAGACATAACAGAGATCTCTCGTAAAGGATATTTTAAATAATGTTTCATTCCTGCTTTTACATTTTGTTCACCACTATAAACAAGAAGATAATGCATAAACATACGCTGTAATGATGTGGGTAACTCTTTATGACATTCAACACAATGACGTTCATACGCATCCTGTGCAAACACCCCAGATACCAATACTATACAAAGGATCATAGACTTTACCATCTTAACACCATTCTTGTACCCTCTCCTTCTGTTGACTCTACTTCTATAGAAATATGATATTCATCCAGTATTTTTTTAACAATACTCAAACCAACACCAAAACCACCTTCACTGTTATTAAATCTCATATACCGATCAAACATAAAAGGTATTTTCTCTTCATTCATACCTATACCAGTATCCCAGATGACCAATAAGCCTTCTCGTAATTGTATACCCACTGTACCGTTACGTTTATTGTATTTAATTGCATTAGAGATAAGATTATCTATCACTCGGGTTAATTTACGTCTATCCATAGTGATCACAGCCTCTTCCAAGTCCAAATTGCACTCTATGTGTTTTGACTGTGCCAAGACAGCAAAATATTCTGCTCTATTATAGATAAGCTCTTTGATCTCTATCTCTTCATTATAATTCTCTTTTTCCTGATCTAACGTAAGGTAGGTCAGATCTTTGTACAAGACAGAAACAGTTTTAGCTGCTATGTTTATACGTGCCAGTTTGGTCTTATTTTTCTCTACCATAACATCTGTATCCATCATCTCTATGTTTGCCAGTATTGCAGAGAGCGGTGTGTTAAGCTCATGGGTAGTATCTTTAATAAACCTATCCAAGAGTACAATAGAATCACGCATTGGTCTTAAAAACAATTTTGCAAGGTAGAGACCAAACAGTATAAATAATATAAAGGCCAAAAAGCCAAAACCAACAATATTTTTCCAAATCTCCCCTCTCCATGCACCACTGTCTTCAACTTCTATAATAAGATACTTTGTCCCCAAATAAAATTCATCCAGCATCTTAACCAAATGTATATGATCATTAATAATATATATCTCTACATCATCAAAACGTACATTTTCATCTTTAAGTAAAGAAAATATTTTCATATGTTCTAGATCATAAATAGCTGATTTGAAACGGGGGTCACGAGGATATTCTGTCTTCTCATCAAAGAAATGATGTAATACTTTAAGTCTTCTTGTCTGTATGTAAGCATATTTTGTCAGCATGGCTCTCTGGTCAGAAAGCATCAGTTTCTCTTGACTCTGATAATAAAACAGTGAGAGAAGTGTGATCATAAATATGACCATAGCTACATATAGTGTTAAAAATCTAAAAAGAGATTTTTTCTCACTTCTCAGCAGTGAATTTGTAGCCTTGTTTCTTGATACTAACAATTCTTTCCTTGCCTATGATTTTACGAAGATTTTTAATGTAGGTACGAAGTGCTGTATCACTGGGTTCTTCATCAAATTCCCACAAGTGTTCATAGATACGCTCATGAACAATCACCTCACCCTCATTTTTCATAAAGAGTTTAAGAAGCATAGATTCTTTATGTCCTAAAGATACCGTTTCACCATCGATAATAAGTTCATTATTCCTAATATCGTAAGAGATGTTTTTTGAAATCTCTATCACCTCTTTAGATTCATGGTAAAACGCACGCTTAATGAGTGTCTCCACACGTATATGCAATTCTTTAAGTACAAAAGGTTTACGTATATAGTCATCACAACCACTGTCAAAGCCTTTCTCTAAATCATCTACCGAGTCTAATGAAGTGATAAAAATAGCGGGTGCTACCACATTACCTTCTCTTGCTTCTTTTAAAAGATCAAAACCATTAATACCGGGTGTGTTGACATCTAAAAGGAGTAGGTCATACTTACTCTCATACAGTTTTTCCTGTGCTTCATATCCATCATAGACACTCACCACATCATACCCTTTCTCTTCTAGAAACTCTGTAACCGTCTCATTCAGGTTGGCATCATCTTCCAGTAATAATATTTTACTCATCTACAGAGACTGCCTAACCCAACTTTGCAGTCTGCCAGCACTCAATGCACCACTCATTCTATCGACCTCTTTACCATTTTTAAATACAATAAGTGTGGGAATACTCTGTATACCATACTGGGCACCTAAAGCTTGTTCCTCTTCTGTATTTACTTTCACAAACTGTGCCTCAAGTGGCATTGCCAAAGCGACTTCTTCAAAAGCCGGAGCCATCTGCACACAAGGTCCACACCAAGGTGCCCAAAAGTCTACCACTACCGGGATATCAGAATTAGCTATAAAAGTACCCAGCTTATCTGCATTGACTGCTACAGGTGCACTTTTCAATAAAGAATTCTTACACTCACCACAATTCGCTTTTGCATAAGACACTTTTTTAGGTATACGGTTTACTTTGAGACAATGTGGACATACAACATTAACATTCATAAGAAATACTCCATATTTAGATTCATTTTTATTTTCTTAGGTATTATAGCAAATAAAGTAAACACAACATAAATAAATAAATAGGATATATAAAATGGCAAAACAAGAACTCATAGTCGGTGGTGGATGTTTCTGGTGTACTGAAGCAGTATTTGAATTACTTAAAGGAGTAAGTGATGTGGAGAGTGGTTACGCAAACGGGCACACACTTAACCCAACCTACAGAGATATCTGCACAGGAAATACAGGGCACGCAGAAGTCATAAAGATCACCTATGATGATAGCATCATCACTTCTGACACACTACTGGACATCTTCTTTGTCGTACACAACCCTACTACACTCAACCAACAAGGTGCAGATAGAGGAACACAGTATCGTTCAACTATACTCTACACGGATGAAGAGACAAAAGAGGCTGCAGAAGCTGCGATGGAGGCCGCACAAAAGGACTACAAAGACCCCATCGTTACAAGCATAGAGCCTTTAGAAGGTTACTATATTGCAGAAACCTACCATCAAGACTACTACCGTCAAAACTCTATGCAGGGGTATTGTATGGCTGTGATTCCTCCGAAGTTGGCAAAACTCAAAGCGAAATTTGGAAAAGAGATGGCGTAGTTACTTCTCGCTTAGAGGATTGTCACTGCGATTCTTGACTTTTCTTTCTTGTTCTTCACTTATATTTGGTGTGGAGAACTCCACTTGTCCAGCAATAATACATCCTTTACATCCTGGTTCACAATGATGGTGGAGTTTTAAGCACCACTCTTTATCATCACCTTTTGTACCCATAAACTGGCATCCCCAACCGCTACTCATTTGACTCTCCTCTATAACATCTAATATCGTATCTCAAAACCATCAGTTGCAAATTCTGCATCATTAATGATCACATATTGAATATCCTCTACAGAACTCAATAATGACCCGTCTTTCAGTATACCCATAAAAGTATCAAAATCATCATCAAATACTTCGGCAACCACTTCTACGGTTCCATCATCAAGATTTTGTATGTACCCTTTATATTGCTTCTTCATCATAGCCTGAGAAACAGACTTGCGATAAAATACACCCTGTACTTTACCAAAAATAATGAATTTATACCATTCCATATTCATCCTTAAGCCCTTGTAAGAACTCTATAATACGCCGTTGAAAAAGAATATCATCTGGACTGTCCATACATTCATGTAGTTTCATAATAAGTCCCATATCTATCTTTACTGTAAATCGAGGCACTTCTTTAGTTTCTTTTTCAACCAACTGGATAAGATGCTCAAAATTCAGGCCATTGTTAGTCATGATCTTTGTATGATATTCCATCACTGTGTCTATTAAAAGTTCTGCTCTTTCATGATTATCACCATAAATACTATGTGCTATCTCTTTAAGTTTTTGTTTCTCACATTCACATACGTCACCATTCGATGAGATCATAAGTGTTAAGACTTTTGCTCTATATTCTAAAGAACTATGATGGTAGACCAACAGCTCTCTAAACATTTTCATTATATTACGTTTTAAACTTTTAAACAAAATCCCATCCTCATACATTCTTAACACTATTTTAACAAAATAATACTATAGTTTGATATTATTTTCAAAAGAGGCTGTCGTAAATGGGCAATATCGATTTAATTATCATCTTAACAACCGCTTTTCTTGGAAGTGTTGGACATTGTATCGGTATGTGTGGAGGCATTGTAGTTGCATATTCTTCTACAAAAATTGACCAAAAAACCAGTTATCTACAACAAACAGCTTCACATTTAGCCTACAATTTTGGTCGTGTTACGACCTATGCCATTTTGGGTGCTGTATTTGGATATGTAGGACAAGTAGTCGCATTTACTCCTACTACAAAGGGGGTACTCTTCGTCATAACCGGTATATTGATGGTACTTGCAGGTCTTTCACTCATTGGCAATATAAAGTTTCTAAATTCTGCTGAATGGTCCGTTTCCAAATATGCATGGTATCA
>Ga0316204_10008759_pt1 | contig 13843 bp, 13 predicted proteins | sample 6monrhotite_MG_2_FD_205661 | JGI IMG/M metagenome (GOLD analysis project Ga0316204, IMG submission 205661) | Microbial mat bacterial communities from mineral coupon in-situ incubated in ocean water Damariscotta River, Maine, United States -... | ecosystem: Environmental > Aquatic > Marine >... | reverse complement strand
TTTTTTGCCAACAATCCATCAATGAGCCATTGCAGGTGGTTTAGTCGCGCGGGGAGTAGCGGAACGGGCTTAGTTACATGCTTAATACAGACTGAAACTGAATCTTCACCCGTAAAAGGAACTTTTCTAGTTAACATTTCAAATAAAATAATACCAAGACTGTATAGATCAGAACGACCATCCAAGGCTTTGCCTCTACATTGTTCTGGACTCATATATTCAGGCGTACCGATTAGTTTTCCGGTCTGAGTCATTTGAGTAGAAGAGTTTGAAGCTTTAGCGATACCAAAATCCGTTAGTACAGGCTGCTTGTCATCGTCAAATAGGATGTTTTCAGACTTGACGTCTCGATGGATATAACCCTTCTGATGAGCGAAATGTAAAGCTTGGGCTAATTTAGCAACAATTAATAAAGCATCTTTATTTTTAATTCCCTTGGCGATCAACAACTTAAGATCAGTACCTCGCATATATTCCATTGCAAGATAATAAAAACTACCACTCTCTCCAACATCATAAACGGTAACGATCCTTGCGTGAGATAGTTTTGCTACAATTTTTGCTTCTCTCAGGAAACGCTCACCAAAACTAGGATCAGCTGCCAAAGCGGGTGACATGACTTTCAGAGCAACTTCCCGCTCAAACCCTTCTTGAATTGCAAGATATACGGTCGCCTGCCCTCCAACACCAAGCGTTTTTATTATTTTGTAACCCGGTATTTCCATTGCACTCACGGTAAAACAGCCCACCAATATAAGATAACCTATGGTTTAATAAGATAACCTACGGTTTATTCTTAATTTTCAAAAACTTAACCTACAAATATTATAGCGCATATAGTAGCAAATCGACTATCTAGTTTGAACCGATATTATAATTATCCAAGCTTTTCTTTTAAATAGGGTGAAATTTAGACTATACTTGCAGTAATCAAACCAAAGGAGAAGATAATGCGTACTCGAACCGGTGAAGCTTCCAGACCATGGTTTAGATCAGAACGTTACTACCATACAGGTGACGGCTGGTGGTTTACAACGAGAGAAGATAGTGAACTCGGCCCATTTAACTCCCAAGATGAAGCTGAAAGCGAATTAGTGATGTATATCAGAAAAATCAATACGGCTGATAGTTTCCCGTCGGCTAGTTTGTAGATTTCAACTTTCGATTGTTATTAAATTTAAGTCCCGTAAACTAATTTAGTTAGTTTTATCTTCTCGATTTACCAGCCAATTTATAACCTTCGAGGCAGCGATCATGCCAAAGGTTGAAGTAACTACTACCGAAGCTCCTAACCCCTGAGCACAATCTAAGCGAGCATTGGTATTTCCGACTTTTTTCTCGTAAGTAATATTTCCATTCGAATCCGGATACAAAAGCTGTTCAGTAGAATACACACATTCAACACCAAATCGACGCTTTGGGTTTTTGCTAAAGTTATAGTTACGTCTTAGTTCATTCCTTACTTTTGCAGACAACGGATCTTGCCAAGTTCGGCTTAAATCATTCACTGTGATTTTTAATGGATCAATCTGACCACCTGCACCACCAATCGAAATAATTTTAATTTTATTTCTTTTGCAGTAATGAATAATTGCCGCTTTAACCCTCGCGTTATCAACGGCGTCAACAACATAATCAGTGTCGTTACTCAAATATTGAGAAAGATTATCCTTATTGATAAAATCAACAGCTTGAGTCACCTCACAATTTGAATTAATCAGTTTAATCCGCTCGGCCATGGCTTCAACTTTTAACTTTCCTACGGTGTTACTCAATGCGTGAATCTGACGGTTGGTATTACTCACACAGATATCATCTAAATCAATTAAAGTAATATGACCTACCGCAGTACGAGCAAGCGCCTCCGCAACCCAACTACCAACTCCACCAATACCGATCACGGTTACGTTTGATTGCTGTAGTTTTTCCACACCTTGCTGTGAATAGAGTCGCTGGCTTCCTGCAAAAGCTTGTTGCATTATTTGTTTCTCATTTTACTTTCAATATTTGACCGCGGCATTTTACCGATTTTGACCCTCCATCGATAGCTATGCATTAAAATATTCTTTGTTGCTTGACGCTACACATCAGACCAGATAAATTATGCTTTTATGTTCACCGGTTTATTACAACCTAAATGACTCATTGGAGAATCAATAATGCCTAACTATAAGGCTCCTGTAGAAGATATGAAATTTATCCTTCATGATTGGTTAAAAGTTACAGAACTTTATAACGAATTAGGTTTATCCGACACGGCAGATAAGGATTTAATAAACGCAGTCATCGACGAAGCAGCAAAGTTTGCTGAATTACAAATTTCTCCAATAAATCATTCCGGCGACCAGCAAGGTTGCATTTTAGAAAACGGACAAGTAAAAACGCCAGATGGTTTTAAGCAAGCCTACGCTCAATATTGTGATGCAGGCTGGGCTTCGTTACGTTTTTCTCCAAAATATGGCGGTCAAGGATTACCTCCATCTTTAGCGACAACTCTTGCTGAAATGACCGCCGCGGCCAATACTTCATGGAGTATGTATCCTGGATTAACCCACGGTGTCATTTCAGCACTATCGGCTCATGGTAGTGATAACCTTAAGAATCGCTATTTACCAAACCTTATCCAAGGTCGATGGACTGGCACCATGTGCTTAACTGAAGCTCATTGTGGTTCAGATTTAGGTTTGCTCAAAACTAAAGCAGAGCCTAACCAAGATAATACCTATTCAATCTCTGGTACCAAGATTTTTATTTCTGCCGGTGAGCATGATATGTCAGACAACATCATTCATTTAGTTCTTGCAAGATTACCTGATGCTCCCAAAGGAACCAAAGGGATCTCTCTTTTTGTAGTACCAAAAATATTAGATGATGCAAAAGCAGAACCGGGGAATACAAATCAAACGGATAACCAAATAACCTGTGGTTCGATTGAACACAAAATGGGGATTAAAGCATCATCCACTTGTGTAATGAACTTTGAACAATCTATTGGCTATATGGTGGGTGAAGCTAACAAAGGTTTAAGTTATATGTTTACTATGATGAATTCGGCAAGACTTGCAACCGGTATTCAAGGTTACGCCATTGCTGATTTATCTCGCTCAGCTTCACTCGATTACGCAAAAGAACGGTTACAAATGCGCTCTTTATCTGGCGTAAAAATGCCAGAAAAGCCAGCCGATCCCATTATCGTTCATCCTGATGTAAAACGTATGTTACTCACTCAAAAGGCTTTGATTGAAGGCTGTCGTGGATTAGCTTTTTACGTTGCAACCTTACTTGATCAAACCAAATATGGAGATGATCCTAATGGCGAAATAGACAACCGACTCGGACTCCTTACGCCAATATGCAAAGCCTTTATGTCCGAAGCGGGGTTTGAATCTGCCAATCATGCCATCCAAGTTTTAGGTGGACATGGTTATATTTCAGAATGGCAATTAGAGCAGCAAGTAAGGGATGCGCGAATCACCATGATTTATGAAGGTACAAACGGTATTCAAGCGCTTGATCTGTTAGGTCGAAAGATACTCAGAGATAATGCTAAAACCTTAATGAGCTGGACTTCTGAAATTCAAATCAATACAAAAAAATGCTATGAAACACCCTTATTTGCTGATGCTGCATCAGCAATCGATAAACTCTGTAATGAATGGTTAATGTTGACTCAAGAAATTGGCAAAAAAGCACAAACCAATATGGATGAAGTTGGTGCGGCGGCTTTTGATTATCTAATGTATGCTGGCTATATCAGCATCGCCCATATTCATTTGCAAATGGCAAATGCGGCACAAAGTTCGGATACTAGTGAAAATTTCAAAACAGCCAAATTACAAACACTTAACTTCTATATAGATCGAATTTTGCCGCGAACAAAAATGCATAAAGCAGCAATTTTGAGTGGAAATGATAATCTTCAATCGACGGAATTTGCGCTAGATTAATCAATTTACCGAATGCTTAACCTGAACTTGGGATAATTAATAATCATAACTATTCCGCGAGCAGTCAAATTACTTGTAACTGCTCAGGTTGAGTAGTTACTAATAATCAAGCACACTTTTTACAAAAGGAATAGTGATCTTTCGTTGATGAGTAAGAGATTGTTTATCGAGTAATTTAACAATGCTAGTTAAGTTACTCACTTCTCTTTCAGTACGAGCCAATAGATACTGAGCGACTTCTAAAGGAATTTCAAGTCCCCGATGTTTGCCACTTTGGATCAAAAAGGAAACTCGCTCAGAATCACTCAAGCCATTTAGTTTATAGGTTTCCATTGAAGATAATCGAGATTTAAGATCAGCAAGCTTCAGCGCCGAATGAGCATGTGGCAATTCACTAAATATCACTAACTGCTTATTGTTGGCCTTGAGCACATTAAACAAATTGAAAAGTGCTATCTCCCACCGATGCTCTCCGACAATCGCATCAAAGGCATCTAAGCAAACCAAATTGGCAAACTCTAGACCTTCTAATACTTCAGGTTCTAGCATTTTATTATCTAATGGAAAATAGGCGGCTGTTAAATTATCGGATGCATAATCTTGGCAAATAGCTTGCGCTAAATGAGATTTTCCGGCATGCTCGCTTCCCCAAACATATAGAAAATCGCAATCAGTCTGTTTTAATGATTGAAGTCTGGAAACTAATTGCAGATTGCTTCCTGCAAAAAAATTTTCAAACTTTGCAGAATCGTCCAAATGGACGTCTAGAGGTAGTTGCAGCATCTAGCTAATCTGACCGATCTGTAACAGATTTTACCAAAGAATATTTATTCCCCCAAACCCAACTGTAATGGATAGTACTGGCAATGACGGTAAAATAAACTGTCCATACTAGATAATCAATTATTAGGCTTGGAAGTTCAAAATAGCTTAATGAAACCAATAAGGTCGACACGGTTAATATTTGCATAAAGGTATTAAGCTTTGATATTAAACTAGGCTCCATTTGAAAAGGTCCAACTCGCCTATAATAGATATAAGCCCCTAACACGATATAAATATCTCGTGCGGCAACGACCGAAAAAAACAATAATGTAAACTTCTGATTAATCGTTAATATGGCCATAGTCACAACTAACAAGGCTTTGTCTGCAATAGGGTCTAAAATACTACCAAAACGACTAACCCAGTTAAATTTTTTCGCTAAAAAGCCATCTAAAGCATCAGAACAGCCCGCGATAAAAAAAATCACAAGTGCTGTTTGATAGTCTTGATCAATCAAATAAATAGACAAAGGGATCAATAAAATCAATCTGATCGAAGTAATAATATTTGGTAGAAGTGTCCAGTTCATCCTATCCTACCCTACCCAACGATAATAAAGTATTTGTAATAGATTAGTTTTCCCGCGGCCTTCACCGGCTTCATCATCCGAATCATCTAATTGTTCAGCACTTTGCTTGGGAACCTCTTGTAAAATCTCTAAATCAGCGGCATTTTGCTCCAAACCATCATCATCATCTGATTCAAGCGGAATCGGTTCTATTGGCAGCATTTTTTGACTTAAACTTATACCTTCAAGAACTGATTCAAGTTGCCCTAAGAGAGTCACCTTAAGTAACGTTCGATGTTCGGCAATAGTTACCAACTCAATCTTACTAATGGCAGATAGGCTGGTTAAATATGATTCAAGCTGTTTAAATTCGGCAAAACTATTAATATCCGAAACATCCATCATGATTTCGTTTTTTTGTCCTGTTTCTTCAACAACACAATATTTTTCACATAATAATTCTGCAATGTTATCCATCATTTTTGAAATGACGAGTTCTGGTGTCGTTTCAGATACCTCAAAAGAACTTTCCGAACCTTGATTCAAATAACCAAACTTTCCATTCCATCGCTCGCCTTGGAGTTGAATTCTGCCAAATAGTACAGAATCAGCAGAATACCTTTGTGAAGCCTCAGATATAGGCGATGGGAAACGTCCCCAAATATCACTCATGGATATCTTCAATTCATCGTCTAAATCCATCAGCGGCAAAATAATCGGCACGCCTCTGCGAATTGAATCTTTCTCTATCTGGGTTTCAATCGAGTTTACTTGATGAGACTCATGAATAATACGACGTTCAAAATCCTCTTCGATTGCTAACCATAACAAGGTAACAGGTCGATTTGAGCCCCATAAGGGCATTTGAGATTCTTGAATAATATTATCAATAAGACGAGGTTCAAAATAAAGGGAAATAAGGTAAACATTCTCATTGTCATCATTTTTAAGACTAGAATATTCAACTCTCTGAAGGTAATTGGTAACTTTAGAATAAGCTTGTTGAACTGCGTAACTCTTTAAAATGCTATTTGAACCGCTTTTTCGAATCAAAACTTCTTTAAAACCCAACAAAGTTGCTTTCCAACGCTCTGTTCTACCTTGGCCTTTAACCTCTATTTTAACCAGATAGAGGTCTTTTACTTCAACGGCACTAGTTTCTTCAGCGACGCATGCAAAAAATAGAATACTAATTATGAAAAAAGCTTTATACATCAATACCAACGGATGGAATTTATTAATAGATAGATAATAATCTAACTCGAACAGCTAACCAACAAGAAATAAGATATTTTTATCTTTTAGAAGCAAATATGATGAACAAAGGGATAAATTATCGACCAAAATGGATAAATTAATTCACACTCAACAAATCATCTGAATATTTCATTTGGCCATCCTTGTCGATGATGATGGCTGAAACATCTGGCATTTGATTGATTAACTTCAAGCCGTCCTCCGAACCTAGAATGAAAATACTCGTCGATAGCGCGTCTGCATCGATACCATTCGAAGCGATTATTGTCACACTTTGAGACTTTCTAGCTGAATCCCCTGTTTTAGGGTCTAGAATATGGTGATATCGAACATTATCTTGGATAAAAAACCGTTCATAATCACCTGAAGTTGATATAGCTACATCTTCAAGTGGAAGATTAACAATTAACTTTTTTTCATCCCTAGGATCCCTGACACCAATATACCACATGCGATCTTTCTTCTTACCAATCACACGGCTATCTCCGCCTGCATTAACAAATGCATTCTTGATGCCATTAGAAACTAATATTTCTATACATTTATCGACTGCGTGGCCTTTAGCGATACCGCCAAGATCTATTTTGGTTTGTTTACTTTTGAACTTAATACTCGTTTTATTGGCGTTCAACAAAATACTTTTGTAATTAATGTTATTAACTAATTCCTTTAGCTGACTATCCGTTGGCCTAATATTGTTCCTATAATCGTAGTTAAAACCAACACTAGGAAAAGTAATATCAAACGCTCCGCCAGTTAGTTCAGAGTAGTCAATTGAACGCTGTAACAGCTGAAACATTTCTTTAGAAATTTTAATTTCTTGGCTAGCAGCCAAATTATTGATTTTTGACAATTCACTCGATGGCTTAAAAGGACTCATTAGGCGGTCAATTCGATTCATTTCTTCGATGACTTTCAATATTAGTTTTTGAGCTAATTCTGGTTTATCAGATTCTAATTCAACCTTAGCTTTAGTTCCCATAACATCAAATTCCTTTTGATACCACTGAGCATCGCAAGGCAAGCTTACAAATAATAAAGTAATGATAAGAAGTTTCATCAAATTGACGAAATTAGCTTGGTAAAAAGTTGATTAGATAAGTGTCATTCCAAACTGACACACTTTGTGCACCAAAGTTAATACGCTTGATCTTGGCTACTAATCTTTTAAGTAATGCAGGGTCATCAATTTCACTTGAATCAATACTGCATTTTAGTACTTTGCCTGTAGGATCGATCGTCATACGAAAGACAACCCGTCCTTGTAAAGATGGATTTTTTCTTAGCGCTCTATGATAAAGTGCAAAAATAGCAGGTTTACTTTTTTCAAAGGTTAATTGAATATTCTCATCACTTCGTTTTAAATTTCCACTTCTTGTTTTTCTCTTAGTGTTTTCGATCGCAGAACCTATATCACTGGTTACTTTGGTAACATTTTGCCCCTTTAGGGTGCCAACACCACTTGATTGACTTGCAGAAGCGACTCTAATTCCACCACTGCCTTTAGTCGACTTCTTAGTGATCAATGAACGAGTTACTTCTGCTGCTTTCCCTGTATCGTTAGACAAAGATTGATTGTTTTTTAAATCATCAATATCATCAAGATCTCTTAAATCAGCTAAAGCATCGAATACTGCGATGTGTTTTTTAGCAACATCTTTTGCTGTTTTCTTTTCAACAGGTTTCTCTTCAATTTCTGGTTCTTTTTTTATCTCTTTTTCAGGTTCTTTTTCTTCTTTTATTTCTGGCGGCGGTGGCGGCTCAACAACTTTTTTCTGCTCTAATACCATCTTAACCAATCTTGGAGGAATAGTTGTCCGCTTTGTTCTATCTAATGTATCGACGGTTAAAAATGGAACAATGCTAGTCACTAAAACCGCAAAAGCGATACAGCCTATCAAGATTTTTATAAATCGAGAAGCTTCCTCAGGATTCTTTTCCCAAGGTAAAATAGGGTCGAACGTCATCGAAGAATAGCTAGCCATTGAATCTTCTATTCCCCGTCAGTAGTTTGAGCGTCAGTTTTTTTCATGACTGCCATCGAAATATTGGTGTAATTAGCCTCACTCAGTGTTGCTAAAACTTTTCTTAATAATTTATAAGGGATCTGTTTATCACCCATAATGGTGACATCTAATCCCTCTTCTTCAGCATTTTCCTTAAAACTGCTTTGAGCTTGAATTTGCATTTCTTCAAGTAGTGGTTGAATAAGATTTCCTTCATCATTTAAAACATCACTCACTAACGCAATGACTCTTCCTTGAACCAAAAGCTGATTGTTATTAACTAATAAGATTACTGTTTCCTCTGGAAGCTGTTGGGCACTCGAATCTGGTAATTTAACCGCTTTGCTGCTCGGCAACTGTTGAGCTGAAGAGGAGTTTACTAACAAGAAAAAAACCAATATGGTAAATATGTCCATTAATGAAACAAGATTTAATCCATTACCACCAAAGCGCTTATGATGTCGCTCCATACGAACTGCTTTTATTGATTTTTTCACGGATTGACCTCCTTGTTTAATCTCGTATCAGGTGGCGCATCTCCCATCGAAATATTGGGGAAAAGTTCACCATGTATTTGATTACCCTCTTCATCGAGCTCTTTTTCTTGTCTTTCGATAAGTCTGACTGCATCCATCGTTTGTATTAGTGAATCGTACTGCGTTTCAGCTTCCATCAATAAGGTGATACCTGTATCTGTATTAAATTCAGGATGCGTTTTGACTTGTTGCAAGAAAGTATTTAATTCTAAATAATCATGTCCCTGTTCATTATTAGGAATACTTTTTAACAAACCTGAATTTCTTTCTAAAACATCGAAACGATCGGTACGAATAATCACTTCTAGTGCTTTGGGTGGCTCATCTTCACTAGGGAGACTCTCTGAAGCACCTGTAGGGAGATTCATATTCAAAATCGAGACTTGAGAAAATACAGCGGTCATCAATAGAAATGGAACTAAAACAACCATAAGATTCATAAACGCAGTAATATTTAATTCCGCGTTAACTTCTTTTAATCTTCTTGACCGTTTTCGAAACATTATCTTTTCGCCAGGTTATTTGAGAAACAAGTAAGTTGAAAAATCATCAAACTAATTACTTTTTAAGAGCTGCTTTCTTTGCAGGCGCACTTGAAACTTCATTCGGTCTTGCTGCGCGAATCAAGTTAACAAACTTAACCGAAGCCATTTCTAAACTATCAACAATTTCAGTGGTTTTGGTTTGTAAAAAGGTAAACATCAGCAGTAATGGAATAGCTGCCATTAAACCAAATGCGGTAGTATTCATAGCGACAGAAATACTAGCAGATAATAAATTCGCTTTTTCTGACGGGTCAACATTGGCAACTGCAGTAAAAGCTTTGATTAATCCCATAATCGTTCCAAGAAGACCTAATAAAGTCGCTATATTTGCAAACGTCGCCAAATAAGGGGTTCTTTTCTCTAGTCTTGGAAGAATTTCCATCATTCCTTCTTCCATCGCCATTTCTAAATCATCATGACGGCGACCACTACCAATTTTTGATAAACCATAACCGAGTATCCGCCCAATTGCAGATTTAGAATTAGTGGTGTATTCAAGTGCTTGACGAAAATTACCTTGATTAAGGATCGGTAATAACTTATTCCAAGCGGCTCTATTTTTAGCTTTGATCATGCTGAGATAAACAAAACGTTCGATTGCTATAGCTAAACCTATCGTAAAAATAAATAGAATAATATACATGAACTCTCCACCATTTTGCATAAAGCTAACAATAGTGTCGTAAGTTCCGAGTTCGGCTTGCTCTGTGGCTGTATTTAACGCTTCAGATGCCATAGTTATCCCCTGTGGCTAGTTGTTCAAACAAATATGATTCGGTAACTTCAGAAACATATCATCGATGATATAAAGTCAAAGTATAGCTGCTTTTTCGCAGAATTAAAGGCAGACTAGTTCACAATAATTGAAAGCTTTATCAAGACTTATTTTAATCACTATTAATGTTACAAAAAAACCTGCTCAAATAAGACATTGCTAGGACTAATTTTGCTTGCTACTGGTTTTTTTCTTACTAGATTTCTTTTTCTTACTAACCTTCTTCTTAGTCTTTTTCTTACTTTTACGCTTAGCAACTTTGCCTTCAGATAATTGAGAATAAAAAGCTACCTCTTTATCAAATACGTCAGGATCAACCGTTGAATAGACTTCATCCATCAATCGGTAAATTTCAGGCGGTGCTGGTTTATCAGAAGAATCCTTCCAAGGAATAATATACAGTAAATTAGGCGCTTCTTTATTCCCGGAAACATTCATCCCAAGAACCGTTTCTTCAATTTCAGCCGCATGTAGATTTTGACTTAATAAACCATTTATTAAAAACGAAAAGATGAATAAGAAAAGAGCGATTTCTCTAGACATTATTTTTTCTCCAATTGAATGCGACGCTGAATTTCAACAATCCAATTTTTGACTTTCTCATCTCGATTGCCAGTTAATTTCATATAATTTTGATAATAAGAGAGAGCAAGCGGAAGGTCTCTCAAATACAAATCGGCCAACACACCAAGATTTAGATGTGAATTGGGATAATCCGGATAAACGTTAATCGCATCCAAATAAGCACTTTTTGATGCCTGAAAATCACCTTTAGATCGTAAAATAACCGCTTTCAGATTGTGAGAATAATAGTTTCGCTTATTTTTGCTAATACTTAATTCAGCTTGCTCTAGCGCTTTATCGTAATTTTCTTGTCTAAGCAATATTCTTGATTTTTGATAAGATGGGCCCGATAATTGAGGATATTTAAATTCAATTTCATTTAGCAAGACTAAAGCTTCCGAAAATTTATTCTTTTTATCTAGTTTAGAAACCTGAGAATAGACCTTTTTTATTTCAGAATTTATTTGAATATCCGCCATCGGATCGATCGCTGTCGATTTAATGCCCGTTTGTTCCGTGTTAATCCTTGTATCATCTTTATCTTCTTTCCCAGATTTGTTTAATAACTTATTATCCTCTGAGGTAGCTTCACTCTTTGATATCGCTTTATTACCCCCGGTAGGAAGGTTGCTACAAGCCGATAAGATGGAGCAGACCAATACCAACAATATTAATTTGACTCGAATAACGTCGCTAGAAGGATACACTTTCAATCGCCTCCATTTTTTCTTGTTTGTTATATTGTGCGGGTTTCAACTTAACCAACTTTTGAATGCTTTCTTTTACCGACTTGTTATAAATATTATCTTTTGTTCTGGCAGCATTAATTTCAAATAAATTGATGGCCTTATCTTCAAATGGTAATGCCTGATCTTCGAGTAAATATCCATATTCTTCAAGCTCCTCTTCATTTAATCCATTGGGTCGTTGAGACTTCATTAAATCATCAGACAGAAGCTGATAAATCATACCTATTTTATGAGTCGATGCCGATGTAAATTCTGCAACTTGATAGTTTGCTACTTGTTCATAAGCTTTTAACGCTTTGTTCATTGCTGCTTTTTTCTTCTTTAAAGAGCGTCCTAAAGGAAGTTTTAATTTAATCTTTTTATAAGCTGAAAAAAGAGGTTCAGTCAAAATATATTTAGATTCTGCCGCCAAAAATCTTGTACGCGTATTATTTTTAGATTTTGCTTTAGCAAAAAACTGAACAATTTTCTGACGCCAAAAAACAGCCTTGCTAGTATCATTTACCTTTAAATACAAATTAACTAAATGACTTCTTCCCTCTTGCGCCAACAAATAAGGTTCAGGGTAGGTCCAAACATAGTGTTTAAACGCCGCAATCGCCTTGGTGTTATCTTTAGCTTTTAGGTACAGGTTTGCTATATGCCAATAACCTTCTCTCGCTTGATCTTTATCATTATTATTAGCAGCTAACACTTTGTATTCTTCCGCAGCTTTATTCCAACTTTGTTGTGTTTCATAAATATAAGCTAACTTTTCTGGTATTTGTTTTGATAAAACATTTTTTGGGTAAATTTTTCTAAATGATTCAAATAAATTTGCGGCTTTTTGTAACTGGTCAATTTGTAACAACAAAGTTGCTGCGTCAAAATGAGCATTGATTGCAATGGAAGAACGGGGCTCTAACTTTCCAACTCTTTTAAATAACGCAATAGCCTGATCAAATTGTTGTTCATCTTTGGCCATTTCTGCTTGTTTGTATATTGCTTCAGCCCTACGTTGATGAAAATTCGCCTTTTGTTTTACCGAAAGAGTTACTCCCGAGAGAAGTTTACTAATCGCTTGTTCTGCAAGAGCATATTGTTTTAAATCAAACAGGCCGTTTGCTATTACAACAAGAGCTCTTTCCTTTTGCGTTTTGGTTGCAGCGCCTTCCATAGCTAATAACTGCCGGCTCGTGTTAATCGCTAACTGAATATCATTTAACGATAACTGTTGCTCTATAATACGAGCAAGAATATTAGTCGCTTCTTTGTCCTTAGGGAATTGAGAAACAAACTTTAAACCACTCGCAATAACTGGTGCCAATTTTTCATTCAATGTCTTGTTGTTTGAATGAACGACCGATTGATAAGAAACTAATGCTCTATAGCCAGCATCTCTTGAATATTTACTTGCTTGATTATCATAGGCAACTATTTCATATTCTTTAGCCGCTTGTAAGAACCTACTGCCATCAAATAATGTTTCAGCAAGAGCGAAGCGATATTTTGAATCTGTTTTTGGCGAATCAAACGTTTCTAAAATTTCTCTATACCATTTGGCAGCAATCAAATAATCGTCCACTTTTTTGCTAACCTGAGCTTTTGCATGATAAAAACGAGAAATATCATCTAAATGCTCTTTTAGTTGAGGTTTTATCTTCTCAACAATTTTCCCTTTATGTATTTCCCAAAATTGACTGGTTTTTCCGTAATTAACAACATAACTTTCTTTCGCTGGCAAAATCAAACTCGGAAAACCACCTTTCTTGTATATATCTATCACTTTGGAATGAAAATCGGGGGACGCACTATCAAGAGGGTTTCGAGCAACAAAGCCAAGGTAAGTATCCGAAGCATCTTGAAATCTTTCTTGCTCAATATAAAGTTTTGCAAGAGAATCGTAAATTTCATCTTCGTATTGCTTTTTCCCATGCTTATCAAAATAGTTTTGAACTGAAGCGGCGCCATCTTGATTATAAAAAGCCAAACTAATGACCCGTACAGTATCGTCGATTAAATCCAAGTTTAATTTGCTGATGGATTTATTAGTGTTTTTTATTTTTAATAACTTTTCATACAGTACGAAAAAATCTTCTTGGGCTTCTGGATATAAAGATTGTTTAAACAGCGACCAACCTCTCTTATAGAG
>Ga0316204_10008757_pt1 | contig 13844 bp, 9 predicted proteins | sample 6monrhotite_MG_2_FD_205661 | JGI IMG/M metagenome (GOLD analysis project Ga0316204, IMG submission 205661) | Microbial mat bacterial communities from mineral coupon in-situ incubated in ocean water Damariscotta River, Maine, United States -... | ecosystem: Environmental > Aquatic > Marine >... | reverse complement strand
CCCTTGATTCGTAGTCAAGTACTCTATCCAGCTGAGCTACGAGCGCTTACCAGTGCGTGCAGATAGGGGTAGATATTCATTCTGGCAACCCGTTTTTATCATTTTTCAACTGTAAGCAAATCTTGTTCCGTTGTCATCGCCTCAGCATCATCAAGCGTCTCCCGGATTAGGGTATAGGATGTTGGGAAAGGGGAAGTTTTAACATGAACAGAGATATTCCCATCAGGCTTTAATGTCATCACGGCCTTTGCCAGTAATGGCAGGTCATCGGCCTGATATTGACCATTTCCAATTCGCTCCACATTCTTGAACACCACCATGTCTGGAAGAATTCTCAATATGAACGCTTGGGTCCAGCCATCAATTGCATAGGCTCGACCTTTTTCGATTTTTATTCGTTTTTGGATGGTCGAAATCTTCCAAATACCATCAATAGGAGAGGATTTGGACTCCTTGACATCCGCTTTCATTGGCAAAAAACCATCAATCAGGCCGGCAATCGGTTTGTCAGCACTTCCGTCGCTATCCGTACCAGCAAGCATGGCAATGTTATCGCTAGCCAGTTCGGCAAACTGGCCTGCCGGAAACTGATCCAGGTATAGCCGGAAAGAGCGCATGGAATTTGATCCCAGTGCCCCTTGCCAGGCAAGTGCATCCAGATCAGTCTCGTTTAAGGCAGCAGCCTCAGGAAACTGATTTTGGTTTGAGACGGCAAGCCTGTCTCCCCCTTCAACCAAATATACCGGAGTTCCGGTGATGCTGGCGCTAACAAAGGGACGCTGTGTTCCGCCGGTTTCTGACAGTACATCATCACGTACCATGCCGCCGAGCAATTGAACGGGAAGGCCGGCTTGTGGCAATCGATTGGCAAAAGATGCGGCAAATGGAGAATGATCCCCGTCACCATCCATTGCAGTCTGTCCGGGAGCGGCGGCATAGATAACCAGCACGTCATCTGCCTCTATTCCCGCCAAACCGCGACTAACAGCACGAGTGCCCGATTTCCAGGATCGTGCAAACGGATTATTGCGACAAGCATCCAGCACAACCATCCGGATTTGGGCACCAGACAAGGACTCCATTACGCGATCAAGTTCCATTGCCTCATAAGGCAGGTCCAGACTTGCATTTAGTTCAGCATTAACCGGAATTAGCCAGTTTTTACCCTGCCCTTCTATGCCATGGCCTGCATAGTAAATCATCGCGACATCGGCACCGTCGGCCTTCTTACGGAATTCACGCAACGTTTTCTGGAAGTCGCCCGTCGTCAGATCAAGCGCCATTGTAACGTCATCAAACCCGGCCTCATCGGCGGAGGTGGCAATCAACATGGCGTCATTGACCGGATTAGGCAGCGTCGTGGTGTTGTCATAGTTGGAATTGCCAATGATCAACGCGACCTTTTTGGCTTCTAGAGCGCCCGGAGCAACCAGGAGGAGAATTGCGCAAATTTCCAGCCAATATCGGATCGCCATTCTCCTGTTGATCTATTCCTACCTCTTCGCCAGCGCAGCCTGTGCCGCCGCCAATCTGGCGATGGGTACACGATAGGGCGATGCACTGACATAATCGAGCCCGGTTTCTTCACAAAACGCAATGGAAGCTGGATCACCACCATGTTCACCACAAATACCCAGTTTGATATTGGGCCGTGTCTTCCTGCCCCGTTCCGCCGCTAGTTCAATCAACTGGCCCACACCTTCGATATCAAGGCTGACAAACGGATCGCGTGGAAAAATACCTTTGTCGACATATTGGGTCAGGAATCGTCCGGCATCATCACGGGATACACCCAATGTTGTTTGGGTCAGGTCATTGGTCCCAAAGCTGAAAAACTCACCATGTTCCGCTATACTATCGGCCATAAGAGCCGCACGCGGCAGTTCAATCATGGTGCCCACCAGATATTCAATCTCACGGCCTTTTTCTGCAAAAACCTCTTTAGCCATCCGGTCCACAGCATCCTTCATCAGCTCCAGCTCCCGCGCCGTTGCTACCAAGGGTATCATCACCTCCGGAATAGGTGCTTCGCCGCTGTCTTCTGCCACTTCACAAGCCGCTTCGAAAATCGCCCGTGCCTGCATTTCATAGATTTCGGGATAAGTCACACCAAGACGACAGCCCCGATGGCCCAGCATCGGATTGAACTCATGCAGTTCATTGGCACGCTGTTTCAGGATTTCCACGCCTACATCAGCAGCCTTCGCCACTTCTTCAAACTCGCTATCATGGTGGGGAAGAAATTCGTGCAATGGGGGATCCAGCAACCGGATTGTCACAGGCAGGCCTACCATGACCTCAAATATCTGGCGGAAGTCATCCCGCTGTTCGGGCAGGAGCTTCGCGAGTGCTTCCCGCCTGCCCGCTTCATCATGTGCCAATATCATCTGCCGTACGGCGGTAATCCGGCTCGCATCGAAAAACATATGCTCCGTTCGGCACAGGCCAATGCCCTCGGCGCCAAAATCTCTGGCAACCTGACAGTCATTGGGCGTTTCAGCATTGGTCCGGACGCCCAGACGACGGACTTTGTCGGCCCATTCCATCAGCACGCCGAAATCACCGACCAGTTCCGGTTGTATGGTTTCAACATGGCCGGCCATAATCTGGCCATTGCTGCCATCAATGGTCAGCAAATCACCTTCTTTCAGTTCGCGATCGCCCACTTTCATGGTCTGTGTTTCATTGTTGATGGAAAGGCTCCCTGCACCGGAAACACAAGGTCTTCCCATGCCTCTGGCGACAACGGCTGCGTGTGACGTCATGCCGCCGCGCGCTGTCAGGATACCTTTTGCCGCGTGCATGCCGTGAATATCCTCCGGTGATGTTTCCACCCTCACCAAAATGACATCATCGCCCATTTCTGTTCGGCGTTCAGCGGTATCGCTGTCAAATACGATCAATCCTGCAGCCGCACCTGGAGAAGCTGGAAGCCCGGTTGTCAGGACATCGCGCTTGGCTTTGGGGTCCAGCGTTGGGTGGAGCAGCTGATCGAGCGCCATCGGATCTACCCGCGCAACAGCTTCTTCCTCGGTTATCAGACCGTCATTTGCCATATCGACAGCGATTTTCAAAGCCGCCTTGGCCGTGCGCTTCCCGGACCGTGTTTGCAACATCCACAACTTCCCGCGCTCAACGGTAAATTCGATATCTTGCATATCGCGATAGTGATTTTCCAAAAGGTCGAACACATTCGTCAACTCACCATAAGTCTCAGGCATCGCCTCTTCCATCGAGAGCGGCTTGGCATTGGCTTCTTCGCGCGCGGCTTTTGAAAGATATTGCGGTGTTCTTATGCCGGCAACCACATCCTCGCCCTGTGCGTTGATCAACCATTCGCCGTAATAGGCCGCATCGCCGGTAGATGGGTTGCGGGTAAAAGCCACGCCAGTAGCACTGGTCTCGCCCATATTGCCAAAGACCATGGCTTGCACATTGACCGCAGTGCCCCATTCGGATGGAATGTCGTTCAACCGGCGATAAACCTTGGCACGATCAGCCTGCCAGCTACCAAATACGGCGCTGACGGCGCCCCAGAGCTGGTCATTCACATCTTGCGGGAATGGTTTCCCCCATTCTTCTTCAACAAGGCCTTTATATTCCGTTACTAGAGCCTTCCAATCTTCAGACTGCATCTCAGTATCAGTGAAAAAGCCTTTGTCCTCCTTGGCTATTTCTAGCGCTTCTTCGAACGCATCATGATCAAGTTGCAGCACAACGTCGGAATACATCTGGATGAACCGGCGATAGCTATCCCAGGCAAAGCGCTCATCCCCAGAGGTTTTGGCAAGACCTTCAACGGTTTCATCATTCAAACCCAGATTGAGTACGGTATCCATCATGCCTGGCATTGAAGCACGGGCACCAGAACGCACAGACACCAGCAACGGGTCAACCGCATCGCCAAATTTCTTACCGGTAGTAACTTCAATATGCGCCACGCCCTGGGCCACTTCCGCGGTCAGGCTATCCGGATAGACACCGCCATTTTGCATGAATAAGGTGCACATGTCGGTGGAAACGGTGAATCCCGGAGGGACTGGCAGGCCAATATTGGCCATTTCGGCCAGATTGGCCCCTTTGCCGCCCAACAGGTTTCGCGCGTCGGTTGCATCTGAAGGCGCCCCATCGGCTCCCATTCCACCACCAAATCGGTAAACATATTGCGTCATGCTGCGCTTTTTCCTTTATTATCCAGATTCTGCCATTTGGTTTGTATTTCATCGCCCAGATTTCTGAAGAAAACCAGACGGGACATGCCGGAGACTTGAACGGCTGTGTAGAACCCCTTGATAGCCTTTTTCTGCTCAACTTCGTTCACGGCACTCCACGGAACGAAGACCGGTGGATGAAACGGGCGAAAAAACTTGCCCATTCGCAAATATATCCCTTGGTCATCATATCCGACGGTTACAACGTGACGATAATTGGCAGGAGCGACATTTCCGCCGATCATCATCGATTGCCCAGAGAATGTCTGCACACCCGCAGGAAAGTCCCTCTGCCCGCGATAGCGGGACCCATAGCTCTGCCAGCCCCGCAACGCGGTCACACCGCAAATGATGAAGTAGAGAGCGGTCAAAAAAACCGCCAGCACAGCAATAATAATGATCACCCAGACATAGCCAGGCAAAAAACTCAAGTCATAGAGTGGTTCTACCCGATTGCCTGACTGCATTGGGATTACCCCTCAATCTTCGAGAAATCGGCGACCTGATGGACCGCGGAGCGGAAGCGGGCGAGCAGCGTCAGGCGGGCTTGGCGTCTTGCGGGATCGTCGTCATTTACGGTGACATCTTCGAAGAATTGGTCGATCGGCGCGCGCAAGGCGGCGAGTGACGTCATGGCTTCTTCGAACTTTTCAGCTTCGATAGCAGCCGTAACCTGCGGTTGTGCAGCGTTGAGAGCATCTATCAGCGCTTTTTCGGCTGGTTCTTTCTCATATCCGTCATTCTGAACTTGTTTCAGAATCTCGTCCGATTGTGCCCCATCCTCGGGGGATCCTGAAACAAGTTCAGGATGACGGTCTTTGGTTTCTTTCTTCAAGATGTTCGAAGCCCGCTTATATCCGGCGAGCAGATTCTCTCCGTCCCCGGTCTCCACAAAAGCCTGCAAAGCCTTCACCCGGGCGAGCAGGCGGACCAGATCATCTTCTCCGCCTAGTGCAAACACCGCGTCGATCAGGTCGTGACGAACGCCTGCTTCGCGTTGCTGGACTTTTAGGCGGTCGGCGAAGAAATCTAATAAATCTTCGGTCAAATCATCAATTAGATTAGGAATTTCATCAGCACGCCGCTTTGCTTTGCTTTCCGCCTCCGCTGATTGATCAGTATTAAATGCTCCACCAACTTGTTTTTTTGAAGTCGGCTCAACTCCAAACATATCGCTATTATATAAACGGTTGCTAATCTCTGACAATATGGGACCAAACAGAGGTTTTAAAACTTGCCGAAAACTCAATCTCAGATCATTTTGAATAACTAGCAAGAGCACACCCAAGGCAGCTCGTCTCAAAGCAAATGGATCTTTTGATCCAGTTGGCTTTTCCTGAGCACTCCAAAAACCAACCAAAGTATCCAGCTTATCCGCCAAACTCACAGCCACCGTCACCGGATCAGTCGGAACTTCATCGCCCTGCCCCACCGGCTTATAGTGATCACGAATTGCGTTCGCCACAGCCTCTGACTTGCCTTGTTTCTCTACATAATAGCCGCCCATCAATCCTTGCAGATCGGGGAACTCGCCCACCATTTCGGTGACGAGATCGGCTTTGCAGAGACGTGCGGCCTCAGACACTTCACCATGAAGTGTATCACCGGGGCTGGACTGGTAAAAACCATTCCCTTCTAAAGAAACCAGCCACTCGGCCAACTTGGCCACACGCTCTACCTTGTCGGCAACCGTTCCCAGTTTTTCATGGAACACAATGTTGCTCAATTTCTTCGCATGATCCTCCAGCGGCGTCTTCTGGTCAAGTTCCCAGAAGAATTTCGCATCCGCAAGCCGTGCCGCGAGGACCTTCTCATTGCCTGCGACAATGGCTTTACCGCCATCGGAGGCATCGATATTTGCCGTACAGACGAAATTTGGCGCCAGATTGCCTGATTTGTCATGCACCACAAAATATTTCTGATTCACCCGTGCAGTCAGCTGGATCACCTCTTCCGGCACATCCAGAAACGCGGGATCAAAACTGCCGAGCAACGGCACAGGCCATTCGGTCAAACCGGCATTTTCAATAACCAGGCCTTCATCGGCAACCAGTTTCAGACCCGCATCCAATGCTGCCTTGACTGCGCCATCGCGAACGATATTCTGCCGTTCTTCATGGTCGACGAGAACGTGGCAGGCTCGCAGCTTTTCAGCATAATCACCGGCATTGCCGATGGTAATCATGCCGTCATGGTGAAATCTATGTCCAACGGTATCAAAACCCGACGTCACGCCGTCAATTTCGCATGCAACCAGATCGTCACCCAGTATCGCGACAATTCCGCTCAAAGGCCGCACCCAGCGCAAGCTCTCGGTGCTTTGGCTCTGATCACCCCAGCGCATCGATTTTGGCCATGGGAAAGCTTTGATGATCGCCGGAATGGCGGCTGCAAGAACTTCTTTCGTGTCCTGACCCGGTTTGTTGATCACCGCAAAATAAGTCGGGCGCCCTTTAACATCGCGCACTTCCAGTTGATCGCGTGTCACACCGTTCTTGCGGCAGAAACCGTCCACAGCCTGATCCGGAGCCGCTTCCGGCGGTCCTTTGGATTCTTCACTGACGGCTTCGGTCTGAGCTGGTAGGTCTTTCGCAATCAGCGCAAGCCGCCTTGGCGTTGAATAAACTGTGATGCCGGAGGCTTTCAGGCCGACTTCGTCCATCTGCGCCTCAAACAGGCGTTCCAGATCAGCACGCGCCTTCGCCTGCATCCGCGCGGGAATTTCTTCTGAGAGCAATTCAAGGAGGAAATCAGCCATTATGCCGTCCTCCCATCAACAAACTCGTCATTGCGAGCGTAGCGAAGCAATCCAGGGCATCGCGCGGTCGCTCTGGATTGCCGCGTCACCTGCGGCTCCTCGCAATGACGGAAAAGATGGTCGGTCATGCTGTCCACCCGTTTTTTTCCATATAGGCCTCACAGCTACCCTTAGCGAGATCGCGCACCTGCCCCATATAGCTGGCGCGTTCCTGCACAGAAATCACGCCGCGCGCCTGCAACAGGTTAAACACATGACTGGCCTTGATCGCCTGCTCATAGGCAGGAATCGGTAGTTTCTTTTCCAGACACTGCTCACATTCTTTTGTCGCCATTTTAAAGGCTTCAAATAACGTATCGGTATCAGCAACCTCGAAATTCCATTCCGACATCTGCTTCTCATTCTCTAGGAAGATATCGCCATAACTGACTCCATTACCATTATAATCCAGATCATAAACGCTATCGACACCCTGAATATACATAGCGAGCCGCTCCAGGCCGTAGGTCAGCTCGCCCGCGACGGGCTTGCAATCAAAACCGCCCATCTGCTGAAAATAAGTGAACTGCGTGACTTCCATGCCATCGCACCAAACTTCCCAACCCAGGCCCCATGCACCAAGCGTTGGGCTTTCCCAGTCATCTTCGACAAAACGAATGTCGTGCAACATCGGATCAATGCCGATTGCGGTCAGACTATCGAGATAGAGCTGCTGAATGTCCGGCGGAGAAGGTTTTAACACCACCTGATATTGGTAATAATGCTGCAAGCGGTTGGGATTTTCACCATAGCGACCATCAGTGGGACGGCGGCAAGGTTGTGCAAAAGCGGCATTCCAGGGATCTGGCCCCAGCGCGCGCAATGTGGTCGCTGGATGAAAAGTCCCTGCGCCCATTTCCAAATCGTAGGGCTGCAGGATAGAGCAGCCCCGTTCGCCCCAATATTCATGGAGTTTCAGGATAATCTGCTGGAAGCTGAGAGGCTTCTTATCGGTCAAAATGAAGGCTTTCTTCGCGGCTGCAATATTTATCGGCTGCTTTGGCGAATGGGCGGCAGAGGGTCAAGGGAGGAATCCCTCAAATCGTCATGCTGAGCACGTTTCAGCATCCCCCAAATGTTGTTTATGCCTCAGGATCCTGAAACAAGTTCAGGATGACGGGAGACTTATTCCGCCGCCACCAGCTCTTCTGCCTTGGCCACCTTTACCGGCGTAGCATTCAAAACAGCATTGCCAGATAGCCGGTCATAAGCCTCCGGATCTGTCAGATCATTGACTGAAACATTAGGGTTTTCACGGGCTACAGACAGCTGAACACCTTCGCGGCGATGGCCAAATCCGTGCGGGATAGATACCACGCCCGCCATGACGTCATCGGTCACTTCGACCACAATATCGACACTGTTCACGCGGCTAGTCACACAAGCCATATCACCGTCAGCCAACCCGCGCACTAATGCATCTTGCGGATTTATCATCAATGTGCAGCGATTTGGGCCCTTTTGAAGCCGTTTTGAATTTGCAAGCCAGCTATTATTCTGGCGTACATGCCGGCGCCCGATCAGCCTCAGGCTGTCGGTCTGATCTTCGGCCAAGGAAGCGGAAAAATGCTTCAACTCTTCGAGGAATTCGGGAGGCGCAGCCTGAATCTTCTTGTCTTCAGTAAGCAATCGATCTTCGAGATGCGGCATGAGAGGGCCAAGATCAATCCCATTGGGTTCCGCCTCAATTTCCGCCAAAGTCATTCCACGCGCGGAACTTTGCAGCATATTGTCCAGAACATCACGCGGTTCGCGGATATTGGGGACATCTTTTCCAGAAGCAGCGAATATGGCTAATGCCAATTCCGCAACAATTTCCCAGTCCGCTTTTTCACCTTCAGGCATTTCAAAAATTGAAGGTGAGTAACAGGCATAGTTACGCACCGCCAGAGGACCGAAAAAGAATGGATAGTGATCTTTCTCCAAAGGTCCACATGGCGGCAATATGTAATCCGCATGACGACTGGTTGCGGTCACATACATGTCAAACGAAACCATCAGGTCTAGCTTTTCCAATGCCCGGTCCATGCGCGCGCCATCTGGGGCGGAAAGCACCGGATTTCCGGACATGACGAATAATGCACGAATCCGTTCATCATCCTCACGCAGCATTTCTTCGGCAAAGGTAATTGTCGGTAACTCGCCCATGATACTAGGCATTTCCCCGCGTGCGGTGTCGATTTTCTGCACCGAACCACGACCCACAATATTGATCGTATCGAGCGCGGGTTCAGGCACCATAGTCCCGCCTTCACGATTGAGGTTTCCGGACGCGATATTAATTATCTGAATCAACCACTGGTTGAGCGTACCAAATTCGGTAACAGAAACACCCATCCGGCCATAAATTGCTCCCGGTTTATCATCACTCAGGTTCTTAGCGATATCTTCGATAACATCCTCTGAAACGCTGCAATACGCAGAAAGACTGGCCATATCAAACCCGGAAACAGCTGCTGCAACATTGCTCCAGCTGTCATCCACCAGCATATCGAGTTGCTCATTTAGTTCGGGATTGCGTTTCAGCACAGATTTCAGAATTGCAATAAACAAAGCCGTATCTGTGCCAGGCTTCACAAAGTGATGCTCATCTGCAAGTTTAGCCGTTTCCGTTCGTCTGGGGTCGATTACAACCAGTTTTCCGTCACGCGCCTGCATTTCCTTCACACGTTTTTTGAAATCAGGAACCGTCCAAATGCTGCCATTGGACGCCATAGGATTACCGCCAACAATCACCAGATACTGGGAACGGTCAATATCAGGTACCGGACAAAGAGATACATGTCCGTACATAAGATATTGGACCAGATGATGCGGAATTTGATCAAGTGTCGAGGCCGAATAGAGGTTTTTCAAACCAATCGCCCGGCGTAATTGCCCAACCTGCGTAGTTATGCCGTAATCATGCGCACTGGGATTGCCGAGATACATGGCAGGTTTCCCACCCTGCCCCTTAATATCCGTCAGCTTTGCCGCAATCTCGGAAAATGCTTGCTCCCAACCAATTTCTTTCCACTCGCCATCCACCTTTTTTATTGGCTTGTGTAAACGGTCTGGGTCATCCTGAAGATCCGCGATGGCCGTCGCTTTTGGACAGATATGTCCACGACTAAGAACATGATCGGGATTTCCTTTAATCGAGAGTATCTCCCGGCCTTCCACTTCCACCAATACGCCGCAATTGGCTTCACAAATATGGCATGTACGGGCATGAACTTGGGGCATAGAAAATCTCCTGATTTAGTCGCTCAGTTAACATTATGTCGGAAATGAAGCCAGACTCTATTCACCTACAATCAATATAGTACTGGCAATTATCGCTTTTTGCTGACTTAAACAGAATGTCGAATAAGGAAACGGGATGACAGGAGCAATGCCGGATGCACTATTCATGGATTAAGCGATTGGTGATCGCTCCACTTTTTCTAATTCTGACAGCCTGCCCTGCAACAAAAAACGAGGTCGAAACAGCTGGTGATACGGCTCCCAATCAGGTTGAAATTGTTCAAATCCCGGACGACCCCGATCCAGCAATTTGGGTTCTAAAGGATGACGACACAACGATTTATCTTTTCGGTACAGTCCATATTCTGAAACCTGGTTTGAGCTGGTTTGATGAAGCAGTAAAAGAGGCCTTTGACAGTTCGGATGAACTGGTCGTTGAAATGATTGAGCCTGATCCGGCGGAAATGGTCAAAATTGTCAGTGAACTGGCCATTGATCAAACAGGGAAGTCCGTTCGCGAAAAGCTGAACGCAGAAGATCGCAAGGATTATGAAGCAGCGCTTGTCGAACTGGGCATACCGGTCGCATCGTTTGATCCTTTGGAACTATGGTTTGCCAGCGTTAACATCTCGCTCGTTCCGTTGATGCAAAATGGATATGATTCGAACAGCGGTGTCGAAAAAGACTTAACCGCGCTCGCCAAATCCAGAGAAATGAAAATTGTCGGGCTTGAAACGCCGCGTCAACAGCTTGGCTTTTTCGACAACTTGCCAGAAGAAGCACAGATACGTTTTCTCAATTTCACGATCGATACTGTTGGGGAAATGGTCGAAGGCATGGACAATATGGTCGCTCGCTGGGCGCTGGCGGACACAAAAGCACTTGCGGAATTGATGAACGCCGGCTTGGAGGATAAAGTCCTTTATGACACGCTACTCGCCAATCGAAATGCCACATGGGCGGAATGGGTCGAGGCGAGAATGGATAAACCGGGCACCATATTTATGGCGGTTGGGGCGGGCCATCTTGCCGGTGAAAGCAGTTTACAGGAGTTACTTACCGAAAAAGGTCTAAAGGTGAAACAGATTGAATATTGACTTCCCGCCTTATAATTTGTGCGATGATACCCAGATATAATCTATGAATCATTTGAAAACATTCATTTTGATGCTGATGGCTTCCCTGCTGGCGGCATGCAGTACTTCGGAACCAGTTCAGTTGAACACCGTTAAGGAAGGCAAGCCAGCGCTTTGGAAACTTACGGGAACCAAGCCCGAGCAGGTTGGTACGGCCTATATGTTTGGAACCATTCATTTGTTGCCAAAGGATGTACAATGGCGAACTCCTCTATTGGAGAAGGCCATTAGCGAGTCCGATAATCTGACAATTGAGGTACTGGGTCTGGAAGATACTCAAGCCGCAGCTAAAATTTTTGCAAAACTGGCTATTTCAACGGAGCAACCGGAAGTTGAACAGCGCATTAAACCATCTCTTCATGATGAACTGGATGCGATGATCGACGAAGCGAGTATTCCAGAATTTGCTCTTAATCGCATGGAGAGCTGGGCAGCCGCCTTGTCCCTCGCTTCGGCACAGACGACCAATCTGGGTTTAAGCTCCGCCGAAGGCGTTGACAAAAAGCTGGCTGCCCAGTTTCGCAAAGAAAAAAAACCGATAAAGGGGCTGGAAACAATAGAACAGCAACTAGGGTATTTTGATCAACTTCCTGAAAATTTGCAGCGTGAGATGCTTACAACAGTGATTGAAGAGGCAGCAAATTCAAAAACTGCTTTTGAAGAGCTGTTTAACGCCTGGATAGCTGGCGATGAGGTGGCACTTTCCAAATTGTCGGATGGCGGTCTTTTGGAAGATCCAAAAATCAAAGAAAAATTGCTCGTGGCGCGAAATCGCAACTGGGCGGATCAATTGGATCTAATAATGAGGAAGCCCGGAAAATCGTTCATAGCCGTCGGAGCGGCGCATCTCGTAGGACCAGATTCTGTCCAATCGATGCTGGAAACACGCGGCTACAAGATAGATAAAATTCAATAATCAACGAAATTTGGGGCAATTGTGACATATATTTTCGATAGAGAAACGGCGCTCGTGCCGCGAGATGCTGACAGTTACACCATTAATGCCAGCGAAGTTTATCGCAATCCGACTGGAACGGCGTTTGGTGGCTGGGGTGCAGCAATTGCGGCAAAAGCCGTGGAAATGCACGAAGAACGGCGCACGCTAATTGTATCCCAACAATCTACCTATTTGACAGGCATTGGTCCTGGCGAAGTATTGGTCACGGTCAAACTGTTGCGGTCCGGTGGCTCAACGCAGTTTTGGCGCGTAGAACTGTTACAAAATGAAAATCCTGCTTTGGTAGCAGATATCGTGTCCAGCAATCGTCGACCGACGGATATTACCTATCAAATCGATATGCCGAAAGCGAAGTCGCCCGAAGAATCGGTCAGTCTACATCGTGGAAATGGGATGGCTCCAAAATGGATTTCTACATTCGATCAGCAAATTGCGAAGGGTATCCCTTTTGCTGTCAATGAAACACCCGAAGCACTGGTTTGGATCAAAGAGGCTGATGGTCGCCCCATCGATCGGGTAAATTTGTTCTCAATTTGTGATACTCCGATGCCACGCTCGATCTTCTTAAGCGAACAATTCCGACCCGGATCAACCGTTTCGATGGGAACCTATATTTATGCGAGCGACGAAGATCTCGCTGCCGCTGGATCTGACTATATGTTGCTTCGTGTTGACGGTGCCACAGTTAGGAACAGTGCGACCGATTCCCGTGTCGAACTATGGTGTGCAAATGGCGTATTGCTGGCAGTAAGCAATCAAATTGGATTTTTCCGTTAAGCCCGCAAAACAGCCCCTTTACCCTTGCCTTTGATAAAATCCCGCACTATAGCGCCTGCTTTCCGGTCACGGACCACCCTGGAGGCGTGACGGAAATCTAGAAAAATCTAATTTTGGAGCAACATTATGAGTGATCAGCTGACCATTTCAGCAGAGCCTCGCGAACGGGCTGGCAAGGGAGCCTCCCGTGCACTACGTCGCGAAGGCCGTATTCCCGCCGTTATATATGGTGATAAGAAAGACCCACAACCGATTCATGTTGAAGAGAAAGCGCTGAACAAGCTGCTTGGCACTGGCCACTTCATGAACTCATTGGTTCAGGTTGAAGTAGGCGGTGATAGCACCCGTACACTTCCGAAAGATGTTGCTTTTGATCCGGTTTCGGATCGTCCCGTTCATGTCGACTTTTTCCGTCTCGCCAAAGGCGCGAAGGTTCAGGTCAACATCCCAGTGATATTTGTCAATGAAGAAGAATCGCCTGGTCTGAAACGTGGCGGTGTTCTGAATGTTGTCCGTTACGAACTAGACCTGATGTGCGATGCCGACTTGATTCCTGATCAGATTGAAGTCGACGTCACAGGACTGGAAATCGGCGACTCCATTCACTTCTCGGATGTAACACTGCCTGATGGTTCGGAAAGTTCGATTACTGATCGTGACTTTACCATTGCCGGTGTTGCAGCACCATCTGCCCTCAAATCTTCTGAAGACGAAGCTGAAAATGCTGAAGGCGAAGAAGG
>Ga0316204_10008756_pt1 | contig 13846 bp, 14 predicted proteins | sample 6monrhotite_MG_2_FD_205661 | JGI IMG/M metagenome (GOLD analysis project Ga0316204, IMG submission 205661) | Microbial mat bacterial communities from mineral coupon in-situ incubated in ocean water Damariscotta River, Maine, United States -... | ecosystem: Environmental > Aquatic > Marine >... | reverse complement strand
GCGTCATGGCTTGTCCGGTAATTTGGGATTCAGCGAAGAAGACCGGCGTGAAAATATCCGCCGGGTGAGCGAAGTGTCGGGGTTGCTTGCCGAGGCTGGCATCATCGCCATAGCGGCATTTATTTCACCTTATCACGAAGAGCGACAACTGGCGCGCAAAATTGCGGGTGATGACTTTATTGAAGTATTTTTGTCCGCATCCGTCGACGTGTGTGAAGCACGCGACCCCAAAGGTCTCTATAAAAAGGCGCGTGCGGGAAAAATTAAGGACTTTACAGGTGTAGATGCCCCGTATGAGTTGCCAACTAACCCTGAATTGGTTTTGGACACGGGCACGGCTTCCGTTGATGAGTGTCTTGTTCAGATTAGCTCATTGATTAAAAACAAATTTTCCGCTTAATGCACGTATCATCATATGATTTTCAGGGAACGTTCGGCGCCATTTTTTTGTAACGAAATGGTCATGCGAGCTTGCTAGGGTGATAAAATGTCTTTGCCCGATTACATTCCCGTTAATGTTGCCATCGAACGCACCGCCTTGTCCGATGGGCGCGGGCGGTTCCGCGAAATCGTCGCTGCATTGAACGCGGATCACGGCAACGACTTACCTGATGCCCGTCCCACGAATGATTTTTTCACATTCCTGAGTGCAGAACCTCAAGGCTCAGGTGCGCCAACGACCATTTCCGGTCGATTGGAAGGCATTACTGTGATCGCTGTGCCGGGTTTTTTGACCGAATGCATTTCTTTTATGGCCGATTGCTTGACTGATGGGCTAGCGCACCTCGAAAACTTGGGCGCGCGGACGTCCATCGCGCCTATGGCAGGGCGGGGCGGGTGTGCGGAAAATGCTCGCAGGCTGCGGGATCATGTGCTGGAAACAATGGCGAAGGCACCGCAAAACGGTAGGGGGGCTTTCACGATTTTGGTCCCTATGTCCAAGGGGGCGGCCGATACGCTTGAAATGCTTGCTTTGTATCCTGAAACAACTGACGAAATCGATGCAATTGTGTCTTTGGTCGGCTGTGTGGGCGGCTCCCCACTTCACGCTATGACGCCCGATTGGCTGAAATGGATTGAGCGCGCCTTGCCCATGCCCACCTGTGCACGATTTAGCGGTGCCGCAGTTGACAGCCTCAGCCCGCAAACCCGGACTGCATTTCTTGAAACATTCAAAATGCCGACCACGGTACGCGCGTATAGTGTTTGTGCCGCGGTTGAAAACGCCGTGGATATGTCGGCAGGGATGATGGCGGCGTATCTGGCACTGTCTCGAATCAGCCCGCTTAATGATGGGCAGATGCTACTTGCCGATCAAATCCTTCCGGGGGCAACGTTTTTGGGGGCGCTTAACTGCGATCACATTGCTACGGGCATGCCGTTTAACCGCAACCAGGGGGCGCTGGCGCGCCTCGTCACCAGACATTTGCTCAATCGCAATGCATTTCCGCGTGAAATCATGTTGGAAGCAATGGTCCGCTACGTTTTGGAAGACCTCACCGCATAAGGCTACGGTTATTGGGTGTTTTGAAGTTCGTCGAGTAGACGTAAAACTTCCTTGGACGGTTCCTCCACCAACGCAATTTCAGCTAGCGCGCCTTCAAGGTCATGCTCTATGAACTTGCGCGCAGCTTCGATGCCGTGGCTGTGGACAAGGGCATGCGGTTTTGACAAAGCCTTAAGGGCAGGGTGGTCCTTGATCGCCGGGTCTGAGACGGCGTCGGCCCACTTACCCAGCCGACAGTGATGATGGTCTGCCAAATCGTTCGGATCGAGAGCCTGACGACCAATAACCATTTCCGCGAGTTTTTTCTTCCAGATAACGTGATCAGATTTGGCGCGCTGGATTGTGGCATGGGGGACCTGCATGGTCATGACATCATCCATATCAGACGTGATGCCTTTGTCGGCGATATCCATAGCGTCGACCACGCGGTCAATGGATTCAACGTTTTTGGCCGCCATTTCCGCGATCACCGTGATGCCTTGGCTGACCTCGTTAGAGGCCTCGGACTGTTGGGCGAGAACGCCAGAGATATCCGCCATACGGTGTGTGACGTCGGTGATGCGCGTTGAAATGGTGTCCATTTCGTCGCCTGTGGCTTGAATGACCTCGCGCCCAGCTGCGACGGCGACGGCCCCGTCTTCCATGGATTTGACAATGACATTCATTTCCGAGCGCAGGTTGTCTATACGCTTGGTGATTTCGTCGGTTACGCGAGATGTCTGGTTTGCAAGATTTTTGACCTCAGAAGCGACAACGGCGAAGCCTTTTCCGGCTTCGCCAGCGCGTGCAGCTTCGATGGTCGCGTTGAGGGCGAGCAAATTGGTCTGCTTGGCGATGGCATCGATCTCACCGATCATGTCGCTGATTTGTGACGTCGCCTCTTGTAAGGTATCCACCTTAGCGGCGGCGTTATCAACGGCGTGTGCAATCGATTCCATTGTGCTTACGGAGCGCTCGGCCGCGGCCTTTCCTGAGCGAGACGCTTCATGAGCATGCTCTGCCTCAGTCGCGGCGGCTTCTGAATTGCTGGCAATATCTTTCACAGTGACAACCATTTCTTCCGTTGCCGCCGCGATCGATTGTGTTCGGTGGTTCACTTCGCGGACATCACGGGTCATGGATGCTGCGGCAATAACGCCATCATTCAATGCGATGGAGACATCAACCATGCGCCCAAGGGAACGCCCCCCAAACCCCATCATTTTATCCGCAACTTGGCGCACCAATTGCCCAACCTGCGTGGTTCCGTCAGGTACTTCGAAAAACGCGCCGGCCTCCAATTTGGTCAGCGCAGTGCTCAGGTCTTCATCGTGTTCGGATTGTTCATATTCGGTCGGGGAATCCATAATGACCTCAATTTGAATGATTGATGTTGTGGAATTCTGCAACTCTAAAGTACACTTTTGATTCTGTAAAATGTTAATGTGTGATCCCTGAAATGACCGTTAAATTTATGCGTCGATCAAATAAATAGACTGAGTAGAAATACGGCAAAGGATAGAATGAATAGGTGGAAGGGCATAAAGTTGAAAATAGTGCGGCAAATAGTTGCCCCAATCCGCACTGGGTGCTATCAGGTCACTCACAGAGGATGGGTGGCCGAGTGGTTGAAGGCACTGGTCTTGAAAACCAGCGAGGGTTAACGCTCTCCGTGGGTTCGAATCCCACCCCATCCGCCATTAACCCCAATTTATTTGGGGAAACAAACACATAGCATTTCCAAAACTTGGTCATCTTCCGTGCTGGTACAGAAAACTGGTACAAGGAAGCTATGTTATGGCCCCACAACGCCCCCATTATTTGGTTCGGCGTGGGGACGCATTTTATTTCCGTAGGGCGTTCCCCGGTAATCTTATTAGCCGTTTCAGCCGCAATGAAATCAAAGTATCCTTGCGTACGGACAGTCCCCGGTTAGCAAGGATGCGTTGCCGGGACCTATCCAATCGCTTTGAACTATTTATTGAATTGGTTGGGGCTATGCCTGAACTGACCCCGCAAGTCATTGATAGCCTGTTGAAGAACTACTTCTTTCAGGAACTGACCAAGTTCAACGGTATCCTTGATACCGCTGTGGGGGATGACACGTCCGGGTTCGATATTGATGAAGAACTGCCTTACGTTGAAGCGAAGCTGCCGGAACTTCGCAAGTACCTATCAGCCCGTAAATATCCCCGTGATGTATTAGCGGATGCAGAAGACACTTTGGCGCACGCCGGATTTGATGCCTCCAAGGCTACAACGGACCAATTGGCGGCAGTCCGTCATGGTGTGATGCGGGCCAAGGTGGAACTTTACCGTATCTACAGCGCATTAATGCGGGGCGAATACAATGACACCAACCCCAAAGACCCCTTGTTCATGTCTTCCGCGTCAGCGGTCATAGGACAATCTACTTCCATGGCCCAAGGGGAAGAACTTGGTGAAGTTGTCAGGCGGTTCATCACCTTCAAAGGGACGTTGGCGAATAAGACCTTGGGGGAATACCAGCGCATCATGGATTGGTTCATGGAAATGACGGGCAAGACACTGCCCATCACCGCAATTTCAAAAGACCATGTGGCTGAATTCCGCGATGCCGTCATGGCGCTACCGAAAAACTACATCAAGTTCAAAGAATTTAATGGGCTGTCATTTACGGAAGTTATCAAGGCGGGCAAGGACCATGAAAAGATAGCGGGTAAAACGGCGAACAAGTATCTAATAGACTTGAAGACATTTCTGAAATGGTGCGTCGATGAAGAATACATGGCTTCCGTTCCGGGGGCGAAGGTCAACTTGCCCAAATCAGTGATAGAAGACGGTACGGACCGAAAGCCATTCGACCATGACCAGTTAAAAACGATTTTCACCTCACCGGTCTATACCGGACGACAATCGCGCTCCCGCCGTACGAAACCCGGCAAGCTGTTCCTTCGTGATGGGCATTTTTGGGTACCTTTGATAGGTTTGTTCAGCGGCATGCGTTTGGGGGAAATCGTGCAATTGCGGACTGCCGATATCCGTCAGGATGGTGGGGCGTATTATTTTGATGTCACCACGGTGGAAGGTGACGATGGTGAATTCTCCGAAACGGAATTACGGAAACATTTGAAGTCCAAACAATCCCAAAGGCGCATACCTATTCACAGTGAATTGATAGCAATAGGGTTGCTTGGTTACGTTTCGGACAAGCGAAAGAACAATCACGGCAGCAATCGTCTGTTTCCTGACATCAAGCCGGGTAAAGACGGATATTACTCTCATAATTTTTCCAAATCGTTCAGCCGTGACTTGGAAGCCTTTGGCGTCAAAACCAAATCGCACGTTTTTCATAGCTTCCGCCACAACTTCAAATCAGCAATGGATTTAGGTGGTGTTCAAGATACCCACAAAGATGCCTTGATGGGGCATACAGACATGAACCAAGCGAAAAACACTTATGCCCCCCTGTACGATAACGTTGCTGCCCTAGTCCCGGATATGGATAGGGTGAAGTATGCCTTAGACCTTAGTCATCTTTACAAAAACACCCATAAACAGTAGTATCAGGAACAGTCTGTTGGCGGTCACCTTCCTTTTAAAAACTCCGGCAAGTCCCCTTTCTAACAAGACAGGACTTAAGAAGCTTAAGAATTCCGACATAGCGTATTCCACTGGTATGTTCGGTAAGAATACAGTCCATGTCCTTAGACCTAAGATAGATAAAATATCCATCACCTATGACATTCAGAACGCCCAAGACCAAAAAGGCGTGGATGCTTTGCTTGCACAAGCGGCCATAGATGGAACCTGCCCTGAATATGAAAGTGCTACATACAGCAAGGGCAAAGCGTGGGGGTATAAAACCAGCGTCCATCTAAAACACCCGGACACCAACGAACGCATCCTTATTCAAACAACGCCGAATAAGAAGCAAAACCGCTTTATGCGATTTGAATTCAACCCAACCAAATTGGGTAAGGCGGGCATGCAGTTCTTCCGGGAAGAATTAGACGGATTGTTTGGGGGGCATTACAGCTATTCCAATGTCATCACCGAAGGCCATATCACACGGGTGGATATCGCCAGTGACTTCGTTGGTGTGACAATGAATGACATCCTTGTGCGTTCAGTTAAGCCCGGCATCACCATGGCGTTTTTGGGGAAGGCAGGGGTGCTTGAAAGTGTCTATCCATCGAAACCCCCCAAGGGCGAAATAAGCCCCAACAAGGTTTACGATAAGAAGCAGGATCAGTGGAGAAAAGGGAACACGCTTGAATTTGGGGGGCTACCCCACCTACGTGCTGAAATCCGTGTTGAAACCGATTTGAAGGTTACGGACTTACATAAGCTGAAAAACCATTTCTCTAAACTGAATATCATCGCCCGTGCAGCTATTACCCCACCCGAAGAAGAGCATCATTGGCGCTTTTTCTTTGATAGCTGCCGTGTAAGGGGTGTAAAGGGGGCAGTAGACCAATTGCCGGACCATTTAAAGGAACCTTACGAGATTGCCCTTAGGGACGCAGGCAAGGCTTTCTGGCGACCTGATAAAATATGGTCCTATTGGCCTAAGGAGTTCAAAAAAAGCAACCTACTTGATGGACTGTAAATGGTGCCATTACGAATTCTTGTGCAATTGATTGCACAGGAATTACCCCAAAACAAAATGTAACAAAACCCTATCCATATCCCTGTCGAAAAGTTGGGATCATATTGCTTGCCTGAAAGCCTCAAGAGGCCAGATAATAAGGCGTTTCGGACGGGATGGGGCGTCATTCCATGTGGGGTACCTCCCCTATTATGGGTTCAGGTTTGACACCCGTTCCCCCACTTTCAGAACAGGTGTAGATATAGTGAAAGAAACCATTCAGGATATGCAATCAGCATTCGATGCGGTGGGGAAGAACACCCGTCCTGTGAACGTGGGGGGACGCCCTAAGAAGGCTGTATCACCCACTACAGTTTACCGCTTGGCAAAACTTGGTTTAACCATCGGTGAAATAGCAGGTTTCTTTGGCGTCAGCCTTGCCACCATGAACCGGCGTTTGAAGGAACCCGAATTCCGATATGCCTATACCAAGGGTAAGTCGAACGTACAAATTTCCGTTCGTAGAAGCCAATACAAGCTGGCGATGACGGGGAACGTTCGCATGCAGATATGGTTGGGCAAGCAGTATCTTGGTCAGAAGGATAACCCCACTCCGAAGCCATTGGACGATGAACTTCCCAATATGGAAGGACCACGCATGATCCACGTTCCTTGGACAGAAGATTTGGAACGGGAATGGAATGCCATTGATGCTGAATTCCCCGAAATTCCTACGGATGTTTAATCCCCCCTAACCACTTCCAATCACAACCACACCACGCTAAGCTCCTGACAGGGCCAAGACGCATGGCCTTGGGGCTTTAAACACCCCTTACTAGGCGGTAGTCACTGACCGCAACAGTGGCACTCCTGATCTTAGGATCGGGGTGCCTATGGTTATAAAATAGTCCCTTGGTCGAAGGCCATAGGGGCCGTCCTAGTACGGTTGTTTAAACACCCCGGTCACCTAAGTAGGTTGCCATCTTCCAACGGGCGCGTTGTGAAGCACTGGCGTAAGCGGGGGTCACATGAAATTTGGAAATAGGGTGCGCCTGAAATGTCGGGCACACGGGGCTTGGCGGCTTGTTGTCGCAAGCCTAATGGTCTGCTTCATAGCATTCATAAACGGTCATGTCGCATTGGCCGGGACGATGCCGCCCACATTGGAAGAAAGTGCCAACAATGGGGACCCTGACGCTCAATTTAAGTTGGGGACCAGTTATCTAAATGGTGAAGGGCATCCCAAAGATACGACCAAGGCCCTGCTATGGCTGACCTACGCCGGTATCAATCACCATGGTCCCGCACAGCTTAGTCTTGGCGTTGTCTATTTCCATGGATGGGGTGTTCCCGCTGACCCCCTAAGCGCCAAGTATTGGTTTATCCGCGCATCCCAAAGCGGCTTGCGTGACGCACAGTATTACCTTGAAAAATCTGAACTGAGCTTGGCGTCACCCATGGCGGACCATGCTGCCCAACAGCACACATCCAATCAGCCAACCCATGACATTCATTTGGGCATCTTCGGGAAAATACGGCCCGCAAGATGACGCGGCCAATTTGGGGGATAGAAACATGAAACGATTTGCCATCATCGGTGCCGCCTTGTTATCGGCGTGTGCATCCGCACCGGAAGACATCCAAACGTCTTACATCTCACCCGTTCAATATCAGAACTATGACTGCAACCAAATCAGCATGGAAATCGCACGGGTCAATCGGCGTGCGGCGGACTTGGAAGCCAACCTGACCAAGAAGGCCGACAATGACAGCGCCCAAATGGGTGTGGGACTAATCCTGTTTTGGCCCACCCTGTTTTTCCTTGAAGGTGGGGATGGCCCCGAAGCACAGGAATACGCACGACTGAAAGGGGAACGCGAAGCCTTGGAAAGTGCATCGGTGCAAAAGCGGTGCAGCGTCAACAGCGTTCAGCAACAACCGTCATGGGGAAATCCGTCACAGGGGGCACAGACCCACAAGAATGGCTACCAAGCCCCAACCTACAAGCCCTATGCCCCATCCCCGGCATATAGTACCCCACAACCCACTTATGGTGCGGGGACATCGCAGGGGTCGTCGGGCAGAAGCCTTGAAGATATATTGGGGAAGTAAAGTAACCACCGGCTAAAATATTGCCAATTTTAACTGCATCATAGGGTGGGTATGGTTATGGTGCCGATTGAAAAGGGAATATTACAGTGACATTAATTGCACACATTGCCCCGTATAAGGCCCCTGCAATGTTAGGTGACTTGCTTCTTTCGTCAGACGAAAAACCAACGAAAGAAATAACCATTCCGGTGTCACGGGACATTAATAGCAAGATAGTCCATTTAAATGACAGGGCAACTGTTGGGCTTACCCAAAAAGTGAATTTGGTAGGTGAACGAATGGCCGTCGCGTGGTCAGGTGATTTTGATACGGCCAAATCATTTATAGGTATGCTTGCACCATTTGCAGTACTTCCGGTAATCGACCCGGAAATAATCCGTAATGTTATACGAAGTTTAGATGAACAAACAAAGAAGGCCCTGCATCTAATTATCCTGATTGTTAAAGAAGATGATGGTAGTGGCAGCCCTAATTATGAAGTGATATCACATAGGGCCAACGGAAAAAATTGCGGGCCATTTGCCGATGTTCATATTGCCGGCAACGGTACAGGGGCATTTCAGGAACTTCTTAATCAGTTTGGAGCGGCGTATTCGCCTCTTCTTGCCCCACCCAAAGACCGTCAACTTTTCTCGATGCAATCAGCTGTTGCCATGTGTGCTGAATTAACCGGATACGAAATAGCTTCTAATGACACAATAAGGAAAGGATGGGGAGGTGGTTTTGAAGCTGCATACCTTGAAGATGGTTTAATTAAGAAGGTTGAAAATCGGCTTCATTTATTTTTTAGGTTAGTTTCTTCGAGGCAGGATGGTCCTCCTCACCTAAAGTTTTTGCCATATTTTAATAAAGTAGATTATTGGCATGACGTGCTAGTTATCCGTGCCATAGAGCACAAATTTACAAAGCGCGGACAACTTGACCAAGGAAGGGAAGATGTTTTTCTTCTTACGCCGATTGCAAATGAAGCTGCCGATTATGATTTTTCGGGATTTCAGGTGCCATCACTTTCGGCCACCACAGTCTGCTGTTACATCATCAATGAACTTGATGAAGCAAAGGAAGCATTGGTTCATGTGGTTTATGATAGATCAGGTCTAAATGTTTTTCGGTATCAATATATGGATAAGCATGTCCACATTTCCTTTCAAAATGGCTTGATTATGCAGCTGCAAGAATTAATTCGACAACGTTATGGGGTTGCGCCCATATTTTCACCTATAGGCTATTAGGCCATTTTATTACGGCATGAAATGTGGGGTGCTTATGTCAGACGATAAATTTGAAGACCAAAGAATATGTGAAGATGGATTTCGTGCCGGATGGGAAGGCTACGAAAAGAAAAACAACCCCTACATGAATTCGGGTTCAGAAAAAGAACATCATTGGAATAAGGGATGGGAAAAAGGCCAAAGAGATAGGGAAAAAGAAAGTCAGGGCTTGCCTTTCGACACGGACCCCTGTGGTCAATGACTGCTAAAATACAGCTATATGTTCGTGTTCGCTCTCCCGTCCCAATGGACCAAGCCCCATAGATACACGGCTACACCTCATTCAAAGTGTCCCATATAAGTTAGGATAGACTTTTGGGACATATTGTTCCAAAATAGACCCTAATGGGACACCGGGGTTAATCATGAAAATTGGATATTCGCGTACTTCGACCATCGAGCAGAAGGCCGGATTTGAAGCGCAATTGCGTGAACTGGAAAATGCTGGTTGCGAAAAGTTCTTCAAGGAACAGGTCTCGTCCGTAGGGGACCGTGACCAATTGGACGCGGCTTTAGGCTTCGTCCGTGAAGGTGATACGCTTGTGGTCACCAAGTTGGACCGTTTGGCCCGCTCTACCGCCCATCTTGTGCAAATCACCGAAGCATTGGATGCCAAAGGCGCATTCCTGAACATCTTGGGGCTTGGAATTGATAGCAACACATCCACCGGACGGCTTATGCTGACCATGTTAGGGGCTATCGCGCAGTTTGAGCGCGAGATAATGTTGGAGCGCCAAAAGGAAGGCATTGCGAAGGCCAAGGCCGATGGAAAGTACAAGGGACGTAAGCCCACGGCCCGCGCAAAGGCCGATGAGGTCCTAAGACTGAAACAGGAAGGCTTGGGGGCTACGGCCATCGCCAAGGAACTCAAGATAGGCCGGGCATCCGTATATCGAATTATAGGGAACAAAGAAGCCGCATAGGTTATGACCAAAAAACCACCCCGGAACACGAATAAGGAACTGTTGGCGCAAGCCGCTGCCGGGCCACTATTGCTACCCGATGACTATGACCCGGATGGTAGCGATGTAGTGTTTGCGGTTGATATCAAGAGAGAACGGGAATGGTACGAAAGCCGGGGATTTGAGGTCCCCGAAGAGTACTTGGAAGATTACGACCCCCTTGATAAGGATGACCAAATGGAGGGTTGGGTAGAAGATAAAGAGCTTAATCCGGTCCGTATTATATCCCCCAAGAATGCTAAATACCCTGACTAGCTAATTGGTCCTATATAATTTACGGAATTGCTTTTGAATGGGATACTAATCAAGAAGACCCATGTTATATGTATCCAATAAGCTTGAAACGCCGACATCAAAGAGAACTAACTAATGTATCGCTACCATCGAACCAGTATACTCAAGTCAAACGCCCAAACTGTGGTGAACACGGTGAATACTGTTGGTGTCATGGGCAAAGGGTTGGCGGCTGAATTCAAACGGCGTTACCCCGATATGTTTGAGAAGTACAAGCACTTCTGCCAACACGATATGTTTGATATTGGTCAACTGTGGTTATGGAAATCCACTGATCAATGGGTGCTGAACTTTCCAACTAAGAAGCATTGGCGGAACCCTTCAAAGATTGAATACATCGAAGCGGGCCTGAAAAACTTTACAGCAACATACGAACAGAGGGGCATTACAGAGATTGCCTTCCCTCGTTTAGGGTGTGGAAATGGTGGTTTAGAATGGAGTGTTGTTGGCCCACTCATGGAACATTACTTAGGTAGGCTTCCAATCCAAATTTATGTGCATGACTACAATGTAGACATAGGCGCTCCTGAACATATTCACGCTGATAATAACGACAATGATCTGCGCTCATTTGATGTTTTCATGCAACACATTGAGGAAGCCGTAACTTCTAGTGGTGAAAGCTTAGAAACCTTTAGTAATCGTTCAAAATTCAGTGCGGCTATAGATGAAAATGAGAACGTAGTTTTCTTTAGTTCTGGCGGGCGCAAAACTGTTTCAAAAGATGACGTTCTTGAACTGTGGCACTTATTGATAAGGGGGCCTGTCACCCGCAAGCGCCTTGCCGGTCCAGCACGCGATGCAGCTTATTATTTGTTTCCACTATTGTCGCACTTACCAAGCATTAGACCGTTTCAAATTGGCAGTGAAGACAATGTGCCTGCTATGGCAATTGAGTTTAAAGGCAATAAAAAGGGTCCTCACGATATCCATGCTCAGGATGAATTAGAATGGGCTTAACCCAAGGATTATTCCAAACACACCTTCAAAGTTGGGAAAGCTTTCTTGGTAAAACAAACCGGCCACATAGAAAAGAATGGCCGTCAAGGCTGTTTAGACATGAACCAATTGAGAACGCAGTTGATATAATTAAGTCAGGACAATTGCTGTCCCGCAATGGTGCTGTTGGTTCTATCAAACGCGATATTGCCCCCGGCAATATTCTTGCAAGTAGCGCATTTGCTCAAGATTATGTCCGTCTGTACTTTCGGCCAAAAACACCAACGCAATACAGGATTGAGGGAATTAGAAAACCCAATCAGTATTACGAAGGCAAGCACGCTCCTGTATTAATTATCTTCGTATTTAAGTCTGAGAACTTGCTGCTAAACGCCAATACCATGTTCTCCGATGGGAACATGCAAGCCGGACAGACAGTATGGGGTGGGGACGATGCTTTCTTTCAATCCATTAATTTTAATCACGTGTTCCACGAAGGTGCATTTGACCCATCCAATCCTGCAAACTCAGGAATAATAAGAGAAAGATGTGCAGAGGTTTTGATGCCCTCACCATTGCAGTTGGACGATGCGCTCCAAGCAATTCTATGCCGTTCGCCTGCCGAACGCGCCACGCTTTTACAGCTGTTGGGTGATGATGCAGCGATTTGGCAAAATCGTATCAGGGTTCATTCTGCAACGGGCTTATTTAACAGTGAGTATGTATACCTTGATAGCGTAAGTCTTTCGAATGAAGGCGTTGCGTTTAAGTTTCATCCGCCGGTGGCATATCAGACCGTGAATACCGTGGTTGAAATCACAGGAATAGACAATCCATTACGGTTGAACTTAGGGCCTTGGGAATTAGACCCACGGAAACCATGGATTTCAAAACATCCATTTCAGGACGGCATCTATGAAGTCAAATTTCATCTTGAAGGTTGCCTTGCCTACCATTCAAAGCAGGTGATTGAGAGCATGCCGTACTAACAACACCCCCAACAGAAACGTTGGGAAACTGGTACACAAAGATGCTAAACTCCATGTGTACTACCGGAATGCAACGTGTTGATAATTAAGGGGTATGGGCAGGTAAGCCGAAAATCCTGCCGGGCCCATCATTCAGCCTTTAAGGGCTTGAAAAATATAGTCTACAAGCAGACGGTTTAGTGCAGATCGCTTTCGGGTGGCCGGATGAAAGTGGATATACCTTCTTCATCAATGGTCCGCATGGCTTCATCAAGTGCGGCTTGGTCCGTAAAGAACGGTTCGTCCCACAGGGTGGACGTACCGGCTTCGTCTTCCACTTCCAATATCCACCCAAAATTTCCATCGCTGTAGATTTGGATGTCTACGGTTATGCCTTCACGGGTCACTTCACTGCACAGTGGGGAATATTCAATTTTAATATCGTCCATATCGTCAGTCATCATGGAATAGTCCCAACAGCCTTGCGTTAAAGCCCACTATAGCCGCTGGTACAATAGTTTGGTACAAAGTTTGGAAGCGCACGGAGGCGCAGGAAGTCTAATGTTTTGAAATGGTTGCGGAAAGTAATTTGGTATTCCTTTCCCACCCCATCCGCCAATACATGAGGTCCTGCAAAGCGTTGCGGGGCCTCTTTTGGTTTTATGCGCAATTCAATGCACATTCATGGCAGAGGGAGTTGGTATAACATGGGTCTTTATTCGGTCTGGCGGGTAGGGGGCAAAACAGCTGGAAACTTTCGGCCATGATATTTCATTGCATTGGCAGAATACGCGTGCGGGAACAAAAAGTTAGATACCACTGCGCACGTTGCAGTGTTGTTGTCATTGCATAGATGGGGTGGTGTGGGCAGAGCGGTAATACGAACTGGAACCGTCAGTTTTTATAACTTAACGAAACCAGCTGAAGGCGGATTTCACGGTCTGTGTGAACAACTGCGTAATGCGAAAAACATCATCGGTGGAATTTTTGAGTGTGTCGGCAAAATTCTCATCGACCGGGGCGTTTTTAAGTTCTGCACCCAGGTCCTGCGCCCGCCCCAAGTTCACAATTTTTTGGCCACCATCGGACAGCGTCACTGTGTCGTATTGGGCGCGCGGAGACGATGCCTGAGTGGACGTTTTGTCCGCATTCGTCTCAGGTTTGTCCTCAGGGCGCAGGGCAACAGCCTTGCCCGCGTTCACCGCCTGGGTGAATGCGCTCCTAACGTCGCTGCTTTGGGTATC
>Ga0316204_10008755_pt1 | contig 13848 bp, 16 predicted proteins | sample 6monrhotite_MG_2_FD_205661 | JGI IMG/M metagenome (GOLD analysis project Ga0316204, IMG submission 205661) | Microbial mat bacterial communities from mineral coupon in-situ incubated in ocean water Damariscotta River, Maine, United States -... | ecosystem: Environmental > Aquatic > Marine >... | reverse complement strand
CAGAAGACATATCGCAGTCTCGTGCCAGCTCTGCCATTGTCGTCTTCCCATAGCCATAATGGGTAAAACGCTCTTCAGCGGCTTCTATGATTCTTTCGCAGACCTCATCACTCATAGGGAGTGAGTGTAGAGCGATGGCCTGAACAATCAACAAATCGTTCAATATTTCGCAATTGCGAGAAATCGGGCGAAATGCAGCAAAAACAACCGAACCTGAGGCACCATGACACCAATCAGAACTCTCGCAGTAGTGGGCGGCGGCGCCTGGGGCACCGCACTAGCGACCGCGGCAGCGCGCGCCGGTCGCGATGTTCAACTGTGGGTGCACGAGCCGGAAGTTGCTGAGGAGATCAACGACGCCCATGAGAACAAGACCTATCTCCCAGGCATTCCTCTCGATCCGACCATTAAGGCCACAAGCGACATGGGAGACCTGATCGGAACGGACGCCTTTCTGCTCGTGCCGCCTGCTCAACACCTGCGCACAGTGGCAACCAAGCTCCACGACGTTTTGCAAAAGGGATCCCTGGTCGCCGTCTGCGCAAAAGGCATCGAGCAAAACTCCGGAAAGCTCATGAGCGAAATTCTCAAGGAGACATTACCGGATGCCATACCAGCCATTCTGTCCGGTCCAAGCTTTGCTGCAGATGTCGCCCAGGGCCTGCCAACGGCAGTTACCCTTGCCTGCGCAGAAGAAGAAGCCGCGATTGCCCTGGTGGATGCCATTGGCTCACCCACCTTCCGCCCCTACTGGACGTCGGACGTGATCGGTACCCAGATCGGAGGCGCCATTAAAAACGTCCTCGCCATCGCCTGCGGCATTGTTGATGGGAAAAAGCTCGGTGAAAGCGCCCGCGCCGCCCTCACCGCCCGCGGGTTTGCGGAAATGGTCCGGCTGGGCAAACGTTTAGGCGCAAGACCAGAAACCCTGTCGGGCCTGTCGGGCCTTGGAGATCTCATCCTGACCTGTTCAAGCATGCAGAGCCGTAACATGTCATTGGGTGTAGCCCTTGGTGAGGGCAAAACACTGAAAGAGATCATGGGCGACCGCAACTCCGTGGCAGAAGGCGTGCACACGGCGGCAGCAGTTAAAGCGATGGGCGAAAAGCGTCACCTGGACATGCCAATCTGTGACGCCGTCGCAGATATTGTATCGGGAACCAAAACGGTGGATGAAGCAATTGCCTCTCTTCTGGCCCGCCCCTTCACCGCAGAGATTTGAGCCTGTTCAAGACCGGCACCGCCTCTTAAGCTCATTTCAAAACCAACTCAACTCAGGGAACACACATGCTCTTTTGTATTGTCGGCATCGATAAACCAGATTCACTCGACCTGCGTATGGCGAACCGCGACAACCACCTGAAGCACTGGGCAGACACAGGCGCCGTGAAACTCGGCGGACCCTTCACGTCAGACGATGGCGAACGCCTCGAAGGTTCCATGTTGGTGATTGACGTTGCCGACCGGGCGACAGCGCAAAAGCTTGCCGACGAAGACCCTTATGTCAAAGCAGGCCTCTTCGGCACACGCGAACTGCGCGCCTGGAAATGGCTGCTCAAGGATTAAGAAGTCGCCATGTCCATAGATGACCCTTTTCGCGAAATCGAAAATGCGCTCCCGCGTCTCATCTCTGAGCCTGCCTATGACAAGGAGAACTTTTGGGCGGCGGAGTGGACACCTCGCATTAAAAATACCCTCGCCGAGATAGGGTTCCGCCGCGGTCACTCAGTCTGGGCATCCGGTCTCACAGAACGGGATACCGGCGAAACTAGAGTCGTCAATCAGGAGTGGCTGTTCGATCTCATCTGGATCGACTATTGCGGGCGGGGCATCACACGTAGGTTCAAAGAGATGCCGCTCGCTGCTGAGTCTGAAATGGGTCCGTGGCACGAAGTCATCGATGACTTTGAGAAGCTCATAGTCGCAAGCACAGATTACAAAGTGATGCTCTTTCATGCCAGTGATACGGAAAACGCTGTGAAAAGGTGCGACGAGTTGGTGGAAATCGAGGCGGCATTCGCAGGTCCGCGGACTCGGTCGGAATACCTACTGGCATGCCTTGCCTGGAAGGACGGCGAATTCGTGGTAAAGCGGTTCCCAGCGACGGAAAGGAAAAAGTAGTGGCATATTGGCTTTTTAAATCGGAACCAAACACTTGGGGTTGGGATGACCAGGTGAAGCGCGGTGCCAAAGGCGAGCACTGGGACGGTGTGCGCAACTATCAAGCCAACAACAATATGAAGGCCATGAAGATCGGTGATCTCGGCTTCTTCTATCACTCCGTGGACGAGAAATCTGTCGTCGGCATCGTGCGGGTGATCAAGGAACATTATCCCGACCACACCGACCCTAAAGAACGCTTCGGCATGGTCGACATTGAAGCCGTGGAACCACTGCCCAAGCCCGTCACCCTGCAAGATGTGAAAGACACGCCAGAGCTTAAAGACATGGTGCTCGTCAATAACTCGCGTCTTTCTGTGCAGCACGTAACGGCTGAGGAATGGAAACGGGTCTGCAAAATGGGCGGCCTTAAAAAAATTCCGACCGCGAAAAAATAGCCGTCCGCATGAGCAGTCCCTCCAAGAGCTTTGGCGACGAACAACGCCGAGAGAAATGGCTGGCGAAAGTGCCACCTGCTGGCACGCACCTCTGCGCACTAGATGATATTGATGTGCCCGGTGCCAAGGGCTTCACTTTTGGCGAAGGACGCGAACGTTTCGACATGTTTGTTGTCAGAACAGAGAGAGACTGCGTGGCTTATGTGAACGCCTGTCCCCACGCCTTCACACCCCTAGAGACATTTACCGATAAGTTTCTGACCCGCAGGAAAGATCAGATCCTCTGCACAACCCACGGTGCCTTGTTCAATCTCGACGATGGGTTTTGCACCGGTGGTCCCTGCGCAGGAAAGAGCCTGGTCGCGATCCCGATCAAGACAATCGATGGTCAGGTTATCATCGAATCAGTCTGATCAGCTTGCGACGAACGCGGCGAAGTCTTCGATCAGCCCCTTGGACGAGAGCTCGACAAGTTTTTTGCCATCGTTAGGGTTGGCAAGCGACGGGTCCGATCCAATCCGGCCGTCAGGGAATTTCTCCCGATAATCTTCGGCATCCGTATAGCGCGCAGACGGCGCGATCTTCGGCGTCATCTCTGCGGTCTTGATCGCATCGGGATAAGCATATTGCGTGACCGCCACTTCAGATGGCGTCGCATGAGCGCCGTGCGATTTGCCATAGGTATCCATGCAGTATTTATAGACAGGTTTATAGTCCCACCAATTGGCAAGCTTGCACTTCACCGGCCCACGATTGCTGCCATCGCGTGCAAGGGAGCGGTCCGCATATATTTCTGCGAAGGCGGCTTGGATGGTTGAGATATTCCCGCCATGTCCATTGAAAAAATAGATCCGGTCAAACCCGTGACGCCCAAGTGACAAGACCCAATCATAGATCACAGCGATCATGGTGGAGGGCCGAAGCGTCATAGATCCCGGAAAGGCCATATGATGCTGCGCGCAGCCCACATTAAACGTTGGTGCCACCAGCATGTCAGATTGCGCACCGGCGTGGGCGGCAATCACTTCCGGACAAATGGCGTCCGTCCCGATGAGCCCGTTGGGGCCGTGCTGTTCCGTTGACCCTATGGGAATGACAATCCCTTTTGAGCGGGTGAGATAGGCTTCAACTTCCGGCCAGCTGGACGTGTGCAATTGCATGGAGCTTCCTTTCGAAGGTCTCAGTGTCGCGGACCGCGCGTCACAAAGCCAGTCGGAATTCTATTTCGTGATCAATCGGAACACCATCAAGGCCATGAGTTGGGATTTCCGGTTTAAGGCGCCGTGAGCGCGCAAGAGCACCATGGTGCAGCGCCACCATGTCCCAACCGCGTCGCTGATAAAAGCGAATAGCCGGAATGTTATCGTTGGTGGTGATAAGCCATAGGGAAGTCTTACCCTGCTCGCGAGCCGCCTCTGCAACGGCCTGCAGCAGCGCGCTGCCCACGCCCTCGCCTTCAGCGAAACTATCAAGTGTCACAACTTCCGTGGCATCAGCCTCATGCCGATAGGTGACGAGACCCACAATGTCTCCCCCCCGCTCCGCAACAAACCCGGGTAAATCAAGTGGGTTCCACAGCTTGCCGCGCGAAACGACGCGCACAGCACCCCAGGCCTTGTGAAGTGCACGTTCAACCGTCTGTCGATCAAAGGCCTCAATCGCCCGCACGTGAAAGCTCATGACATTTTTCCTCCTGTCTAGTATCGACCAGGGCGTTGAAAGGAGTCCAGATGAGCAAGGTCACCATTACGCGGGCACGATGCGCAGACGGAGCGGGCATCGCGACGGTCTATCTGACCGCGACGGCAAAGCTCGGCTTCCTGCCAAGGCGCCACGATGCTCCCGACATGTGGCATCATTTTTCCACCATGCCCATAAAACAGAAAACCTGGGTCGCAAAGCACAATGGGCGCATCGCAGCTTTCCTGGCAATGTCACCCGATTGGATCGACCATCTCTATGTTCACCCCACAGCACAGAATAATGGCCTTGGCGCAGCACTGCTGAACCAAGCAAAGCAATCAGCGCCTTATGGATTCCAACTCTGGACCTTTCTTCAAAACAGCGGCGCCCGAAGATTTTATGAACGCCACGGAATGACGGTTGCAGAACGGACAGATGGAAAGCGCAATGAAGAACACCTGGCCGATTTGCGATATGTATGGCGGCCAACAAAGACCCTCTGAAGGAAAACATTGTGAGCAATAACACTAACACCACACCCAAGGGGGCCTTGGACGGCATCCGCGTCATCGACCTCACCAGTGTTGTCCTCGGCGCTTACGCGACCGCAATGCTCGGCGACATGGGGGCTGACGTAATAAAGGTGGAAAGCCCCAGTCCCAAGAACGGGCAAGGAGGAGACATTATGCGCTGGGCCGGCGACACCCCATCAGGTGAAGCTTCCGGCCTCGGCCCCATGTTTCTGTCTATCAATCGCAACAAACGCTCTGTCTTGCTCGATCTCAAAAAGAAGGAGGCCCGGGACGCCCTGTTGCAACTCATCGCAACAGCAGACGTGTTCGCCGCCAACGTCCGCTATGACGGATTGAAACGCCTCGGCCTTTCCTATGAGGACGTAAAAGCGGTCAAGCCCGACATTGTCTATGCCATCGGCACAGGCTACGGCGAAGAGGGCCCCTATGGCGGCCGCCCCGCCTATGACGACATGATCCAGGCAGCCTCAGGCATTGCCTCCATGATGTCGGAAGTTGACGGCGATCCGCGCCCCCGTTTTTTCCCGACGCTCATCGCAGACAAAACCACCGGTCTTTTCATGACCAACGCCATTCTCTCAGCCCTTTTTCATCGGGAGCGCACTGGCGAAGGCCAATATGTGGAAGTTCCCATGATGGAAAGCATGGTGTCCTTTCTGTTGGCCGAGCATCTCTATGGAGAGGTCTATGACCCGCCGACCGGACCTATCGGCTATGTTCGTGTCACAGCACCGGATCGGAAACCCTACAAAACCGCCGACGGCTATATCGCCATCCTCCCCTACTCAGATCAGCAATGGCGCGACTTCTTTGCCCTTGGCGGCAAACCGGACCTCTTTGAAACAGACGAGCGCTTTGCCACCTACGAGAACCGGACCCGCAATATCCGCGATCTCTATGCCATGGTGGAAGACGTCTCCGTTCAAAAGACGACGGAAGAATGGGAGAAGCTTCTTATTGCAAATGACATTCCCCATGCCCGGGTGAACCGACTAGGCGACCTGCGTACTGATCCTCATCTCGATGCGGTGGGGCTTTTCGAACAAAGAAACCATCCGCATGAAGGCGCCTATTGGAGCCTCAGACATCCGGTGAAATATGCAGGAAGTCCCGCAAGCGTGCGCCGCGACGCGCCGCTCTTGGGCGAGCACACTGAAGAGATATTGAAGGAAGCCGGCTTGTCTGACGCAGAGGTAAAGAAATTGAGCGTTTAGGCTTTTTGGGCCGCTGCCGCGACGCGTTCTGCTTTGTCGCGCATGAGTTCTTCAAACGCAGGCCGTTCAATTGGCTTGGAAAGAAGGAAACCCTGCAACTCATCACAGCCGATAGCGGTCATGAAGTCCGCCTGTGCGTCTGTCTCAACACCTTCCGCAACGATTTTAAGGTCAAGTGACTTACCAATCGACACGATCTGCCGCGCAAGAATAGCGCTGGTGGCCTCAGCTACATTGGACACAAAGCTTCGGTCAATCTTTAGCTCATGCGCGTGGAAGCGATGAAGGTAAGACAGCGATGAATATCCCGTGCCAAAATCATCAATCAGAATATGAATACCAGCATCTGCAAGAGCCTTGATCTGCGAACTCGCAGATTCTTCATCTGTGATCATGGTGGATTCTGTCACTTCCACCTGCAGACACTGCGCTGGCACATTGTATTTCTTGAGTGCTCCGAAAACATCCTCAAGCACACACCCAGCCGCTAGATGCACCGCTGAGATATTTACAGACATCGGGCCGACATCGAGCCCAAGCTCCCGCCAGCGCGCAATGTCTGACACAACCTGATCGAGCACAACTCGCCCAAGATCAATAACCAGACCGGTTTCCTCGGCAATGGGAATGAAGATGCCGGGGGAGACGAGACCCTTTTCAGGATGCTTCCAGCGGGCAAGTGCCTCTCCAGCAACGGGTTCACGTGTCTCAGCGTCAAACCGCGGCTGATACATCACGAAGAGCTGGTCCGTCTCAACAGCCACCCGCAGATCTCGTTCCATATCCATGCGTTCATGCACGGCCCGCGACAACTCCTCGTCAAACATGTGAAAGCAGCCACGGCCTTCATCTTTCGCCCGGTAGAGAGCGAGATCTGCATGCTGCATCAGGAGTTCAGGGTCGCCCTTGTCCCAGGGATAGTGAGCAATCCCGATGGAACACCCGACATTCGCAACCGCACCGTCAATCTCGAATGGAGCAGCAAGGGAGTCGATAATCTTCTGGGCAAGGACAGTCACACCGCGGGTCTTATCCAAATGACGCGCGATCACGGCAAACTCATCGCCTCCAATACGCGCAACCGTGTCCGTTGTGCGCAGAAGCGCACCTAATCGTTTAGAGGTCTCCACAAGAAGTTTGTCGCCGACACTGTGACCGCGCGTGTCATTGACCATCTTGAAATTGTCGAGGTCCAGCAAGAGAAGGGCAAAGCCTTCATCTGTGCGGTTTGACACAGAGATGGCAAACTCCAGCTGAGACAATAGCTCCGTGCGATTGGCGACACCCGTCAACGGGTCAGACGTTGCCTGGGTGCGCAGCTGCTGCTCCAACTCACGACGCTCAGTCACATCCAACAGGATCAGGTACGCGCAGGGTTCCCCCTCATAATCGATGATCAACCCTTTGAGCAGAACCCACATGGGACTTCCATCTAACCGTTTCAGCGGCAGTTCGAAGTTTGCGGTGACACCTTTCGTAAGAAGCTGTTCGCGAACCTGATCGTAGGTCTTTGTGTCCGACAGAAGGTCCGGTACGCTCAACGTATCACTTGGTTTGCCCAAGTCCTCGAGCAGTTCTTCCGCCCGTTGATTGACATAGCGGAGCGTCTTATCGCTTGGACGGGTGATTACAACTGGAAACGGCGCACTGTCGATCAGTGAACGAAACCGCATCTCCGAGCGTTGCAATTCGTTCAGTGTTTCAACCTGATAGGTCGTATCTTCAATCGATCCGGCAAACATGACTGGCTCGCCCGCCGCGTCAATCGAAACATGGCCGCGCGCACGGATCCAACGCACTTCACCATCTGGACGCCGGATACGGCAAGCAAGGTCATAATTCTCTCGCGAGTCCAGGTGCTGACGGACCTTGTTGGTCACTTCTTCACGATCATCTTCGTGAATGGCCGCCATGATGCCATCAAACTCACTGATGCCCTCTTCCACGCCGAGCACGGCGCAGGCATTTGGTGTCATGTAGAAGGAATCTGTCGGGAGGTTCCAGAACCACGCTCCGTAACCCGCTTGGCGTTCTGCGAGTTCGAGTCCGGCTTTGGCAAATGCCACGTCATCAAAGACGCTCTCATCTGCGCTCTGATCAGCCGCCGTCGTCGCGCGGGCACGCCGCGCGGCGGTCTTGATCAGGTTTTTTCGGCGCGGCAGGCGGCGTCCCATAAACATTCCTCACAGTTGCTGAGAGAATGCGCACCGAACCCGTAAAAAAGCTTGAATCAGGGGACCACCGTCAACCACATCGAAATGTAGGGTTAACATGGGGTTACTTGACCGTAGAGGGATACGGGGCTCACACAAAAGCAAGACAAAAAGAGGCGCAAACAAGCCAATTTCCACCTATAGTGCCGAAAACGAGAGCGCGGCAGAAAACAAAAGCCGCTGCATGGGAGGCCACAATGACAGATACCACAATTTTCCCCGTGACCGAAGAATGGGCTGGCAAGGCCCATGTAGACGCCGCCGGTTACCAGAAGATGTATGATGCCAGCATCGCCGACCCGGAAGGGTTTTGGCGCGAGCAGGGTCAGCGCATCGACTGGATCAAGCCCTACACAAAAATCAAAGACGTTTCCTACGACAAAGACAACCTCCATGTGAGATGGTTTGAAGACGGAACCCTGAATGCCAGTGTGAACTGTATCGACAGACACTTGGCGACCAAGGCTGATCAGACCGCCATCATCTGGGAAGGTGATGAACCGACTGACGACAACAAGGTCACCTACCGCGAATTGCACGAAGAGGTCTGCAAGTTTGCGAATGTCTTGAAAGCTCAAGGCATAAAAAAGGGCGACCGCGTTACCATCTACATGCCGATGATCGTGGAAGCTGCCTATGCGATGCTCGCCTGCACACGCATTGGCGCCGTTCACTCTGTTGTCTTTGGTGGCTTTTCACCCGACGCCCTTGCAGGCCGTATTATTGATTGCGACTCCAACTGCGTCATCACCGCCGACGAAGGTGTGCGCGGTGGTCGAAAAGTTCCGCTAAAGGCAAACACCGACGAGGCTGTTGCACAGTGTCCCGGCGTTAAGTCCGTGATTGTGGTGGAGCGCACAGCATCTGGCGTTCAGATGAAAGACGGCAGGGACGTCTGGTATCACGAAGCCGCTGCAACAGTCAGCACCGACTGCCCGCCTGAAGAGATGAATGCTGAAGACCCGCTCTTCATCCTCTACACATCCGGGTCAACGGGAAAACCCAAAGGCGTCATGCACACCACTGGCGGCTATATGGTCTATGCCTCCATCACCCACCAATATGTCTTCGACTATCATGATGGGGATATCTATTGGTGTACCGCCGATGTTGGGTGGGTGACCGGCCACAGCTACATTCTCTATGGACCGCTTGCGAACGGCGCGACCACGCTCATGTTTGAAGGCGTGCCCAACTATCCAGATGCCTCACGCTTTTGGCAGGTCTGCGACAAACATCAGGTGAACATCTTCTACACAGCGCCCACTGCCATTCGTGCCTTGATGGCGGAAGGCGATGGGCCGGTAAAAGCAACCAGCCGCTCCTCTCTAAGGCTGCTGGGCTCCGTCGGTGAACCCATCAATCCCGAGGCCTGGCTCTGGTACCATGACACCGTCGGCGACGGTCGCTCACCCATCGTGGATACTTGGTGGCAGACGGAGACCGGCGGCATTCTCATCACACCGCTGCCAGGGGCCATCGACCAGAAGCCTGGCTCCGCCACCAAGCCTTTCTTCGGTGTGCGTCCGGTCATTGTCGACAATGAGGGCAAAGAGCTTAACGGTGCCGCGGAAGGCAATCTCTGTATCGCCGACAGCTGGCCGGGGCAGATGCGCACGGTTTATGGCGACCATGAACGTTTCGCCAGCACCTACTTTGTTCAATTTCCCGGCATGTACTTTACCGGTGACGGCTGCCGACGCGATGAAGACGGCTACTATTGGATCACCGGTCGGGTGGATGACGTGCTGAATGTCTCTGGTCATCGGATGGGAACAGCGGAAGTCGAAAGCGCCCTTGTCGCCCACGCACAAGTGGCTGAGGCAGCAGTCGTTGGTTACCCGCACGATATCAAGGGACAGGGCATCTACGCCTATGTCACCTTGAACGCAAGTGAAGATCCGTCGGACGACCTGCGCAAAGAACTAGTCCAGTGGGTGCGCAAAGAGATCGGCCCCATCGCAAGCCCAGATCTCATTCAATGGGCGCCGGGTCTCCCAAAAACACGATCAGGTAAGATCATGCGCCGCATCCTGCGGAAGATTGCAGAGAACGAATTCTCGAATCTGGGAGATACATCCACCCTGGCCGACCCAAGCGTGGTCGAAGATCTGATCGAGAACCGGCAAAACCGGTAAAACTTAAGCTCGACCCATGTCAGGCCGAATGGACAGTGCCCGTAGCGAATACCGCCGCCGGCGGTGTTCGGCTGCGCAGCCGCGCCTACTCTCAATACAGGTGAAAACGCTATGTTTTGCACCAAAAATGGGGCATTTGAACGTATTATTTTACCAATACTTCGATTTGGGCCTTTGATGCAGCAGGATGTGACACCTGCTGCTTACAACCCTGTATAGAGGGCTAATTTTACTTTATTCACGTACCAACACGGAGTTTTTACTGTTTCGAATCTAGGTTTCTGTCATCTTCGCCTCCGGGTGAGCGGTCATTCCTGCGGGGACCAGGTATGGAATTGAAAACAGAGGGTGCACGGACGCTCCTAGCATATTGGGAGAGTCAGAAGGGTGAAGATCGTTTACCCTCAACCGGCGATATAGATCTGGTCGACCTCGCGCCAATCCTGTCAAACATGGTAATCTACGAGCATGGATCTGGCGATTTCACTGTCCGGTTTTTCGGGACTGAGATGGTACGGCGGTTGGGCGTGGACCTTACAGGTGTCAAAACATCAGCATTCAGTCACTCACCGTTTGGAGAGCTGATTACTGATCATCTGGGTCAGGTGATTAGAGGCCCGGTCATGCTGACCTCTGCCTATCATTCCCAGACGAACGAAGGTCCTCTGCTTGAGATCGAGCAGATCATGCTACCCTGGGCAAATGAGAAGGGCGAGGCCCAATGTGTGCTCTCGCATGTCACCCGTACGTCTGGCGAAGATGCAACGCTCACTCTGAAGCTGGAGGAAAGCTTCAGGGGTCTCATCAACCTGCAGACCGTCAGTCTGTAGCCGCAAATTCAGAACACCAGCTGCCGCGCCGCCCACCGCGATAGGGCCGCGCAAGCCCTGCCGTCATCAGCGATGCACCCAATGCGCCCATTTCAGCGTGAAAAACGTCGGCCTGAACACGCCCGCCAAATTTGTCGCTCCGAACATTCGTCAGCGAAATCTGGGCCCCCTCAAGCGATTTAAGATGGGCAGCAGCAGCTTCAGCCTGAATACGTTCCTCAGGACACCTGCCTCTGAGCTCTGGCGCATCAATGCCTGCGAGCCGTACGGCAACCTCAATATCCTGACCAAGCCAAATGCGTGCGCGAACTTCCACTGTATCCCCGTCAATCACGCGCGTCAGCTTTGCAGGAATAGGCCCAGAGAGAACCTCAGCTCCCATCGCCATTGGGTTTGCGATCATGACCCACATAGCCATCCACACGCATAAGGCGAATATTTTCGAGAAATCCCTCATTACGTGTATATTACTACTTCTATACACGTATTCCGGGCAAGAGCTGTTCTGCTCTAAAAGTCGCTGATCAGTCCCTTATGCTCCCAATCCCCATACCGGGTGGGTTCAGGGCCCTCTCCCCCAAGCAATTCGCGAGGGCGCTTTGCCTCGGGCTCAGCGTCCGCACGGCGGGCTGCGGCTTCGGCAAGGGCGCGCTGTGCGGCGGCGCTTACCGGTTTTTGACGTTTTTCATCCGACATTAGGTTACACCTCAGAACACCTCCAGCAACGGGCATCAGCCAGCATTGAAGGCACCTTATTCACTCTACATATATGACTGAAGCTTTGAACGCCAACACACTGCCGCCAGGAGCCTGGTAATTAAAAGGGAACCCGACGAATGAACATGACAAAGACCGCGATCCTTCTCGCCGCCATGACGGCGCTCTTTATGGGGATTGGGTTCATGATCGGGGGAGAGGCTGGTGCAGCCATCGCATTTCTGATCGCTGCAGGCATGAATGTGTTCGCCTATTGGAACTCGGACAAAATGGTGTTGCGCATGCACGGCGCGCGCGAAGTGACAGAAAGAGACGCACCAAACTATGTGCGCCTCGTCCAGCGCCTGGCCGAAAATGCCAACCTCCCGATGCCGCGCACCTACATTATTGAAACAGCTCAACCAAATGCTTTTGCAACCGGCCGCAATCCAGAAAACGCCGCCGTCGCTGCAACCACCGGCTTGCTGAATATGCTAACGCCGGAAGAACTGGCTGGTGTCATGGCCCATGAGCTTGCGCACATTAAGAACCGCGACACGCTCACGATGACGGTCACCGCCACCCTTGCCGGGGCCATTTCCATGCTGGCGAACTTCGCCTTTTTCTTTGGCAACAATCGGAACAATGCAGGCGGGCTGATCGGCACACTCGCCATCATGATTTTAGCCCCTATGGCGGCAGCCCTTGTTCAGATGGCGATCAGCCGCACGCGGGAATACAGCGCGGATAAATTAGGGGCAGAGATTTGCGGGCGTCCCATGTGGCTTGCATCCGCCCTGCAGCGCATAGAGAGCGGCGCCAGCCGCATCGACAATGACGCAGCCGAAAGGAACCCGGCAACTGCGCACATGTTCATCATCAACCCGCTCCATGCCCACAAGCGCGATAGCTTGTTCTCAACGCACCCGGCCACAACCAACCGGGTGGCAAAGCTGAAGGCAATGACGGGAGTGTCTCCTAAAGAGGGACCTTGGGGCTAAGCACTCGCAGGAGCGACGCCGGTATCTGGCGCCCACATCTCGACGCGCGCGCGCCCATTCTTCTTCGCTTGATACATAGCCGCATCTGCATGCTCAACCAGAGCATCTGCAACGGCGTCAGTCTCAATCTCCGCAATCCCGGCACTGAAGCTGATGGAGACGGCGCGGCCATCATCCAGGTCAAAGCGATCTGTCGCCACCCGCTGAAGCGCCCTCTCAATGACGACAACAGCCGACTCTGGATCGCAGGCCGGCATCAGCACACCAAACTCCTCACCTCCAAGGCGCGCGCACATATCTTCTTTCCGTACAATCTTCTTCAGATGCACCGCGAGCTGCTGCAGCACCCTGTCACCGGCTGCATGACCATAGGTGTCATTGACCTGCTTAAAATGGTCGATATCAATCATTGCCAGCGCCGCAGCACTGTGATGACGAGAAACCAACGCACATTGTCGATCAAGCGCATCATCAAATGCCCGACGGTTCCATAGCTCCGTCAGCGGATCAATCAGAGCAAGGCGTTTAAGCTGCGCCATTGTATGGAGCTGTTCTTTTTCAAGAAGAACCTGGGCCCGCAGATCAACCATGGTTGCGCCGAACCTGCGCCTTTCATCTGCTCCGTCGAGGCGAAACGCCTTCAGCTGGATCGGGATAAGCGATCCATCGCGCGCAAGAATTTCAAACCGCCGGGGCTCACCCAACACCCCTTGCGTTGCACCATGCTTGTTATAATGCGCAACATATCCATCATGGGAGTTCGCAACCTTCGGTGGCAACAAGAGAGACAAAGGCTGGCCGACAAGCTCCTCCACCCCATAGCCAGTGAGCGAGGCCGCAGCCGCGTTTGCGTGCTCAATATGCATGTCAGCACTCAATACCCACTGCGCGTCGAACGAGTGGTTGAACAAATCGCGAAAAACGGAGTCGTCGTGACCAGACATGGGCGGCACCTGATGCTCTTACTTGTTAAGGTCAGCCT
>Ga0316204_10008754_pt1 | contig 13848 bp, 8 predicted proteins | sample 6monrhotite_MG_2_FD_205661 | JGI IMG/M metagenome (GOLD analysis project Ga0316204, IMG submission 205661) | Microbial mat bacterial communities from mineral coupon in-situ incubated in ocean water Damariscotta River, Maine, United States -... | ecosystem: Environmental > Aquatic > Marine >... | reverse complement strand
GGCGAGGCAACTGAAACTGCCGCTCAGTGTGTGGACATTTGAAAAGAAGAGACCAGCAGCAGTCGAAAAAAAAACACGGAGAAAGTCAGCAACCGAACCGTGCAACCGAGCGAGCGAGCAATCGAAATGGCTAGTCTCTTTGACTCGTCGACGTTTGCCGACACTGCGTGCGTTGCGTTTAACCGCGCCGAGTTTGGCGGTCAGTGCCGCGCGTTTGCGCTCAATGAGTACGGCTGCGTGTTTCTCGGTCGCTGGAACAATGACGACGAGGACGAGCGCGAAATGTCGATCGACTCCTTCATCCTGAACTCGGACGACGGCGGCGGTCACGTGCGTGCGTGCCTGTGCTCGCTCGGCGAGGATGGCGCGTTCCGCTTTGTCGGATACGTATGTCCTCGCGCGTCGAGCTACGTGTGCGTGGACAATGTGCAGCAGTGGCTCTACGAGCTCAACGTGTTTGAGAGCATTGGGCTCTCGGACGGCGACGAGGTGTACCTTGTGTTTGTGAACGTGGGCGTCGTCAACACTCGTGGTGGCCGACAGACTGTACCGACGCGCGAGCATTTGCACACCGATGTCGCACACGAGCGGCGTGACCGGCACGATACGCGCGCGACGCTCGACCGAGTTGAGCTCGAGAAGACGGTCGACTTTTGCAAGTTTGAGCCCGACAAGAGTGGCCACGACGCTCGCTTCTCGGCGAGCAGCGCTACTTCCGACGCCCCCCACTCGGCGGATGATGACGATGACGTTGCCCGCGGATTGCGCCACTCCCACGAATCGTCCTCGTCTTCAACGGCGTGCGCAAGCAGTAGTAGCAGCAGCAGCAGCCGCAGTCGAGCGGCCAAGCGACGCGAGCGCTTCCAGTCATCGCTCGACCGGTCGCTCGACCACGTCAATCACAAGAAGCCAAAGCGATGGCACGTGCTCGCCGTCATTGTGTTTGTCGTCTTTGTGCTCGTCGCGTTCGCCGTCATCTCGAAGCTCTATCGCCGCATGAACCATCTCGGTCCGATGGTCGACGGGATCGAACGCAACGTGGACGCGCTCCGATCATAGACTCGCCGCCGTTTTCTCGTGAGTGGGAATGTGCATTTATAAACTCCTTGTGATAGCAAAAAGTTAGACTAGTGAATGAATCGAACGCGCGTAATGTTGTCTCAACTCGTTCGTATCCACGTGCTGGTTGCTTCGACGCAGCGACTGCTGCACTTTGCGAATCCGTCCGAGAGCGCGCTATGCTCCGTGTTTCTGCCGAGCGTGCGCGAAACGTGCGTGCATCTACGTGCGAAGCGAGAGCGAGAGCGAGAAGAACCGGAAGCAGCAATTGGACTTGAACTGCACGTGCACGTTGGCGTGGATGCGCCCGCCTACACGTCGCTCGACGGTGTGCTCGACGAGATGCGGGTCGAGTACGCCGATACGATCGACTCTCTTGCGCTTCACCAAGTGGACGACCGGCAAACAACTGCGGAAAGTGGACAGCAGACTCGGCAAGCACCGCCGCAGCACATGTGCTCGCGCACGCACATTTGGAACGAGTTGATGGACGGGCTGGTCGCAAAAGGTTCATTTATGGATGCAGACGCTACGATCGTCGTGCTAGTCGACGACTCGGCGTGCATGTCGCTCGTGGACTGGCCCGAAATGTTGCGCGACTGCATGGTAGCGAACCACGAGAGTGCGCTTCTGCTTCCGACACTCGTTCCGCTGCAGATGACGCGCGACGAGTTTGTCGATAGTCAGGACGAGCTCGTCGCATTCGGCCCCCTAGACAGGCGAACACACGCGCAAGATGAGGCGCCAGTTGCGGGACCAAGGCTGGGAGCGGGCTATAACTCGATCGTCGCGCAGCAGTCTACGTTTGTGGCGCTGAACATTGTGCAGCACCGGCGCTTTTTCGGTCAACACAAGTTTCGCCGACTGTCGACGCTGCTGAGCACGTACGCTCTGCTCGACGCCGTGGTGTGGCCGCTCGAAGACGTTGTGGCACGTGCGTCATTGACTTGCTGGTTCCAGCTGATGGACCCTGGCGATCGCGCTCGCACGCTCGCAGCGTTCGATGTTGCACTGGCACGCTGGCCGCGTGAGAGCCGCGCGAATCTCGAGCAGTACCTGGCGAATCTCGTGTCGAATGGACAGTTTTGCGCGGCGCACTACGCTACGACGCGAATGCTCCACGGTCGCGCGCGCTGGAAGAACTACAAAAGTCTGGCGCTCAAGACGCTCCAGAGCGTGTGGCAGCAGTGCGAGCCGAGCGCAAACATGTCTACCCTGCTTATCTGAGACTGACTGAGACTGACTCTAAGAAGGGCTTGAGTAGATGATGATCCGCTCAGTCGTCGGTGAGCGTCATGAACTGGAGCCAAGCCTGCAGGTCAAAGTGCATTCCGTGCGCTTGCTTCACGATGCTCGAGTGGTGACGTGACGGAAACTCGCTCGGCACCGAGTAGCGGAACGGCGTGGCGAGCGACGCTTCCACGCGTGTCGATTCGACGACGGCCAGCGGACGCACGTCGGGCGGCGCCCAGTACGGCAGGACGTGCGTTGGCGGCGGAGGTAGCGAGAGTTCGGGTAGTTCGACGCACAGTGGACGACCCGGCGCGTGCTCGACGCCGATCCTCTCTGAGCAAATGTCGATGAAGAAGCGCTTTCCGGACGCACACGTCACGCAGAGTGCTCGGTGCAGCAGACGACGCGCGTCCTTTCGGTTCAGCGGGAGCAGCGCGCCGCTCCACGTCGGTGAGTGCAGTACGATTTGCTGTGGCGGCCGCCTAACCGACAGCAAGACTTCGTGCATGTCGATGACCGGGTGGCCACGGACGCTGAACGAGAATGAGTTTCGAAACGTGACGAGCCAGTGCCGCAGCGCGCGCCACCACTCGTCGCCAAAGCAACTCTCTTCGATGCGCGCGAGCGCTCGCTCTCCGTCGTCGTCGAGTTGCGCCTGCGCCGCCGAATCGTTGCGAAAGTCGGCAAACGGAGACGGCCAGTACCGCGTAAAGGCGTCTCCCGCGAGGCGCACGCGCGGTGCCGGCACATCCATAGCAGTAACAGTAGTAGTAGTAGTGTCGTCGGTCGAGTTGTGCGGCGGCGTCGAGGGCGGCGACGCATAGCCGTCGGCGTTATACGTGCAGTACCAGTGCGCCTCCTCGCTCGCGCACGTGAGCGACGGCATTCCGCTCGCGCACGCTTTCGTTTCGCGAGACCGAGAATCCTGAAAGCGCTCCCATTGCGCGAGGCAGCACGAATGCACACGTCGCGCGTCTTTTGGCGATTGTACCGGTGGTTCCACTTCCACTGCTGCTGCAGGCCGCGAGGCTGATGCCGAGCGCGACGTGTACGACGACTGGTAGATGTTTGCGGGCATAACGATGCGCTTGCACACGCTGCACGACGGGTAGACGTCGACGAGCGCGATCCCGTGCGGGTGACTCAGCGAACGGCCGCGGCCCATGACGAGTGCACACACCGACTCGAGATTGATGTCGCGGCGAAGCATGGTTGCGCACGCACTAAACAGTTTTTACCACGTCTTTGCTACGTCTCTTTATTTTCAAATGGCTCACATTTATGGCGGCCAAACCCAGACACGAATCTTTCAATGCAGAACAATGCAGATCCGTACAGGTCGGATCATGAATGACGACGACGGCCCAGTCCGAACAATTCTATACTCTGTAGCATAAACGAAAAGCAAGCAAGGAATCACGTGCACACGAGAAAGCATGAATCAGTCGACTGTATTGTTTGGCGTCGTCCTTCTCGTCGTCATTGTCGCCGTCACGGCGTTTGCGATGACGCGCATGCGCGCTCGCCGCGCCAGTCACCACGCTGCCGCTCATCACGAGCATCATCACGCGGCCAGCGTGCATCCCCGCGACGGCGGCTGTCCGATGGCGTACTACGGCGGCGTCGACGAGAGTGGTGCGGCCGTTGGCCTGAATGGCGACGCGTATGCGGCGATCGAGGCGATTGGCCGCAACGGTGGCTGGGGCTACGACTGGGACAAGAAGGGCGAATCCGTATCCGCCGACGAGTACGGATCAAATGGCGATTCCGCAGCCGCCGATGACCAGGACGTCTCGGTTGGGGTGAATGATGATGCGACGGTAGACGTCGACGTTGGTCTGAATGCCAAGTCGTTCCGCCGAAAAGACACGCAGCAGTGCGGATCCTATTCGGATGGAAACAAGGCCACGCTCGATCAGAACGCTCCCTGCGACTTTACTTCGCGCTGCGTTGCCGTCGAGGACGGACGCGCGATTTGCTTGCCGCGTAACCCGGCGTTCAGCCGACGCGACGAGCAGGGCGTGCTTCGCTGCAACTCGGACGTCGGGTGCGCCGGAAAGACATACTGCGACAAGAACAAGCGCTGCCGACCTCGCAAGACGGACTGGCAGTCGTGCGACGATCCGGACAGCAAGTGCTTCCGCACGTCGTCGTGCGTCGACATGGGCGACGGCACGGGCAAAAAGTGCGTGTCGCCGGCCGGCCGTGCGTGCGCCTCATCGGTCAAGCAGGCGTTGGCCGCCGAGCGCGGTGAGGGAATCTCGCCGCGAATGTCGCGGTCTTTGAACGATGGCGGCGGTGGCTTTTCGGCAGACGTGTAATTAGTTGAGTTGGAACATTCATGTGATGGATAAATTGTGCAATTGTATTCTTCTTTCTTCTTTCTAGTTAGACGAGTAGTACGAGCGTGTGCGACGGACGGCCCATCCGATGATGGCTAGGAACAGAACGATTACGACGGCCCAGAACACGACGGTCCACCAGTTCCAGCAGCCACTCTTCTTCTTCGCTTGGGCGTAGCACTTGCGCGTGTATCGGCGCCAGTCCCACTGCTTGCACTTTTTGCCCTTGCCCTTTTTACCACCCTTACCGCCCTTACCTGACGGGCGGCAACTGTCTGACGAGTCGCTCCCGTAGCCCGAGCTGGCGTCCGAACACAAGTCCGTGTGGCAGTCGCCGTAGCCGCCATGGTCGTGTCCGCCACCGCGTCCGCTAGAATAGTCGCTGTGACTCTCGCTCGCGCAGTCGCTATCGTCGCTATCGTTGTCGTGTCGTCGACCCATCGTTCGGTTTGAATTTGAATGTTTCAATGAGTGTGTGCGAGTGGCTCTTTTTGGTTAGTTACATGTAGCGCTAGATAAAATTTCACCAACACTCTTTTTTCCACGCGCGCGCACTACCCGGCATGCATGCTTTTGCTGCTTTTGCTGTGGTCGCAGCTCGCCTAAAAAAATAGCGTCGTCGTATTAAATCAGAGCACCAAAGAAAAGAACAGCACACCACGGCAGTATTGACTGGACTCAGCGTGAGCGAGCGAAAGTATGCCGCGCGCCAACTTTAGCGGAAAGTGGATTCGTTCGCAGTATGAGAGTGAGCCTGGCGAGGGCGAAAAGTTTCTACTCGCGCTCGGGCGCAACGTGATCGAGGCCGGACTCGCGATCCGCAGTAGCGAGGTGCAGCTCGCGTCCCACTTTCTCATTGACGGCGAGCACTTTGTGCACACGCAGGTTCGTATGCGCGTGCTCAAGGTCAAGAAGCACGACTATGGAATTTCGCTCTTTATCGACGGCAAGCGCGAGAAGCAAAAGGCCGACGCCAAGGGCTTTGGCGACTGCACGAGTGTGTCGCGATTCGTGAGTGACTCGTGCTACAAGACAATCTACTTTCTCGCCAACAAGAAGAATCTCGAGGTGACGCGGACGCTCGTCAATGCGAACCTGATTCGTGTCGACCTCGAAGTCGTGTGCGCGGGCGTGCGGACGCGCTGCGTCAAGCTGTACGAACGCTCGCAAAGTCTGAGTGCGGGCGAGCGCGAAATTGTCGAACTCATGAACAAGGGTCGCGAGCAAGAACTGTACACTGCTGTGTGAGCTTTCTCTCTGCCTCTTTGCGCATTGCATTTTAGGCAAAACGTTTACCCCACTCAGATAAACACCCACCCTTCTTTCCTTCTCTCGTCCTTTCGTCCTCTCTTTTTGCTTTCGCACGACAACCATGTTTGAGCCCGGAAGCGTGGTCCAGATATTCGTGCGCGCCGTTCCCGCTATTGTCGCCGTTCCCGCCGATCCCGTTGTTACCGTTGTTGAGCGGCGAGGGGACGGCGTGCGTGGTCAACAGCGCATACTCTCTGTCAACGGATCGAGTGGCGGGACGTTGCGCCTCGTGCGCGACCAGACTTACTTGTTCGACATTCTGCTTCCGCCGGGCGTGTCGTTTCACCTGTCGCCCGGGCCGGTCGGTGGACGCGGGTCCGTCGTGCTCGCACACACGTTTGCGCCGTCGATCAACCGGACGCTCGTCGAGTTTACGCCGACGAACGCGCATCCAGACCGATTCTTTTACCAGTGCGCCAACAGTCCGTTCATGGGCGGAACCGTGCTTCTTACGAGCGCTGCGCACGCAAGCAGCATAAATCAATAAAAAAGTTACACGCCCTCCAACAACCACGAAAACACGAAAATACAAAGCAAGCAAAAGCAAGCAAAGCGAGCGAACACGGCATGCCGACCATTCCATTCGACACGCCGAGCGCGGGTCATCTCGCATTCATCGCGCTGCACATGCTCTCGTCTTCCGCGACGTCGAGTCGTCTGAGCGTGCACGACGAGTCGGGCGCCAAGCACACCATCAGCCGCCAGACGACGAATGGCTATCGCGTGCACACGTCGGCCGCGGACGGCGGAATCATCGCGATTCGCAAGGCGACGTTTGACGGCGTCAAGCAGAGCATTCAGGCGTGGGACAAAGAGCGAGACGAGAAGGGAGAGGGCGCGGGCGGAATTTCGTACGTTGGCATCGCCACGGGGCAAGCACGCGCTTCGGGCGACGACAGTGGAGCAGCTGCGCGGCGGGAGTGCGCATTGTTTGGACGGGCGGACCGAGTGAGCACGTGAGCGGTCGTAGGCGAGCGGACGCAGACGAGCAGGCGAGCACATGTCGATTCAATTAATTTCTGTCGACCATGATAAACAATATCAAACTCGACTTTTCGTTGTTAAGGCGAACCACTTGACTTTACACGCAGGATACACACGCGTGCCTCGTCTCGATATAGGCGATTAGACAGAATATAGAAATGACGCGTGAAGAGGACCAGCACAAGCTGCAGCATGCCCGATTGGCGCGCATGGGTGTGACGGGCGGCGTGAGTGGCAATAGTGCGCAGGCGGTACGAAGTCAGACTCTCTTGAGTCAGCAGGGTGCGTATCCGCTCGCTAGCACGACTTCGTCGGGAGCACAAGCGAATGCGCAAGCCTCGCGCGCCGCAGCACTCTACTCTCAAGCTCACGCAGCTCCATTCGCAGCTCCATTCACGGACGACGAACGCGCGCGTGCACTCCAGAGCATCATGCCTGAGCGCGGCGAGCGTGGTCCAGAGGGCGCGCCTGGCACTCAGGGAACGCGCGGCGAGCGCGGTGATCCGGGAGAGCCGGCGACGTCGCTCACCGTCACCGTCACGTACGCGTCGACGGACGAAATGAAGCGCGACACTCGCGACTATGGCGTCGGGTCGATTGCGCTCGTCGAAGTGCCCGACAAGCCGAACCACCCCGAGTCTGGCCAGCTATTCTTTCGAGTTCCGGCGACGACCTCAACCGATGCTGCGGATGCGGAGTTGGGAGCGGCACACAGCAGCGGCAGAGACAGTAATCGCGCCGTCGCGCCCGTCGACCTCGAGTCTGCGATGTTGGCCGAGCAGCCATCTGGAATCGCAGGCGGAGCGGGGGGAGCAGCTCGCCGTCACCGACGCAAGTGGCGCCACATGAGCGACGCTGCGCGCGCCAAGGTGATTCGCGGGCCGGCTGGACCACGGGGCATTGGTGAGCAGGGAGAGCAGGGAGGCGATGGAAACGACGGCGCGCAGGGACCGCCGGGTCCGGTCGGTCCGGCCGGGCAGGCGGGTGGGCGCGGAGAACCGGGCCTACAGGGCGACCGAGGCACCAAGGGTGATACGGGAGACGATGGAGAGCGAGGCCCAGTGGGTCCCATCGGAAACCCGGGTCGCCAGGGAGCTCCGGGAGAACGTGGCCTCAAGGGCTCGACGGGTGGTCAGGGACCGCCTGGACAAAAGGGTGATCGAGGCGACAAGGGCGACCGCGGAGACCGCGGACCGGCTGGTCTCGACGGCGAACGCGGTCTCGAAGGCGGTGTTGGTGCGTCGGGCGGTCAGGGACCGCGCGGTCCTGCGGGTCCAAAGGGCGGTCGCGGCGTCGACGGCTGCTCGGGAGAACGCGGCGAGCGCGGCCCGGCCGGTGCCGACTGCGCGTGCCCGTACTGCGACACGAGCGGCTACTACAACTACGGCGTTCCGCTCAGCGAGTGCGATGGCGACAATGCGTGCAACGGCGATTGCGGCTCGTCCGCCGCGTCGGCGTGCGCGTACGGCAGTGGCAGCGGCGGCCACCACTCGGCGACAAACTGCACGTGCAAACTGACGACCTACTGTCTGGACTTTGAGTGCTTCGAGCACGGCGACGTCGTCCGGGACGCTGGCTACCAGTATCCCGACATTTGTGTGTCGAGCTACGACGCGGACAAGCCGATCGTCGCCGTCAACACGTCGGACGCTGGCGACGTTGCGGGAATCGAGCACCTCGGTACGCCGAACACCGAGTTTGGTGGGCCGGGCGTCGGCGCCGGCGGCGAGTCGGGTGCGTGCGCGAACGACCAGTGTCGCGGCCGCGTGCTCGTCATCAGCGAGAACGGCGGGCCCGACGACTGCGCGGCCGGCGGTTCTATGGTGTTCAGCTTCGCGACGCCCGTGCTCGTGCACCATCTGTCGCTACTCAGCATCAACAACAGTGAAACGCTGATCCACACGCTCGACGAAGATGGTGATGCCGACGTGTTCACTGTCGACAGTTGCGGCGAGAATAGCTGGCAGCCAGTCTGCATCGAGCTGTGCAACATCGTTTGTGTGCGCGTGTGCATGGCCGGTGAGGGTGCGGTCGCTAACCTCTACTTTTCGAGCAAGCAGCGATCGATTCGCGGTGCGCCCGGGCCGATGGGAGCGACGGGCTGCACGGGCGCGCAGGGTGCGGATGGTGAAGATGGTGAGGATGGCGAGGATGGCGAGGATGGCGCACAGGGAACACAGGGTGTGCGCGGCAAGGGTCTGAACATTGTGCGCAAGTACTGCAGCGTGGCCGATCTCGAGGCCGATACGGCGACGTACAATCTCGGCGACTGCGCGATGATCCAGGCGCCAGTCGACGATCCCGAGAACAGCCAGCTCTTCTGTTGGGTCGACATGGGCGTACAAGGCGAGGGATGGGACTTTTGCAGCGACCTGAGCGGCGCGACCGGCCTCATTGGTCCGCAGGGTGACGACGGTAGCACGGGTGCACAGGGCGACACCGGTGACACGGGCGCACAGGGCGACGATGGAGTTCAGGGAGACGACGGACCGCAGGGCGTACGTGGCTACAAGGGCGATAAGGGCGCTCAGGGAGACGAAGGTCCGCAGGGACTGGACGGCGACACTGGACCGCAGGGATTCGGACTCCAGGGCGCTCAGGGTGATACGGGCGCCACGGGCGTGCAAGGCGACTCGGGCGCACAGGGCGAACATGGCACACAAGGCGAACGGGGCACGCAGGGAGACGCTGGTACGCAGGGCGACGCGGGTTCGCAGGGTGACGCCGGCGCACAAGGCATCGACGGTCAAGACGGCGCACAGGGCGAGGAAGGCGAGCGCGGCGCGCAGGGAGACACGGGAGCTCAGGGCGATGCGGGAGCGCAGGGAGACGCGGGCACGGACGGTGAAGATGGCGAGGACGGACCACAGGGTGCCGAGGGACCGGAAGGCGTGCGCGGCGACGGAATCAAGTGCATCGATGATCTGCTGTGCGGAAACGCGGTGACGACGTTTGGCGCCAAACCCGACGGTACGTTCGAGGGCGAACTGTGTCTGAACATTGACAGCGGCACGCTCATGGAGTGGCTGTCGGGCGCTTGGTGCCTGCGCGACGAACCCACGCCCTACTACTTCAAGGCTCCGCACGAGACGTTCGAGTGCTTTGTCGTCTACTGCGTCGACGGCGAGACGACGCCCGTTCCGCTGCTCCACGAACTCTGTGAGTTGCACGAGGGCGACAAACTACTGGTGTGCTCGACGAGCGACCTCTACTCGCTGCATCTGATCGACTGCGAGTACTGCTGGGCGCTCGACTGCAACATCAGCGGCGCCCAGGGACAGGACGGCGCAGACGGCGAAGATGGCGAAGATGGCGAGGATGGTGCCCAAGGTAGCACGGGTGACGCTGGTGCTCAAGGCGACGCGGGCGCGCAAGGCGACGCGGGCGCGCAAGGCGACGCGGGCGCACAAGGCGACGCGGGCGCACAAGGCGACGCGGGTGACTCGGGCGCACAAGGCGACACGGGCGACACGGGAGCTCAGGGAGCTGACGGACAGAACGGGGAGGACGGTGCGCAAGGCCAGGACGGCGCGAACGGCCAAGATGGCGAGGACGGTGCGCAAGGCGACCAGGGATCGCAAGGCGAACACGGAGAGCGTGGAGATCGCGGAACGCAGATCAAGTGTCTGGAAACCGTTATCGAGGGCTGCGTCGTGTCGAACATATCACAGGCCGACGACGGAGACGCGGACGGCGATCTCTGCCTTGACTCGATGTCGGGCTGTGTGTTTGTTTGGGAAACGGACGCCTGGTGCCTGCTTAACCCGCAGCCGACGACGCCATTCTACTTTCACGAAGTCGACGACTGCAGCCACATCTTTTGCGTCGACGGCGCCACGCTGCCCGTACCCAGCGTCCAGCAGGCGTGTGCGCTCGTCGAGGGCGACAAGGTGTGGCTGTGCGAAGAGGGCGACGTCTACGTTCTTACCGACTGCGACTGCTTTGAGCATGAGTGCAATCTCCGCGGTCCGCAAGGCGTGGACGGTGAAGACGGTCAGGATGGTGAGGATGGCGCGCAGGGCGCCGATGGATCGCAAGGAGACGCGGGCGCTCAGGGAGATACGGGTGCTCAGGGCGACTCGGGTGCTCAAGGAGATGCGGGCGACACAGGTGCACAGGGAGACGCTGGTCAGGACGGAGAAGATGGCGAAGATGGTGCGCAGGGAGCCCGAGGCGAAGACGGCGAAGACGGCGCGCAGGGAGCCGACGGCGAGGATGGCGAGGATGGCGAGGATGGTGCGCAGGGAGCCGAGGGCGTACGCGGCTCAATCACCAAGTGCCTGGACGTCGTGTGCGTGGGCTCGACCGGCGCTGGCGCTCCGCAGAGCGACGGCACGTACGCGGGTCAGCTTCACTTGGACTTGCTCACGGGTACGCTCTACGAGTGGAACGCGCCCGACTGGTGCCTCGAGAGCAAGCCGACACCCTTCTACTATCAAGACGAGCAAGTGTGCAACGAATTCTGGTGCGTGAGCGAGGTAGGCGTGCCGCCGCTTCCGCTGCAAGTCGCGTGCAGCCTGCTGCCGGGTGATCGCGTCTTTATCTGCGAGACGGGCGACGTCTGGGAGTTTACGAGCTGCTCGTGCTTCGAGCTCAAGTGCAACTTGATCGGCGAGACGGGTGCACAGGGAGACACTGGCGACACGGGCGCGCAGGGCGAGACGGGCGCGGACGGCGAAGATGGTGAAGATGGCGCGCAGGGAGTCGATGGCCAAGACGGCGCACAGGGTGCCGATGGCGTGGACGGCGAGGATGGCGAGGATGGCGAGGATGGCGCTCAGGGGGCCGATGGTCAAGACGGGCTCCGCGGAACGCAGCTCAAGTGCATCGATACTGCACTCGAAGGCCTAGCTGTCTACTCGATTCAGTTTGGCAACAAGCCGGACGGCACGTTCGACGGCCAGCTCTGCCTGAACTTGGACACGGGTTCGCTGTACGAGTGGCAGTCGGGCGCGTGGTGCCTCATGTCGCCACCGTCGACTCCGTTCTACTACATCGACAACGTGAACGTCGAGTGCATTCGCATCTTCTGCGTCGACGGTGAGACGTTACCCGTTCCGGCGCTCGCAGCGGTGTGCGAACTCGAGGAGGGAGACAAGTTGCTCGTGTGCGACACGGGCGATTTCTACGTGCTCGACGACGAGAGCTGCTGGACGACGGACTGTAACCTAAAGGGCCCACAGGGAGACCAGGGAGCACAGGGCGACACGGGAGACGACGGAGCGCAGGGCGACACGGGCGCTCAAGGCGACACGGGCGAGGACGGACCGCAGGGCGAACAGGGAGACGATGGCGCGCAGGGCACGGACGGCCCCCAGGGAGCTCAGGGAGAAGATGGTGTGCAGGGCGACGACGGCGCACAGGGCGAAGTGGGCGCGCAAGGCGAGACGGGCGAGGACGGCACGATTCTCAAGTGCACGCAGACGCTTCGCTCGGGCCGTGCCGTCGACAATATCCAGTTTGGAACCAAGGCCGACGGCGCGTTCGACGGCGAACTCTGCTTGAACCTGGACACGGGAAATCTGTACGAGTGGCAGACGGGCGTGGGATGGGTGTTGCAGACGCCGCCCACTCCGTACCTGTACCAGGATGCAGACGTGTGCCAGCGCATCTACCAGGTTGACGGAACGACGATTCCCGTGCCGCCGCTGCACGTCGCGTGCGCACTGCGCGCTGGCGACAAGCTGCTCGTGTGCGACACGGGCGAACTCTGGACGCTGAACGGCGACATGTGCTGGGAGACGGACAACTGCAATCTAACTGGTCCGCAGGGACCACAGGGTCACGACGGAGACCAGGGAGTGCAGGGCGACGAAGGCGAACAGGGACCACAAGGCGACAAGGGCGACGACGGAGTCCAGGGCGCGGACGGCCCGCAAGGTGAGCGCGGCGAGGATGGCGCTCAGGGACGTGCGGGCGGCCTGAGCGCCGACTGCTTCTGCTTCATGTTCGACGACGTGACGGTGGCGTCCGAGCCGGACGCGGGCTCGCTGCGACTCAACAATACGGTCACGTCGCTCGTCACCACCATCCTATTGCGCACCGAGGACAAGAATGCGGACGACATTTCGTCGTGGGTGTCGGGCATCATCGCGAACCCGTCGGGCAACACGGTTCCGGGCATCATCAAGATTAGTCGCAAGACCGACGCGACCGTATTTTCGCTCTACTCGATCGACGCGCTACCCGTCGGCCCGGGTGGAACGGGCGCCGGTGGATCGCTCGACGGCGGTGGAACGTACTTTGAGATTTACGTGCACTTCAACAGCGAGAGTAGTCCGGCGCCGACGTGGATCGACCCAGAGGAGCTGACAATCTGCATTACGCGCAGCGGCGACAAGGGCGACGATGGCGAGCGTGGTCCACAGGGCGTTGAAGGCGCACAGGGTGACGACGGCGCACAAGGCGAGCAGGGAACGCAGGGCGACACGGGCGCACAGGGCGACGAGGGCGAGCAAGGCGCACAGGGTTTCGATGGCCCGCGCGGCTCGCGCTGGAAGTGCGTGCCGACGATTCTCGCGGGCATCGTCGTGGACGACGTGACGTTTGGCAATAAGCCCGACGGCACGTTCGACGACGAGCTTTGTCTGAATCTCGACGACGGCAACTGCTACGAGTGGAACGACGGCCTGTCGCAGTGGCTACTCAAGAGTCCGCAGCCCGACTTTACGTACTACTTCCGACACAAGGATTCGTCGAGCTACTGCGTCATCTACTGCGTCGACGGCAGTACGCTACCCGTCCCGTCGATTCAGCTGGCGTGCGAACTCGTCGAGGGAGACATGGTTCTCGAAGACGAGACGGGTCAGGTGTGGATCCTCGGTGACGACGACTGCTGGACGCGTGACTGCAACGTCGTTGGCCCGCAGGGACCCGACGGCGAGATGGGTGCTCAGGGAGACCGGGGTGACACGGGCGT
>Ga0316204_10008753_pt1 | contig 13851 bp, 11 predicted proteins | sample 6monrhotite_MG_2_FD_205661 | JGI IMG/M metagenome (GOLD analysis project Ga0316204, IMG submission 205661) | Microbial mat bacterial communities from mineral coupon in-situ incubated in ocean water Damariscotta River, Maine, United States -... | ecosystem: Environmental > Aquatic > Marine >... | reverse complement strand
AAAAAAAGCCGCGCGGAGTTTGACGTCATGGTTCAAGACCGGCTTGCGCTTCCTACTCTCCGTGCCGCCTTGGACCTCCTCCCAATACCAAAATCATCGGCCCATGCAAATTCCGTCAGGTGGTGAGCTTTAAGGTTTCGATTGCTTGGTTTGCACCACAATCAAAACCAGTAACCCTCACTCCTTCAAGGAGCAGTGTTAGATCAAGTCGGAACTAATACAATTTACGACCAGTCGTGTTAATGCGATATTGCTGCTATGTGATTGTTGTGCGCCCTCAGGCTTTCTTGACTATTTTGGATTGCTCGACGAACCGCCTCTGTCGTCGTGGCGCTGCCGTGTAATATTTGTCCCATAGTGCTTCCTTCCATTCCAAAGAGAATATTGCACCTTCAAATGCCGGGACTAAACAGATAGTTCTCAAACCGTTGCACATTGAAGTCTTTGATTGATAAATCGGTGCGTCCAGATGATATGAGGTCGGCAATAATTCTGCCGACGATAGGGGCTAGTGCAAAACCATGGCCGGAAAAGCCAAAGGCATGATAGACGCCTTGTTCTCTTCCGGCCCCGATAACCGGAATAGCATCTGGCATTACTCCTTCAATGCCAGCCCAGCACCGAACAATATTAGAGTGTTGCATGATTGGAAATAGTGCAGCCGCCGCCTGTGCGTTAGCCCCAAGGCCCTGAAAATTCAAATGCGTCCGGTTGTGTTCGGGTTCAGCGCGGCCCTGATAGCCACCACCGATAAGAACAGTGCCATTTTTGAACTGCTTGAACGACAAGGCACGGCCTTGCGAACCAACCACAGGTTTGACAAAATTTGGCATTCGAGCCGTTATCATAAGCATCAAAGCTTGTGCTTCTAAAGGTGCATTATCCCCAACTTGCGTGGCGATGGCACCGCCCCAAGCGCCAGCGCAATTAATGATAATTGGTGCTTCAAAATCCTGGTTGAATGTGGTCGCTCGCCAGTTTGTCCCAAACCGATCAACGTAGGTGACCGGCAAATGTTCATATATGCGAACACCCAAAGATATGGCTTTCCGTTTAAAAGCCATTGCGGTTTTAAACGGATTAGCATGGCCGTCACCATTAACAAAAATCCCGCCAATACAATGAGGTGCGATCGCCGGTAATAAGGACCTTAATTGTTTTTGATCGATAATTTCTTCATGGTTAAAACCAATGCTCCGGACAGCCGCGCACCGATCTCGCAAAGTGCTTAATTCCGTTTCGGTTTCCGCGACTTTAATCTGGCTTGAGCTTTCAAACCCGCAATCGTCATCGACCAACTCTCGAATAGAACACCATCTTTTTAAGGCGGCATCTGCTAAAGGAATTTCGGGGAATGCTCGCCCCAATCGGCGGACGCCACCCGCATTCAGACCAGACGCATGACGAGCAATGTAATCTTTTTCAATGACAATAACATCGAGTCCACGCAATGCCAGATGCAGAGCTGCAGAGCACCCATGTATACCACCGCCCACGACAATAGCATCCGCCGTCAGAGAGCTCGAACGCATTACCTAAGCGCCTTCAGTTTCTGGTATTGAAAGGTTTGCCAGTTCCGAAAGAAGCAAAGGCTTGACTGGTGGGCGCAACCGAAGTGCATCAAGTTCAGTTACGGAAACACCACGGCTTTTAGCGATCAATTGACTAACTGTTAAGTTGCAAAACCGCCCTTGGCAGGGACCCATACCACAGCGTGTGAAACTTTTGAGTTGATTTGGTCCCAAGCACCCAAGCGCCACGGCTTCACGAACGGTGCCTGCTGTGACTTCTTCGCAGCGACAAACCAGCGTTTGATCATCTTCTGGAATTTGGAACTGCTCGGAAGGTCGAAACAGAATATCTAAAAACGGCCGTATCCGCATTTCTTTAGCAAGCGCCTGCTGTGATGGCCTTGCCAATTGATTACGTTCAGCTTCCTTGATTTTCCCGATGTTATATAACGCTCTATAGGCAGAAATTCTGCCCCGATATTGAGCGGCCTTTGCGCCCCCAATTCCTGCCCCGTCACCCGCTATCGAAATACCTGGTATATTGGTTGCCATCCATTCGTCTGTTTGCGGGACCCAACAAAGTTGCTGATTATTCCAGCTGTGTGCACAGCCTGAGGCTGCAGCCAGATTTATGTTTGGTGCAACGCCCTGATGTAATAGGGCGTTCGATGTTTGAATTTCCCGCCAATTCCCTTTATGCAAATACGCGACGGCGCTCAATTGATTAGTACCCAGCAGTTTAATGTCTTCAACATTCGTGACAAATTGTACGCCAGAGGCGCGAATTTCTTTGATCCATCTACGGCCTTTTAATAACTGGCCCAGACTGAAAAGTGCGCTCGGCAAATGGGGCAAAGCTTTTAATCGGTTGGTGCTAGAGGACGTTTCCAAGATTGCCCGGATCGGAACGCCGGCTTTCATATATTGATAAGCGATCAAAAATAAAAGCGGGCCTGTGCCGACAAAAACAGCGTCGGAGAACGCCAGGCCGGAAGATTTAAGAAGCACCTGTGCACCGCCAGCCATCATAACACCGGGCAATGTCCATCCGGGAACAGGGAACGGTCTTTCCTGAGCGCCAGTTGCTATTATGACCTGTTTCGCAGATAGAATACGCGCAGAATCATTCAGGGACACGCCAATCTCGCGTTCTTCCGAAACCTGCCAAACCGTTGCGCCTTTTAGATGCCGGACGGGGCTTGCCAAAAATGCATCAACCAGTTTTTGGCCATCATAATAATCATTCCCGAGAATACTTTTGTCTTTGATTGGTTGGCGTGTAATCGCCTGATAAATTTGACCGCCCACTTCGGGTTGTTCATCCAAAATCAGGACATCTGCGCCCTGTCTGGATGCAACCGTTGCAGCAGCCATTCCTGCTGGCCCAGCGCCAATAATGGCAATGTCATAATGGCTTTTCATTGACAGTTCCTGTCATAATCAATATCCAACCCCGTTTCGCCCGCGCCGTTTTGGCGCTTGATTCTCATTCCTTCAACAACGGGTGTCATGCATGCTTGACGGTTTGTGGCACCATCAATTTCAACCAAACAGTCGAAACATACGCCCATCATACAAAAGGGCCCCCTCGGAGCACCTGTTACGGGTGTTACCCGAAATATCATTTGGTCTCGGGCAAGCAAAGCGGCAGCAACCGTATCTCCTTGTCGGGCCTGCATCGGTTCATCTTCGTAAAATATCGTCACCAGCGGTTGAACGTTCATCTCAATTTTATGCATTGGCAAGAGCCTCGGAAAATCGGTTTGCGCCTAGCGGGTCCAGTGTTTGAGAGAGTTTACCTTCTGCAATGTCTTCAGGAACATGCAAAGCGTGTGCAGCGGTCAAGGTAACGCCGCTATGGCAAACCACGGCAAAGGCGCCGGGGTATTGTTCGGACTGCTGGTAGATCGGGTATCCATCAGGAGTCATGATTCTGAGTGCACCCCAAGCCCGGACGATCCGTGCTTTGCCCAAATGAGGAAAGATTCTCACAGCGCGCGCAGCAATTTTATTTAAAACCTGAGCCGATGTGTTGACATCCATACCGGCATCTTCATGTGAATCGCCAATTTGAACGCTCCCTTCTCCAGTTTGACGGATTTTCGAAAGAGGTATCGAAAGAAACGGCTTTAGTCTTTCAGTCACCAGAATTTGTCCACGGTCCGCATGGACCGGAATGTTCATCCCGATTTTTGTGCCAAGCTTTTGCGTCCCAAGTCCTGCGGCAAGGATTAGCTTTCCTCCCTGATAGCAGGCTTGATTTGTTTTTACGCGGAAAGATGAGTTTTGGGGACTAATTTCCCTGACAGGGCTTCCGTTTTCTATTTGACCACCCAAAGCCAGAAAACCTTGATGAAGGCCCCGCAGTAGATCAAGCGGATTGGCATGACCATCGGCAGGAGAATAGCATCCTCCCGCGACATCAGGTCCCAAACCAGGCAATAGGTCGGTCATAGATTTTTGATCAAGCATTTCAAATTTAATGTGCGGGGAATGGGATATTAAGCGGTTCATTTTTTCGTGTTTTGCAGAAAATTCCATTTCATCTATGCAAATTTCGGCGCCGCCCGGACGGCGAAAGCCGACATCAATGCCGGTGAGTTCCATGATCAGTTCGCTGAGATACTTCCATGCCTCCGCAGATTTCCATGTCCAATTGGCGTAGGGAGAAAAATCAATTCCTTTGCTTTGAACCCAGATCAAACCAAAATTCCCACGAGTCGCACGGAACGCAACGTCACCTTCATCCAAGATCAGTGTTGATAGACCTTTGCGCTGAAGTCCAAAAGCAATGGCCGAGCCGACAAGCCCACCTCCGACCACAACCGCATCATAAACGGTGGTCATTGAAACCGATCTATTCGATATGGAGTAAGGTCAATATTAGGAGATTGTCCGTTGACCAGTTCGGCAACAATACGTCCCGTATTTGGTGCCATGCCAAATCCGTAGTGGCTATGGCCAAAGGCGGAAAACAGGTTTTTATATTCAGGAACCTCTCCTAAACATGGAAGGCTATCAGGAAATGAAGGGCGAGACCCCATCCATTCTATCCCATTGTCGACGTTTATGTCAGGGAACAGGTTTTTGGCCAGGCGTTTGAATACTTTTGCTCGACGATAATCAGCCGGTGCATCTAGGCCAGCAAACTCGGCAGTTCCAGCACAGCGCACACCGGCCAGCATGGAACTGGCGACGAACTTGCCTTCGGTATCCATGATCGAGTTGTTAACGGTGATGCCGGGGTCACGAAAGACAAGGTGGTATCCGCGCTCGGCTTCAAGTGGGACTGATATCCCCAGCGGCGCCAGCAGGCGAGCCGACCATGCACCAGCGGCGACAACAAGCTTGTCTGTGGTGATGTCACCGTCGGCAGTTTGCAGGGTCCAGCCGTCGTCCGGGGCAGGTGTGATTCGGTTGACGGCGGACTGTCGAAACGTTGCGCCCATGGAAAATGCCTTCTCGGCAAGCGCCTTGCCGACGGCTCCGGGGTCAAGGGCGCGAGCCTGCCCCTTGATCAGGACGGCAGACGTATAATCGGTCGAAAGAGCAGGCTCGATTTCATGCAGTTCACCAGCGGTAACAACTTGCAGAGGAACATCACGTTCCTGGCGCATGCGCCAGCCCAAATCTTTGAGGTTCGCCCCGTCAGGATTCTTATATACGTGTACGTAAAGAGAATCATTGAGCAGACTTTCCTGACCGGTTCCCTCCAGATGACGGCGATAAAGGTCAACGTTGGGCCGGTTCAGGGCATTCATGGCATCGCCGATGGCCGGTAACCCTGCCGCTTTGCCGGCGCGCATGAATTTCAGCGCCCACGGCATGAATGTCAGCAGATAGCCCCACCGAAGGGCGATCGGCCCTTCCGGGTCAAGTGTCCATTTCGGAATGCTGCGCCATAGTCCAGGTATTGACTGGGGAACGCATGACCATGGCGAGACAACACCTGCGTTGCCATGACTTGCCCCTTCGGCGGGCTGGTCACGGTCAATCAATTCAACTGCAAATCCTTTCTCAAGCAGAGAAAGCGCTGTGCAAATACCGACAATACCGGCCCCGAGGACGATGACTTTGCGCTGACCATCATCAGGCATTTTCTAGCGCGAGGTTGTCTTCGCGTTTCCGGGCCGCAACCTGCTGGATCAGTACCGGAAGCGCCAACACCAGAGAATAGATATCACTGGTCACACCCGGCGCCACCATCATGACGGCGGCCAGCGCCATCAACAGACGAAGAGGGATCGACATGGGGGCGAGGAAATAGGCACTGACGGCGGTTGCCATCATGATAATGCCGAGAGCGCAGGTCAGGGTTGTTTCCAGGAAGGCGCTCCAGGTGAAGTATTCTTCAAGAACAATCAGCATTGCCGGTGAATAGACAAAGACCATCGGAACCATCAACTTGGCGATACCAAACGAAAACGCAGAGATGCCGGTCTTGAACGGGTTGGCCCCGGCGATCCCCGCAGCGGCGTAGGCCGAAGCGCAGACCGGTGGGGTGATTTCCGAGATGACGCCGTAATAGAGGACGAACAGATGTGATGCCAGCGGTGGCACACCGAGGTCAGCCAAAGCCGGTTGGGCGACGGTGGCGAGCATGATGTAGAGTGCCGTCGTTGGCAGTCCGGCGCCCATCATGATGCAGGTGATGGCAATCATGACCAGGGAAATGAACAGGGTCAGACTTTGCAGGGTGATGTCCATCAGCGGAATCCAGGAAAACAGGCCAATGAGATTTTCCGCAAGGGTGGTCGCACTGGTGGTTACCATGAAGCCGAGACGGAACCCGAGGCCGGTCGAATTGACGACACCGACAACGATGCCAATTGCAGCGCAGACGGCACCGACGGCAAGTGCGTATTTGACGCCGGTGATGCAGGCGTCCAAGACGTCACTGATTTTGATCCGGTGCATGGGGTTCAGGAATCCGACGGCGAGCGCCGAGGTAATTCCCCAGAACGCCGCCATGTTGGGTGAGTAGCCGCTGAACAGCACGTAAATCAGCACCAACAGCGGCAGCGCCGTCGGCCAGCCCCTTTTGATGACGTTGAGCAATAAGGGAATTTCTTCTTCCGGAACACCTTTCAACCCCAGACGCTTGGCCTGAAAATGAACGATGCAGAGGACGCCGACATAGTGCATGGCGGCGGGGATGGCGGCGGCAATGACGATGGTGGTGTAGGGGACTTCAAGGAATTCCGCCATGATGAAGGCGGCGGCACCCATGATTGGCGGAGTGATCTGACCGCCAGCGCTGGAGGCCGCTTCAACGCCACCGGCGAGATGGCCGGGATAGCCCATTTTTTTCATGTTGGGGATGGTCAGCGAGCCGGTCGACACCGTGTTGGCAATTGACGAACCTGAAATGGTGCCGAAGAACGCCGAGGAAACAACACTGACTTTGGCCAGCCCCCCGGTGTAACGCCCAGCGATCACCGTTGCCATGTCGACGAAGAATTGACCGAGGCCCATGCGTTGTGCGAGCACACCGAACAGCACGAAATGGAAAACCACGGTGGAGACGATCCACAGCGTGATGCCGTAAATGCCTTCGGCGGGGAAGTACATGTTGTTGATGTACTGGTCCCAGGTGATGCCCGGATGCTGGAGGATTTGAAGCGGCATATATTTGCCGAATACGGCAAACGCCGTGAAGACGAGAATGATAATCGGCACAACGATGCCCAGCGTCCGGCGCACGGCTTCGAGAAGCACGACAATCAGCATGGAACCAAAAATTACATCAATGGTGAAGGGGTTGCCCTGGCGCATGACCTGATCGGGCAGGAAGAAGTGGGTGCCGAGCAATTCAAAATCAATCGCGTACCAAGTGACGCCAATATAGAGCGACGAGGAAACGCCGGCAAAAATCAAAATCCAGTCCCACAGCGGAACGTTGGCGTAACGCCACCAAGTGTTGGGGTTAAGCGTCATCGTGCGGTCAGTCTTGAAGGCCGGGAAGCCGATGAACACCAGCAAAATGACACCCGACATATGGAATCCCATGTGCCAGTAATCAATGGGAACGCCGATACCTGCGGTGATGTAGTGATAGGCGGCGAACAAAATGGAAAAAGCAAAAGTGAATTTTACGAGCCAGGGGCCGACCGCGCGGGTCTGGAGGCCGGAATCATACTGTTCTTCCAGTTCCTCGGCTTTTTTGACGTCGAATTCAGCCATAATTTTCCCTCATCGTAAGCCCAAAATTTAGTAGTTTTTTTATGTGAAATTGATGAATGCGGCGGCAGACCCATTGGGTCCGCCGCCGTTAATTCAGCGGATGATTATTTAATCATGCCCACTTCTCTGTAGTATTTTTCGGCACCCGGATGTAACGGGATGAGAACGCCTTTGAGTGCTGTTTCCAGACGAATGGCTTTGCCTTTGGCGTGGCCTTTATCCAGGAGACCGCGGGTCTTTTTGCTCCACAGCGCCTTAGTGATCCCGTAGATGAGGTCGACGGGTTGGTCTTTGTTAGTGACCAGCTGACCGTTAACCGCAATCGTCGGGGTGTCGGTCTTGATGTTCTCATAAACACCGGCTTTGATGGTGGATTCAACATAATACGGGATGATTTTGTTGATCTCTTTGCGTTCAGCATCCGAGAACTTGTAAAGGTTGAAACCTTTGGTCGAACCCAGTTGGATCAGTGACGCAAACGGTGTTCCGCCAGCATAAAAGAAGGCGTCAATCTGGCCATCGGCAATCCGTTGTGTGCTTTGCGAGAGACCGAGTTCCTGCTCATCTGCTTTGATGCCGTAATGCTTGAGGATCATTCTCACGGATACCTGAGTGCCGGAACCAGCAGCGGCGACGCCAACTTTTTTGCCGTTCAGGTCTTTCAGGCTGTTCATGGTAACGCCCTTGGGCAGGACCAGATGCATGTCTTCCGGATAGAGATTTGCAATAACGCGGATATTGTCTTTTTTATGGCCCGCGAATTTGCCAGTGCCTTCGTATCCTTGCGTGACGCTTTGTGCGCCAGCGAGACCGGCATCAAGCTGACCGGCGTTAATGGCGTTTATGTTGGCAACAGAAGCATTTGTCGAAACGGCGATGGCGATCAGACCGGGTACACCACAGGTGCCACCCTTGTCGCAGGACCGTGAACCTGGAGGGTTAGAGATCGCGTTGGCGATTAGGCCACCGATCGGGAAGTAGGTGCCGCCGGCCCCACCCGTGCCGATGCGCCAGAACTTCATTTCCTGAGCTTCGGAAATTCCAGCAATAAGTGTCATGCCCGCAAGAACACCGGCAAATAATCTTTTGTTAAAATTCATCAGATATCTCCTTGTTTATGTTGAGTTTATGTTTTCCCTTTCCGCTATTCTTAATCTGCGCGGTTTTGGGTGTTCTCTTGGGATGGCCGGTTAACTCTTACAAACCCTCCGTGAGGCCGCGATCGCGTACGTTGTCCGTACTGGGTTAACAAGAAATGGAATCATCTTTTTGATATGACTCCGAATTTATCCTGCAGCCCAAACCATAACAAAGCCGCAGGAAGGAACCAGGGAGTTCCTGAATAACAAGGCACTGCGCTGGGTGGGGTGCATGAAAAAACGGTATCCGCCCTTTCGTCGCCTAATAACTTATATGCAAGTTTTGATCCTACCCACCAGGCCCATACAACCCCAGAGCCGCAAAAGCCTGTCGCATAATGAATGCCCTCATGTTCGAATAAGCGAGGCAAATGATCCAGATTGAAGGCTACGTAACCAGACCAGGAATGAGTCAGCGTGATTGCTGCCAATTCAGGAAATATTTCGGCCAGGTCATTGTGCAGGCTATCAGAATAATCGACATTTATACCGCCCCACGTACGCTCACGGCCACCGAACAATATACGCGTACCGTCCGGTGAAGGCCGGTAATAGTGATATAGTTTACGGGTTTCGCCCATCATCCGGCGCTTTGGTAACAAACGGTCCATAGTTTCCCTAGGCAGTGCTTCCGTCGCGATGATGCGGCTCGGCACCGGGACTAATCGGCGTTGAAGCCAGCGATTGGATCTATCGGTATAGCCATTGGTCGCTACGATGACCTGCTTCGCCTTAACTTTTCCACGCGACGTTTCTATAAGAAAACCACTGCCATCGCGAACCACGGAGGTCACCGCCGTTTCGCCATGTACAACGGCTCCAGCCTTGATGACGACATCAAGCATTCCGGCGACGAATTTACCGGGATGCAACCCGGCCAAGTCTGACCTAACCATGCCCCCATGGTAATAGTCGCTGCCAATTTCTTTATGTTGTTCGGCACGGGGAACAATTTGAGCATTGATATCGAAATGTTTATTTAAGCGTTCGACCTCCCGACATTGCGCTTTGTAGTGCGCAGGGCGATAAGCACCAACAAAGCGCCCCACCGGTTGGTAATCGCATTCAATTTTTTCGTTTTTTAAAAAAGCGGCCAACCCTTCTCTGGCGGACTTGCCTTCGCTGTAAACCCGCTTGGCGATATCCATGCCCAGATTTTTCGCCATTTCACCAAACCCCATGCGAATATTAGCGCTTGCTAATCCGCCATTGCGGCTTGAGGCCCCCTCGCCGGGGCGTTGTTTGTCGAATATTTGTACTGAGCGCCCTGCTCGAGCAAGAATCAACGCAGCTGAAAGGCCTGCATATCCGGCCCCAACAATGACGAAGTCACAATCTGGCGTAACCTGTGTTTCGGGCAAGCGACGTGGCATTGCCGCATCCCACCAGTACGGGTTTGTATTCAACCCATTCGTCAATTGGGTACTCCTCCATTTCTCACTCCTCTGAACGGCTTACGGCACCTTTTTGTTTTTGACAGAGTTATCCACGTCGTATGAGCATAAAGATGTGTAAGCTATAAATACAAATTGTTAATTGTTTTATCTCAATAGATTTTTCTTATAGGCTATATGAGGACATAGATTTTTTTGTAGGATCTGCTTAATGAATTTACTTCAACTTCAGGCATTTCGAGAAGTCATGCTAACCGGATCTGTAACGGAGGCGGCAAAGAATATTGGTCGTACCCAACCTGCAATTAGCGCTCTCATCGCTAGCTTGGAAGAAGGGCTGGGGTATGACCTGTTTGAGCGACGTGGGGGCCGCCTACATCCCATTCCTGAGGCTCAATTTTTACTGAGTGAATCGGCGTCTATTCTTGATCACCTCAATAGCTTACGTCACACTATGCAAGGCGTCGGAGCTATTAAAGCCGGACATTTAAGCATTGCATGCATGCCTGTTCACGCTGAAAACCTGCTGCCATATTTGATCGCACAGTTTGTGAAAAATCGCCGGGATGTCAGCATCTCGTTAATTAGTCAAAGTTCCGAACGGGTTTATGAACGCATTGCCTCGCAGAGGTTTGATATTGGCTTTGCGGAAGTCGCGTCAGAATCGCCTCTCGTAGATGCGGATGTTTTAACGACTGAAACGGTTTGCGCCGTTCCTGCAGGTGATCCCCTCGCATCAAAAAAGTTAATCACGCCTAAGGATCTAGATAGAAGGGATATCGTGTCTTTTTTAAAAACACACTTTATAGTAAAAAGGCTCGTTGAAATATTCGATAAAGAAGGACGACAATTAAATATACGGTTTGAAGTCCAAAACGCGGCGTCGCAATATGCGTTCGTCGAAGAGGGACTTGCATGCTCAATCATGAGTCTCCTAAGCGCGCAAAACTATCGGATGACCCGACGCCACAACGATCGTATCGAATTTATCCCGTTTTCACCAAAGATTGATTACCCGTTTGCGATTCTCACGCCAGCGCACAAACCGTTGTCACATTTGGCCCGCGCCTTTGTTGATGTTCTGAAGAACGAGGCAACGGCTTTACTCAGTGGCGGTGGGTATTGTCACATTGGTGATGTCAGAGGAAAGTGAAATGACCAGAGAAGGCGGTGACGCGCTGAGCCTTAAGCCGCGAGTTGACGCCACTCGGCCAGGGCAGCGGTACGGTTGAGCTTGAAAACTTGCCGATTGTAGAGGTGGCGTTCCTGATTAAAGTGCACCTCTAAAAATGCCCTTTTCCCAATAGTTCTGTTAGAATCAGGATATCACGTGGTTGCGGACATGGGGACACAATATGAGCCAGCTTGGATTTTTTGATATTGCCAATCGGTATGCCGGGCTTGATGCCAAGAACGATCCCTTGTTGAAGATAGATAGCCTTGTTCCATAGGAAGATTTCCGGCCTCACCTTGAAGCGGTTTGGCGCAAGCCGGTGAATGAGCGCAAATCATCGGCAGGACGCAAGCCCTGGGATGCGGTGGTTATGTTCAAGGCGATTGTGCTGTGTGCGCTTTACAATTTGTCTGATGATCAGGTGGAATATCAAATTCGCGACCAGCTTTCCTTTGTTCGGTTTTTGGGACTGGGCCTTGAAGATGGAGTTCCCGATGCCAAGACGGTATGGCAGTATCGAGAACAGTTGGCGCAGGCCGGTATGACCGCGACGGTGTTCGAGAACTTCGACAGCTATTTGAAAGACCGCGGTTATTTGGGGATGGGCGGACAGATCATCGATGCATCCATCGTCTCCGTCCCCACACAGCACAACAAGCGTGATGAGAATGCAAAGATCAAAGCCGGTGAGACGCCGGAGGGCTGGGTGGATAAACCGGCCAAGTTCCGCCAGAAAGATACGGATGCCCGGTGGACCAGGAAGCATGGCAAAAATTATTATGGTTACAAGAACCATATCAACGTGGACCGTCGCCATAAGCTGGTGCGGCGCTATCATGTGACGGATGCTTCCGTGCATGACAGCCAGGTTATTGAAGCAATCCTCGATGCGGATAATACGGCATCTGAGGTCTGGGCGGACAGCGCCTATCGCTCGGCGGATATTGAAGAGATGCTGAAAGATAAATGCCTGACGAGCCGTATCCACCGCAAGGGCCGTAGAAACAAGCCTCTGAGCAAACGCGAAGGGCAAGGCAACAAGACCCGTTCAAAAGTTCGTGTTCGCGTGGAGCATATTTTTGGGTCACAGAGCAACGATATGGGTGGAACACTGGTACGCAGCATTGGGATTGTTCGGGCCAAGCCCCACATCGGACTCAAGAACCTGACCTGCAACATGCGCCACCTGGTTCAGTTGGAGCGGTTGGCGACCGCACCGCCATGACCGCGCCCAGGGGTGGAATCCACCTAGCCCGGATATTTCATGAAGCGGCGTAATAGCTGATTTTTCGGTTAATTTCTGTTGGTTGGCACGGTTGGTGGAGGTTTCTCTGTTCGCAGGTCATGCCTGCGCTGTCCGGCGTCCTGATTTGCGGGTTTAAGTGTCGGAATTTCTATTTGCGAACAAGCGTCGGAGTCCGTCCCTCCCGGTCGGTGGTTTTGTTCGTGCCCGGAGAACGGGGCGGTGTCTATCCTGGACGAAGTTTTTCAGCAGCCCTGATGGACACGCAGCCTGAGGCGGATGGTGCCGCACTGGGCACGGGCCATCTCACTGCCGTTGAGGCCGATGCGGCGGACCGTTTGAAGCAACGTATAAGCGAGGCTGGAGAGCAACATGCGGAACTGGTTGGGCCACCTATTTGTGGCAACTGGTACGGTCAGCGAACAGGTCGAGTTGCTGTTCTTTGATGCGGTTCTCCATCGTCAGCACTGAAGATTTAGGGTCCTTCGGCCCGGTCGACAGGTCTTGTACGGAGGTGCGCCTCTTCCATTTGGCGACGGTCTTCTGGTTGATCCCGTAGCGCTTCGAAAGCGCCCTCAGGCTTTCTTGACTATTTTGGATTGCTCGACGAACCGCCTCTGTCGTTGTGGCGCTGCCGTGTAATATTTATCCCATAGTGTGTCCTTCCATTCCAAAGAGAATATTGCACCTTCAAATGCCGGGACTAAACAGCTACCCTACAACATACACTCAATCCATCCCATTGCTATCCGCACAAACAAAAGGCGTAACAGGAGCAGGCCTTGCCTATGAGTGAGGATAAGTTGGGGAGCGGGTCAATTTTGAAAACTTATGTTGGATCGTTGAATAAAAGTTGTTTTACTCAATAATAAATTTTGCGATTCTATGCAATCAATGGTGCGTTGCGTGTATTGGAATTCTCATTAATTGATTGAAATTCATAAAAAGTGATGTTGTGCGGAATGGTGTTGTTGCCGATAAATATTTTTCTCATATTGCCCTAAGTATTGCGTTTCGCGAAGGCCTTCTCACTTCAAACTTTCAAAACAAATGGTTTAGAGAAACATATCTGGAACCACCTGACGTTCTCCCTAAAACTTGATCCAGTTGGAAGTTAGTGTTTTCGATAACGACACGGAGACACACAATGAAGAGCAGATTTTCAGACGAGCAGATAATCGGGATTTTGAAGGAGCACGAGGCCGGC
>Ga0316204_10008752_pt1 | contig 13853 bp, 8 predicted proteins | sample 6monrhotite_MG_2_FD_205661 | JGI IMG/M metagenome (GOLD analysis project Ga0316204, IMG submission 205661) | Microbial mat bacterial communities from mineral coupon in-situ incubated in ocean water Damariscotta River, Maine, United States -... | ecosystem: Environmental > Aquatic > Marine >... | reverse complement strand
GGTGTATTTGCACTTGATGCAGTTATCGGTCACAACAAATGTCATGGAATTCTCCGTACCTTAAATATGGTCTATGTCGTTGAAAATAATCCGGCATTCCGAATCAGCTGCGCATTATATAGGATTCAGCAAGATTTTTTCAGCTTCGATTCGCACTTTTTAACAGTGATTTTAGTTGATAGAGCATTTCATGTGCCTGGCGTGGGGTTAAATCGTCCGGATCGAGCGTTTCTACCGCATCCAGCAGCGGGTGAGCGGCCGGTGGCTGAAACAGCGAAAACTGCTGCGCTGAGGCGGAATCGGCTGTTGAGCCTGTCGATCCTGTCGAATCTGGGTTGATGCGCGGTTGAGCCTGCTGTTCGGCGGCCTCATTTTCGAGCAGCATTAGCCGTTCGCGTGCCTGTTCGATCACCGAGCGCGGAATGCCAGCCAGTGCCGCGACCTGCAGGCCGTAACTCTGATTGGCTGGCCCTTCTTTAACCGCATGCAGGAAGACGATGGTGTCGCCGTGCTCGACAGCATCAAGATGGACGTTAACGCTGGTTGGGTTATTTTCCGGCAGCGTGGTCAGCTCGAAGTAGTGGGTGGCAAACAGGGTGAAGGAGCGTAATTTTTGCGCGAGGAAATCAGCGCAGGCCCACGCCAGCGACAGGCCGTCAAAGGTGCTGGTGCCGCGACCGATCTCATCCATCAGGACCAGACTGTTCTCGGTTGCGTTATGCAGGATGTTGGCGGTCTCGGTCATCTCTACCATAAAGGTCGAGCGCCCGCTGGCGAGTTCATCCGAGGCGCCAATACGGGTGAAGATACGATCAATTGACCCGACCACAGCGCGTTCCGCAGGGACGTAACTGCCAATCGAGGCGAGGATTGCAATCAGCGCGGTCTGGCGCATATAAGTCGATTTACCACCCATGTTGGGGCCGGTGATGATCAACATGCGACGGTCGTCATCGAAGCGCACATCATTCGGTACGAATGGCGTGTCGAGTACCTGTTCAACCACCAGGTGGCGACCGCCTTCGATGATGAGTCCCGGTGCGTCACTCATCTCGGGTGCGCTAAGGTTTAACGTCACCGCACGCTCAGCAAGATTGGAAAGGGTATCGAGTTCGGCCAGCGCCTCAGCGGTCGCCTGTAACGCAGCAAGATGCGGTAGCAATGTTTCGAGTAGCGCTTCATAAAGCATCTTCTCGCGTGATAACGAACGCTCTTTGGCACTCAGTGCTTTCTCTTCAAATGCCTTGAGTTCAGGGGTAATAAATCGTTCGGCGGTTTTTAAGGTCTGGCGGCGAATGTAATCTTCCGGCACGCTGTCGGAGTAGATGCGCGAGATTTCAATGTAGTAACCATGCACGCGGTTGTAGCTCACTTTGAGTCCGTTGATGCCACTGCGTTCGCGTTCACGCTGTTCCAGGTCGAGCAGAAATTGTCCGGCGTTTTCGCTCAGTTCACGTAGCTCATCGAGTTCAGTGTCGTAGCCTTTGGCGATCACGCCGCCGTCACGAATCAGTACCGGCGGATTTTCCAGAATCGAGCGTTGCAGCAGCGCCAGCAAATCGGGATGCAGGCCGAGGCGTTCACGCAGTTGCGGAATCAATGGGGTGTCGAGCGGCGTGATGATTTCATGCAGCGATGGCAGTGCTGCCAGTGCATCACGAATCAATGCCAGATCGCGAGGGCGTGCCGATTTAAGTGCGATACGCGCCACGCAGCGTTCGATATCACCGATGCCTTGTAGTAGGCCATGCAGTACCGCGTCTGTTTGTGTCTCAATCATCGCACCGATGCAGTGGTGGCGTAGGCGTAACGTGTTGTGGTCGCGCAGTGGACGGTTGATCCAGCGTTTAAAAAGACGGCTGCCCATCGCGGTCGCGGTGCGATCCATTACCCAGCTCAGGGTATGTTCGGTGCCACCGGCAAGGTTGGTATCGAGTTCAAGATTGCGACGACTGGTGGCGTCTAAAATGACTGCTTCATCGCGCTGTTCGACTTTAATCGTTTGCAGGTGAGGCAGTGCCGCGCGTTGTGTTTCGCGCGCATACTGTAGCAGACAGCCTGCGGCGCAAATGGCGACCGGTACTTCATCGCCACCAAAACCGCTCAGGTCTTTGGTGCCCATCTGTTGAGTCAGGGCACGGGTGGCGCTATCGAATTCAAAGTGCCACGGCGGCATTGCACGCAGGCCGCGACGTTCACCGAGTGAGGCCTTGTGGTGACTCTCTTCATTGACCAGTAGTTCGGTTGGCTTAAGGCGTTCCAGTTCATCGAGCAGCGCCTGCCAGTCGTTCACTTCGCTAATGATGAGGCGACCACTGGTGAGATCAACCGTCGCGATGCCGAAGGTCTCATTGGATTGATGAATCGCGCATAACAGATTATCGCGGCGCTCACTCAGCAACGCCTCATCGGTCACCGTGCCGGGGGTGACGATACGCACAACCTTGCGTTCCACTGGCCCCTTGCTGGTGGCCGGGTCGCCGATCTGTTCAGCGATCGCTACTGACTCGCCATGGGCAACGATCTTGGCCAGATAGTTATCCGCCGCGTGATAGGGGATACCCGCCATCGGGATCGGCTGCCCACCCGATTTACCGCGGGCGGTCAGCGTAATGTCGAGAATACGCGACGCCTTACGTGCATCATCAAAAAAGAGCTCGTAAAAATCACCCATGCGATAAAACAGCATCATATCGGGATGCTCGGCCTTGATGCGCAAAAATTGCTGCATCATGGGGGTGTGTTGTTCTGAATTATTATTCATTGATTTTATTAGCTTGCTCAGTTGACCCTGTTTAATATTAATTTATAGCAATAGGTTAGGGTCTTGTTGGTGGTTATGTAACGTTTCATGGGGTTTCAGTAATTTAAAGTGTCGGTTGTTTTGTGATGCGAGCGATGTTGTGACAGCAACCGACAGGAAATCCAGTCAAATTATATATCAGTGAGCGCTGGTAGTGACGAAAAGGTGATACTTATGTCAGTCGATCAGAAGCGCCCGCTCATCTCTCCGAGGATTAAGGCAATAAAGTTGGCATGCACCGATTTAGCCGCTTCCGGTAGGAACCGTGGGCCCAGCGCTTCCCTCATTCAATGATCGATTGTGTTGCGATCATTCTTCATCCAAAAAAGCAGTCAAAGCGGGTGCTTCGTTTAGCGTGCTTCAGTTCGAATTTTTGCTAAATTCAGTGCTTCTACTGGGCTGGTGATACGCCGGGGTTTATGCAAACATAGCGTTTATCGTACCTATAACCTTGCGCGCGTTGAGCAGGGTTGTTCATTCAGGGAGAGATCGTGTTGAGCACAGTTTTGATGGATGAGTTCCAGCTACACAGCGAATTACGTGGTTTGAGGCAATTTGCTAATGACCGGGTTTTCGAACTTTTGGCAGCCTATGATCGGGAGGCTGGCGCGGGCGTCTCGCCTCTGGCGCTCGAGGTCTTCGGGCGACTGAGCGATGGCGCCGCGACGCTGACCGAGCTGCCCGTTGTGGCTGAAAATCCGGTGCTGTCGGAAAGTGCGATCAAAAAGCTCGCACGGCTGGCGGCTGTGGCGGTGCACACCCATATCGCTACGCGGTATCAGGCCGGGCGGATGGCGCCGGTGAGCGAAGATCCAACCTATATTCTACGCGCCATTGGGCGAGCCGAGGCGCAATATGCGGAGCTGCTGCTTGACACCCGCACGGCTGCCAAAAGCGGTCGGGTCGAGCGCTTGGCCAATGTGCTGGCAGGGTGTCTCAATACGACCTCGGGCGATCTGGCCTATGCCTCCGTCGCACTGGCGGGGCAGAGGGATGGGCCTCAATCCACCGGGCTGGCTGCCGTGCGCGTTGCCCATCTGTGCAGGCGCATCGCCATGCTGAGCGCAGCGAGCTTGATGTTGATGTTTCGCCTGACCAATACTGTGAAGGCCGCGGGCCTGCGCAAAGTGGCCAAAAACCGTTCCCGGTTGGCGCGTCCCTGGGCTGAGATGCTGACCGCGGTACCGCAGGTGGTCGGCGCCACGACCGGAGACCAGGTGCGGCTACTAACCCGCTGTGTTGATATTGCCTGGGTTGATGATGGCGACGGTTTCACCCGGATTATTGTCGATGCGGGTCAGGTGAGCGAGCTGCGCCTGCCGCGCCGTAACGCACAGCGCGCGGGGCTGGCCAAGGGGTCCTGGCTCTATCTCGCGGGCACGCTGGCCGAAGACGCGGGCACAGTATTCTTGCAGGTGGGTCTTTTGCCGATCAGTGCCAATGCGAGCGATATCTGGGAGGATTACCTGATTTCCGAGGCTCGTCCTGCCTATGACCTTGTTCCCGGGTCCATCGATATGCTGTGGGAACTGCCGGATCTGCGAGAGATCGGTGGGCGTAATGAACTGCACGGACGACTGTGAGCAAAGGAATAAAACCATGCCCTATGATTGCAAAAAACAAGAAGAGAAGCTGAAAAATAAAATCGAAAAACTCGAGGATAAGCGCGAGGCGATCGAAGAAAAGATCGGCGAGATTGAGAGCAAAGAAGACCAGATCAGCGAAAAGATTGGCCAGATCGAAGAAAAGATTGATGAAATCCGTGAGCTGAGGGATCAAGAAATCCCTGACGCTGAAAGCGACCTGGAAGCGGCTCAAGAGAAAGTCGATGAAAAAGAGGAGAAAGCGACTGAAAAGCTTCTCAAGTATTTCGAGAAGCAGGGTGCCTTGAATATCGCACATTCTTCCGCAGATATGCGCAGTATCGCTTTGGCGGAGGCCCGGGAAGCGCTGAGTCAAATTTATGAAGAGATCGGTAGTCTGGCGGTGATACTTGCGACGGACGACACCCTGACGCCGGCCGAACAGGCTGCAATTCAGGCCGAGATCGATGTGCTAGCAGCACAGACACTTATCTATGAAAATACGACCATTCCGGCGCTTGAGGATGAGGTGGATGCCGCTGGCCAGGAGATCGACAGTAAGACCGAGGCGCGCGATGAGGCCTATTCTGAGTATCTGACCGCCGAGGGTGACGCGGACGAGGCGCGCGGCAAGCGTGATGAAAAGCAGGACAAGCTCGACGAGAAACTAGACAAACTGGACGCCAAGGAACTGGAGCTGGAAGAAAAGAAGAGCGAACTGGACAACAAGCGGAGCGAGCTGGCCGACAAGGAAGACGAGCTGGCAGAAAAGCAGGAAGAACTGGAGGCGGCTGAAGAGGCATTTAACGAGGCGCAGGAGGAGTTCAACGCGCATTGCGAAAACAGCAGCGCCCCCTGGCAAAGGGGGTAGGAGGCAATGTCACAGCTGACCGTTAGCCATTTGGCCGGGTTTGAACATCAGCTAGACCTTAGCCTTACGCGGCTGGCCGCGACCGACAGCATCGCCGAACGCAGGCTTTACACCTATCTGGCGACCTATCCGCATATGCGAGCCACTGTCGCGGGGTTCGGGCGGATTGCTGTGGACGAGCTTTTTACGACGATCTCGATGGTATATGGGTTGATGCCTACGGCGATGAATCTGCGTCGCGGCGATATGGAGCCGTTTCTCGCGCCGCTCAACGAGCTTCGTGATACTGGCCAACGACTGGCAGCGGCGGAGCTCGACGGACTGAAGGCGCTGGTCAATAACTCCATCGTCGGCACTTCGAAGCTGCTGCATTTTCTGGCCCCTGAAGTCTATCCGGTCTGGGACAGCCGCATTAACCGCTTTCTCAATGGCGAACCCCGGCCCGCGACCAACTCAGTGCCACGCTACCGCGACTATCTGGCGGATTTCGATCGGCTGCGCGTCGATGCGGGATTTGAAACTCTGCGCGCGTCGATCGAGGCCAAGCTTGGCTATTCGGTCGGTGCCGCGCGAGCCTTCGAGCTGATCATGTACATGTCGGATGCGCTGCAGCTGCGCCATGTGGCGCCACCCATCCGTACTCGCCCTGTGGCAGCGCCCGTGGCCGCTGTCACAGCACGGCCTATCGTCCCGCGCTATAAGCGCGATGCCTACACGTTCGTGTCAAACCTCGGTGCTGTCACGCTTGACCCGACCATCCCCGACACGCTGATCCGCGACGGTTATCTTCTGTCGGAGCATTATACGACCAGCGAAACCCTGCAGCTTGCCGCCATCGCCCATGCGCGGCGCAATCTCTTGATCAGCGACAATGGCAACTGGACGCGGATGAACGCGCTTGGCCGCCAGTTCAGCCCGCCCGGAAATGCCCTTCTGACCCGCGCCCGAAGCGAGGCGGAGGCAGGCGGCGTGACGCAGGCAACCCGCACCGAGCGCGCTGCGCTGATGGCTGAGATCGCCACCGCCTGTGCCGCGTCTCTCGCCGCACTGGATATCAGCGAGGTGATCGAGACCCAGCTGAAGATGCGACCCGATTACATGATCGGGCTGGAAGATTTTACGGTGCCGGTGATGATGATGGCAGGTCTGATGGATCGTGTTTTCTCACCGGATGCGCAAGAGATAGCGCCTTATCAGGCTCTGACCCGAGAGATGTTCGCGCGGCAGATAGGCGGGCAGTTCGGCTTTGCCCAGGCGCTTTCGGAAACGGCTCTTTTCCTGGTGATCCACGCCTTTGATTATGCCAGCGCCAGGGACGGGGCCAGCGCGGCGCGCAGTATCCTCAAAGATGGGATCGCGATCAGCTACGGCGCACCGATGGCCAGCCGTCGCTGGATTAGCGAAATCAAGATGGGCGATGTGGTCGAAGATCTGGGCGAAAATCTGCCAGAATCCTATCTCGCCGCGCATGCGCTCACCCTTGGAGTCGTCAACGGCCATGCCGATGATGTCCCGGTTCATGTGCTGGGCGTCGGTACCCCGGTTCTAATTATGATGATCGGTTTTTTACTCAAGAGGTCGCGCGCGGTCAGTATCGACAGCTCCGCGCCCATGCTCGATGCGTTTGACGGGCGCATCTACGGTACCCGGTTGGCCTTCTTGAAGATGCGTATGTACCGGCTGGCTGCACACTGCCTGATCGATGACACACCATACGAAAGCGATACGCCATTTTTCAATGCCTTTGAGGCGCGTCATCCGTCGGATTGGGTCGGGTTGCGCATCGCACTTGGGGTCACCGCCAATTCTGAGCGACGTGAGATTGAAGCGCGGCTGGAAAGTGATCAGGCGCTGGTGCGCAAGCATATCCCTTTTTTCACGCGTCTGACCAGTTCGTCAGACCCGTTCTTCTGGGACTTGCGCGTGTCGCGAGCCGGGCACAACTACAGCATTCTGCGCGAGATCGTCGATCATGTGCGCCGTCGCCGCGACAATTGGCCCGCACTCAAAGCCTGGACCGAGGCAGAGATCGCACGGTATGCCGCCGCCGGGTCGCCGAAATGGGCCCGCGCGGTTGAAAAGAGCTTTGAGCTGGTAGTTAAGCACAAGCTGGTGGATGAACTCGATTGACCTGCTAGTTCGTTTCACACAGTAGTTTTGTATACAACCCAGTAAGTTATCTCAGCTGTGTGGTATCCATTCTGATTTCAAGCTTCTAAAGAAACGCTCCATCGGCGCACTGTACGCAAAGCACTTCGTGGGCAGGCTCTCCCAGCAGTTTCCTCGACGGCTCATGCTTTGTTTGATTTGATAGTGCCATACCAGTTGCCGAAATTAACGACTGGCGTAATGACAACCTTGATCAGAGTGAAACATGATATTACTTGGCTTAGCTCTAGACTCAAATGCCATGCTTAAGGCATCACTGGTTAATTGACTGTTTGGAGAAAACGATATTGCCCAAATCACGGCGACGGTATATAAATAAATTCTATAACACCGTGCGGTTACACTTCGGCATTGATTGCCAGTCACCAGTGGTGATTTGGGAGGCGTATCGCGTGAAAAATGAGGCGTCCACTTTATCGGGAAAGATCATGAAACCCGGGAGGGGGTGGTTAGGGTAAAGTTCAAATATATGGTAAAAATTATTTTATGGGTGATGTGAAGTAAAAGTCTACGTTTACCCAATGTCATGATTGCGGCATGGTGCTGGCTACTTACTGTTAGGTTCATATATATGAATGTGAAAATAGAAATAGCATCGGAATATCATCTGGAAGAATTGTTGCCATTAGTTCGTGAATATCATGAATTTGAAAATTTCCAGATGACTGAGATTGCGCGAGAGAAGTCTGTGCGGCGTCTTCTGTCTGATAATTCGCTTGGCAGAATCTGGCAAGTGTATGTTGGTGAAAAATTAGTTGGGTATATAGCTTTATGTGTAGGCTTTAGCATTGAGTTTTCAGGTTTAGATGCCTTCGTGGATGAGTTTTATATACTTCCTGAATACCGTGGGAAAGGGGTAGGTGCGAAAATTTTAGAGCTTACTAAGATCGAAGCAAAAAATATGGGCATAAGGGCGTTACATTTAGAAGTGGCTCGTTCGAATGTAACAGCACAAAATTTATATACCCAGGCTAAGTTTAAGGCAAGAGAAAAATATGTGCTTATGTCTGTCAGTCTATAGCAAGACTTGGCCTAATAAAATTTCCTGTTAACCAAAATTTTATGTGAGAAAAACGGAGAAAAAAATGTTCAAATATTTAGTAATTGTACTAAGCTTGACTTTAATTTCTGCTTGTGGTCATGACGATGACGACGAAAGTACCGATAATACTCCTGATAGTGCTACTGATAATGCTTCTGGAAGTACTTCTGGGGTAATAACACTAGCAGGAGATGATACAGTCACCGTTGGAACGCAGTTAGATACTGGGTATGTTGGTGTTTCGTTAGCCGCCGAATCACTACCTGATTATATTGTCATTGTTGATAAAGCAAGTAGTGTTACATTTACTCCACCTAATACTTTAATACCCAATATAGCCGATCCCGATAATGGATTTGTCATGGTCGTTACGGATGATAGTCCTGGGTCGGGAATTAAAGGTATATCGATGAGCATAATAGTAGCGGGAGCAAAACTTGATTACGCATGCACTACTCCAGTCGCTACTTTTATTGAATGCGGCACTAACTCTATCGCTCTTGATATAGCGAACAAAACTATCACCTTTGATACCGCTACAGTGGTAAATACCGACACAGATACTATTTTAACCATTGATGGAACTTTGACTTGGAGTGATAGTGGGAATGGTGGTGGTGGTGGTGGTGGCGGTGGCGGTGGTGGCACAGCAACAGAGCTAGAAGGGGTATGGCGAACTACCTGCCTATACGATAATGATTGGAATACTTATGATACAGGTAGCATCACTTTTTCCGGGAATACATTTAGCAGTTCAGGGGTAGAGTATAGTGACTCTGCATGTACTGTGGTTGATGATACCTACTCTACCACTGGAACGTTTGTTATTGGGGATGCTCTGACGGTGAGTTCAGGGGAAAGTGCAAAAGAACTTGATGCGACTTTCCTTACTGCGAATGGTAGTAACATTACGTATACTTACTATGATATTTTCTGGGTAGATGGTAATAGTCTGTACTTTGGGGATACTGACGGTGTGCATGATGGAAACTCAGTAGCAACAAGACCTATTGATTTAGATTTTAGTTTTTATTCAACAAAGGACTAAGACTTTATAATCAATCAAGGCTTCGTATTGAGTTTGGTGTCCCAAAATCCTAACAAGCGTTCAGCATACCCACCTCCGCGGTGCTCATTTGTGCGTGAATCGCACAAACCTCACACCGCTACGGAGGTCGGCTGACGCTTGGCGTTAGTTGCAATAGCGCGAGTAGACATAAACTTAATGATGAGTGATCTGAAAAACATAGGATATAGCGACTGGTTTAAGAGCCGAGCGGATGGTGAAAAAATTACCGCTCATGGTGTTGCTCGGGTAGTGTCTGTACATAAGGATAGCTACACAGTCACGAAAGGTGGGGAGGAGGTATTTTCTGAGTTGTCAGGAAACCTGCTTTACAGTAGCGACTCTGCTGGTGATCTGCCTACTACGGGTGACTGGGTATATGCCGATTTTTACGATAATGATACCCATGCCATTATCTATGGTGTCTTCCCAAGAAAGACGCTTCTGAAGAGAAAGACAGTTGGGAAACTCGTTGATTTCCAGTTGATTGCTGCCAATATTGACGTTGCCTTCATTATTCAATCTTTGAATGATAATTTTAATCTACGAAGGTTGGAGCGCTATTTGGTGATGGTCAATGAAAGTGGCATTGAACCTGTTATTCTACTGAGTAAATGCGATCTTATCTCCAAAGATGAGGTTAGCGAAATCAAGAAAAAAGTGTTGAGTGTTGCGCCTCAAACCACCGTAATTGAGTTTAGTAATTTAAACCGAGAGAATATTGATTCAATTATTAGCTCATTAAAGAGCGAATCTACCTATTGCTTGCTGGGTTCTTCTGGTGTTGGTAAAACGACCTTGCTTAATAGCATCATAGGTAATGAACAATTTGAAACCAGGACTGTCAGTAAAATACAAAGCAAGGGCCGACATACCACAACAAGCCGTCAATTAGTGCGCCTGGAAAGTGGGGCGATGATAATCGATACGCCGGGAATGAGAGAGCTGGGTAGCATGTCCGTAGATGATGGCCTGGATGAGACCTTCTCAGAAATATTGGCGCTTTCTCAAGAATGCAAGTTCACTAACTGCTCCCATACCAATGAAAAAGGTTGTGCAATTTTGTCTGCAATAAAGGCCGGTGATTTGTCCGAAGAGCGTTATCAAAACTATTTGAAGATAAAAAAAGAGTCCGAATTTAATCAAATGTCCTATTCAGAAAAAAGAAAGAAGGACAAGGATTTTGGGAAACTTATTAAAACAACTATGAAGAATAAACAGAGGTAATGCAGCTAGTAAAAGTGATTGAGAGGGCAAGAATCGCTATGGATTGCTTTTTATTACTGACTTAGCTACGTGAGAGAAAGATGGAGTTAGAATTTTCAATAATCGAAGAAGATGAATTGGCCGCTTGTGCTGAGCTGTATGTGGCTACTTTTCGTGAGTCTCCCTGGAATGAAGAATGGAGCACGGAAGATGCTTTTGAAAGGCTCAGCGATTTTCTTGCTGCACCAAAGTCCCTCGCGATTAAAGCGACGAACAATGGAAGCCTATGCGGCTTTCTATTTGGAAAAATTCAGCAATGGAATGGTGTTGTCTATTATGATTTGGAAGAGATGTGTGTAAAACATAGCACCCAAAGGCAGGGAGTTGGAAAAATTCTAATGGGTAAACTTGAAGGGATGCTTTTAGAGAAAGGGGTTTCAAGAATCTATCTCATTACCCAGAGAGACAGCGCCCCATCAAATTTCTACACGGCGCTAGGGTTCTCGGTCAATCAAAGCCTTGTTGTCATGGGCAAGGGGATTGAGTAAAATAGCTAAAAACTAAAATTAGTTTTTCATTAATACTTCATGGTTTTAAGCCATTTGTCTCAGCTGGAAAGCAGCTTCCAGTGCGTCGAAGGTGTTTTGCTCTTGTGGTAGTTGGTATTGATTGGTAATTTATGACAATTGGTGCTGTACGGAATTAAATCAGAGGTTCCCTAAATAACTAATAACTACAGCGTGCTTATGCTCGATTAATGCCTGTTGTATACTCGCCTAATGCCTGCATCTATATTAGTCACTAAACTTTATATACCACCCCTGCGGTCTAAAGCGGTGCTTCGTCCACGCTTAATTACTCAGTTGAATGAAGATTTACAGCGTAAACTAACGCTTGTCTCGGCTCCCGCCGGATTTGGTAAAACATCCTTGATTAGTGAATGGGTGGCAGACTGCGAGCGCCCGGTGGCGTGGTTGTCTCTGGACGAGTTAGATAGTGACCTCACTCGGTTTTTAACCTATTTCATCGCTTCGTTGCAAACGGTAACTGCAAATATTGGAGACGGGATATTAAGTGCGCTTCAGTCCCCTCAACCGCCAAGTAATGAATCTATATATACAACGCTACTGAATGAAATAGCGTCAGTCGCTGATGATTTCATCTTAGTGCTCGATGATTACCATATGGTAGATTCCCAACTCGTTGATCAAGCTGTTGGCTTTTTACTCGAAAATTCACCCGCGCAAATGCATTTGGTGATGACAACGCGAGAGGATCCACTGTTGCCTCTAGCCCGATTTCGCGCGCGCAGTCAGATGACAGAAATACGCGCGACAGACTTGCGTTTTACACACGACGAATCAACTGATTTTCTGAATCAGACAATGGGCTTAAATCTCACTGCAAAAGATATTACGGCCTTAGAAATCCGCACCGAGGGTTGGATTGTAGGACTGCAATTAGCTGCAATTTCATTACAAGATAGAGAAGATAGTGCCGGTTTTATAAAGTCATTCAGCGGTAGTCACTATTTTGTCCTAGACTATTTGCTTGAAGAAGTATTACGACAACAACCTGAAGAGGTTCAGGCCTTTTTATTAAATACCGCCATCCTTGACCGTTTGTCTGGTTCCCTGTGTGATGCAGTGCTTAATGATGCTTCTATTTCCGGGTATGAAATATTGCAGTATCTCAGGCGTACTAATTTGTTCCTCATTCCGATCGATGATAGACGTGAATGGTATCGTTACCATCATTTATTTGCTGATGTCTTACATGCGCGCTTGAAGAAACAACAGCCAGATTTAATTGTCGCGCTTCATCAGCGGGCGAGTGAATGGTATGAGGCGAACGGACGAAGAGAAGATGCGATAAAACACTCGCTTATCGCAGAGGATTTTACTCGCGCTGCTAAATTAATCGAATTGGTTTGGCCAGAAATGGATAGATATATACAGTCTGCCCCGTGGTTGGGGTGGGTAAAGGCTTTGCCTGAAGAGTTAGTATGTAAACGGCCAGTATTGCTCACAAGTTATGCGTGGGCTTTAATCGATATTGGTGAGTTAGAGGCGAGTGAAGCACCGTTGGCTGTGGTTGAAAACTGTCTGAATTTGTCAACGAAATCTGACTTACTAACGCCGTTACCCACAGGGTATCTCGTTGCAGATGAAGAACAGTTTCGTCTTCTTCCTGCGACTATCGCTTCAGCCAGGGCATATCTTTCGCAAACTAATGGTGATTTTACTAGTGCGATAGCGTATGGCGAAAAAACACTTTCATTTTTGCCGATCGAGGATCAATTCCGGCGTGGTAGGGCTACGGCCATGTTAGCGCTGACCTATTGTGCAGCGGGAGATTTGGATGCCGCCTACCAAACTTTTGTTGGCGGCATGACAGAGATGAAAAATGCCGGCTATCAAAAGGATACTGTTGGTGCTGCATTCTTACTCGCCGAGATTCGGATTATTCAAGGCGGACTCTATGATGCACATAATTTGATTGAAAAAAGTTTACAGCTTGTCATTGGTGATGACCCACAGCCGCAGGGAACAGCCTATTTATATTTGATATTAAGTAGATTATATCGTGAGTGGGGTGATGATGAGCTTGCCGAACAGCACTTACAGCGTTGTGAAGCAATCAATAAAAAAATGCCCTTGCAACTTTGCCAGTATCGATTAGCGTTTTCACGCGCACGAATACAAGAGGATCAAGGAGACATTGATGGTTCACTTGAATCCCTTAGATTCGCAGAGCAACTTTATTATCGAAATGTCATTCCGGAGTTTCGTCCGGTAGGGGCATTAATCGCACGCGTGTTAATTACTCAGGGTAGATTGAGGGAGGCATTAGCCTGGGCGCGTGAACAAAAGTTATCCGTTGAGAATGAACTCGATTTCTTGAATGAGTTTGAACATATCACCTTTGCGAAGTTATTAATTGCGCAGTACAAAAAAAATAGGCAAGAAAATGGAATTAGTGAAGCGCTTGAGTTTATAAATCGTCTCATAGCCTCAGCGGAAAAGGGCGGGAGAAAGGGCAGTGTTATTGAACTACTTATCTTGTGTGCACTTGCCCGACAAGTACACGGTGAAACATCGCTCGCACTAGAA
>Ga0316204_10008751_pt1 | contig 13855 bp, 11 predicted proteins | sample 6monrhotite_MG_2_FD_205661 | JGI IMG/M metagenome (GOLD analysis project Ga0316204, IMG submission 205661) | Microbial mat bacterial communities from mineral coupon in-situ incubated in ocean water Damariscotta River, Maine, United States -... | ecosystem: Environmental > Aquatic > Marine >... | reverse complement strand
GCCATCGAGCACAGTCCGGATCACAAACTCATGGCCTACGCGGCGGATACCAATGGGTCGGAAATTTACACCATCCGGTTTCGCGACCTGACAAGTGGCGAAGATCTGGAGGACAAAATCGAAGGTGCTCATGGATCATTTGAATGGGCCAACGATAACCGAACCCTGTTCTACGGTGTGCTTGATGATAACCATCGTCCCTGTGTGATCAGGCGTCACGTGTTGGGGGGAGGATTTGATGAGGACGTCGAAATTTACCGAGAGTCGGATCCGGGTTTTTTTGTTGGCCTGGACAAAACGGAAAGCCGGAAATACCTGATCATTCATGCCCATGATCATCAGACATCGGAAGTCTACCTGATTGATGCGGACACGCCGGTTTCGTCTCCAAGGTTAATACAGAAACGCCAGGTCGAGATGGAATACGAAGTCGCGCACCACGGGGATCACCTGTTGATCCTGACCAATGCCGATGGTGCGGAGGATTTTAAGGTGGTTACGGCGCCTGTCGAGTCTCCAGGGCGTGAAAACTGGCAGGACCTTGTCGCCCATCGACCGGGTTGCCTGCTGTTGGGCATTCAGGTGTTTGATGAGTATTGGGTGCGGATTGAACGTTTCGAGGGGTTGCCCCGTATCGTTATAACGGCCTTCGATGGTGGAGAGTCTCACGAAATTTCGTTTGATGAAGACGCCTACAGTCTCAGCATGGGCGGCAGTTATGAGTTTGAAACGTTGAATTTACGCTTCACCTATTCTTCCATGGCAACGCCCGAACGGGTTTACGACTACGATATGAAGTCTCGTCAGCGTGAACTCCGCAAGGAGCAGGAAGTGCCGTCCGGCCACGACGTCAATGCATATGTTACGCGGCGCATGATGGCTCCTGCAGCGGACGGGGAAAGCGTCCCGGTATCATTGCTCTATCGCAAGGATACGCCACTTGATGGTACGGCTCCTGTCTTGCTGTATGGGTACGGATCATACGGCCATGCCATTCCGGCGGCGTTCAGTACGGTTCGTCTCAGTCTGGTGGACCGCGGGTTTATTTATGCGATTGCTCATATCCGAGGCGGCATGGAAAAAGGTTATGGCTGGTACAAGGCTGGCAAACGCGAAACTAAGAAAAATACATTTACCGATTTCATCGCCGCCGGGGACTTTCTGGTCAGCGAAGGCCTGACGTCGACGGGCAGGCTTGCCGCCCATGGCGGTAGTGCCGGGGGCATGCTGGTCGGTGCTATCGTGAATATGCGCCCGGGCTTGTTTGGTGCAGCTGTCGCCGAAGTTCCCTTCGTCGATGTCCTGAATACCATGTGTGACGATAGTCTGCCGCTGACCCCGCCGGAATGGCCGGAATGGGGAAACCCTATCGAAAGCCGGGAAGCGTTTGAGTATATCCGTTCCTATTCCCCCTATGATCAGGTGACAGCCAAAGACTATCCACCGCTGTTTGTAACTGCCGGTTTGACAGACCCACGGGTCACCTATTGGGAGCCTGCTAAATGGGTCGCCAAGCTTAGGGCCCTGAAAACCGACGACAATCCGCTGTTGTTCAGAACCAATATGGATGCCGGGCATGGCGGTGCCGCCGGGCGCTTTGACCGATTGCAGGAATCAGCCCTGGCTTATGCTTTTGTGCTGAACGTACTTGGCGAATAGATGAGTGAGGATCAGCCAGGGTCTCTGTTTATGGACGGCGCTCAGACAGGGCGCAATGAATGGTGGCGCTATCTGTTGTCTGTTGTGGTCTGTGTTGTTGGATTCCTGGGCGGCGGATTGCTGCTGTTCGTTTTAGCAGACGCAACCCATCAGATGCTCGCCAGCGCATATCCGGAGCAGTTTTCGGATAAATCGTTAATGGCATTAATCGATTTGCGTAGGGGGTGGCGGGACGCTCCCGTCATGAGCGGCCTGTTGTTGTTCGCAACGTTTTTGGGGTCTGTCATTATTGCTATCCCGGTGCTGGCCTTTGCCGTGAAGTATATCCATCGCCGCCCGTTCAAAAGCCTGCTGGGGGATCGCGGGTTTGATGGCGCAATGTTTGCCATTAGTTTTGTCGCCGGGGCGACAGGGTTCGCTTTGATTACGGGCCTCGAACTCCTCCTGTTCTGGGACGATATTTCGTTCAATAAACAATGGACAGACATCCTGTTTTATCTGCCGGTAGCAATCCTAGTTGTCCCGTTGCAGGTGTTGGCTGAAGAATTATTCTTTCGGGGCTATCTCCTGCAAGCCATGTCATTGGTGACGAAGCGGTTAACCATCAGAATCATCGTTCCTGCCCTGGCTTTTGCTGTGCTCCACTATGATAACGCCGAAGTTCAGAACGCGGCTGTTCCGGCAATGTCGTATTTTGTTATTTTCAGCCTCTATATTACCTGGGTGACCACACGAGTAAGCGGAATCTCGGCAGCGGTCGGTTTCCATCTGGCTATGAATATGGTTGCTTTGTTTATTATCTCGTCCAGTTTATCGGCTTATATTTCACCGACGTTGTTTTATGTCAATGAGCCGGCAGTCTGGACGCTTCCGCTCGAAATCATCAGCGTTATTGCGATTTATCATATCCTGATGAAGCGGTGGCGGGTTTTGTAGATGTTATTTTTGGAACGGATTTTCCAGTGACCGGATGATGTCTTCCAGCACCTCACGAACCTGCGCTTCATCGCATCCCATCAGCAGCGCATCTTCCAATACGTCCTGACTTTCCTGTCTGAGGTCGTTGAGGTTTTCGTTCAGAACAGCAATCTTGTCATAACAGGAAACCGGCTCTCCATTGGATTGGTGCCAGATCGGGGCCGTATGTTTTTGTCGTGTCTGGAGCATGGCGGCGTCCTTGGAAGAGGGTCTGATTTCCGAAAATATATAGGCTCATTTTTGTGTGGTGGCGAGACCAGCGCGGTAAATTGTTCACGATCAATCGTCAGACGGCTTCCCGGAACCAGTCTGTTGCCTCGTCAGGTGGTGGTAATTCATCTGTTTTGACGAGCCCCTCACCGGGTTCCGGCAATCGGGTCATCTCGACGTCGCTGTCTTCAAACAGAACATCCTCCCATTCAAGATGGGGCATATTCCGGGGTTCATTGGCGTCGAACATCTCTCTGGCCCGGTCGAGATTTTTTTCGGTGACAGCTGCCAAATGCATGGAATTGGTGCCTTTGTAAACCACCAGGGCCTGTTCAAAAGCCTCTATTGCTGCGGGTAGGCGGTCGGTGTTGCGGGATTGTTTGGCGAGCAGGAACAGGGCGGATCCCAGATTGTTCTGGGTCGCCGCCCAAGCCATGGGCATTTTCTTGCGGCTACGGACTTCTAGCACAGCGCGGCAAGCGCTGGCGGCCGTTGCCAATGCCTCCAGACTTTGCAAAAGCCCACCCAGAACCTGTGCTGCTTGTGCAAAATTACTCATGATTTCCGCCCAACGCAGCGGCGCGTTTTCTATGGTGTAAACCCTCAGCGCACTTTTAAAACATTTCAGTGCCTGACGGAGCAGTTTCGTGTCGCCGTCCTCAAATCCCTGTCGATAGCAGATCAGGCCAAGCCGGTTCTGGACAATCGCCCAGGCGCGTGGGTGGCGGTCCACATCGAGAATGTCATTGGCCGCCCGAAGCGCAATAATGGCTTCTTCCAACAACTTGGGATCACCATTTCGTTCGGCTTCAATATGAAGAATGCTGCCCAGGTGTTTTTGGGCATGGGCCCAGTCAAAAGGCGTTTCCGTTTCTGACAGGATCGACAATACAATACGATAACGACCCATCGCCCGGGCTAACAGATCGGCATTATATCCAGGACGCGACGCGGCGGAGAGCGCGTTGGCATAACACATGTGGATGCTGGCACGTTCCCGCCCGGTCAGATCTGGCGGGATAACATCAAGTGCCGCTGCCGCCGGCGCCAGGAGTTGCCCTAGTGCCTGCTGGCGGAGTCGCTTTTTTCCATCGCTGCGGGGAAGCGATGCTGACAAGGTTACGACACGAAGCAGATCAGCAAATTCGAGGCCGAAATTGACGGGCAGGGCAAGATCGGATTCCAGATCAAAGGCCCCCGGGGCCTGCTGGTCCCAATGCGACAACGTAATAAAACGCAGATGCATGACCTGACCCGTCGTCGGAACATGCCCCCAGACCAGAATGTCTGCACCTTGGAGCGACAGCCATTTGCGTGCCGCGGATGCGATGCGGGCCAACTGCCCGGAGATATCGTCACTGGGGTCCAGCTTGATCGGGCTGTTGAACCCCTTGGTCTGGATAATCTTCGAGTTACCCAATGCGGATATGACATGGCGGGTGTTCTGTTTGGAATTCTCTCCGGTGAGCACGGCAACGCGGACACCGATGCGCTCGGAATCACTTGATAAACCATCCAGCAGGCGGCGGATCATACCGGGGTTTGAATAGGCGGTGGTCCCGGACGTTGCCTCGGAAGCTGCGTCCGTATCCGATTTTGCCGCAGATTTGGGTTTGCCGTTATCACCGCTCAGGCGACGGATCAGGGCACCGACCATGCCTTGTTTTTGCGGGGGGGCTTTTTGCCCGTCGGGTTGTGCCGACTGAAGTTTGTCGCGGACCACGCCTTCAATGACACGCAATACCGTGCGGCCCCGTGCGCGTAAGGTCACATCATAGGGAATGCCGGGCTTGCCGAATGTTTCGCCGGCCTCAAGGTTGCCCTGGCGCGCGTATTTGCCATCTTTCTGTTTCAAAAGATCGACGGTGCCGGACAGCACTTCGAAGGCGCGTTCGCAAAGGTTTCCCTCGCGATAAATCACGTCTCCGTCGGCATATACTGTCTTTGCGCTCGCCAACAACACCCTCCAACCGAAAGCTCATGCCTGAACGGAGAAATTCCCCGCAGACACGACGATGCACGTTGAGGCTAGCAGACAGTCCCTACCGAACGGTTAACGGTGTAGATGGAAAATGAGGGAGTTATTTCGTTTCAGCGGGCACAAAGCCCAGTTCTTCGCGAAGGGCGCGACGTACCTCAACGAAGACCGGGTCCCATTCCCCATATTTTTTCTGACGGAACAGACGCATGGTCGGGTACCAGGGCGAGGCATCCGTTTCGGTCATCCACCGCCAGTCCGGTGCGAACGGCACCAGCACCCACACCGGTTTGCCCAAGGCGCCGGCCAGATGAGCGACAGAGGTATCAACCGTGATCACCATGTCCAGCTGCTGAATAACCGCCGCCGTATCGGCAAAATCATCCAGGCGGTTCCCCAGATTAAGCACCAGTGCGGAGCATCCGTTATCGGTGATATCGGCTTCACGCGGCCCCTTTTGCAGGCTGTAGACCGTCACGCCCGGCATGCCCAGAAGCTCGATGAAATCAGTGAACTGGCATGAGCGGTTCTTGTCGTTCTGATGGCTTGGCTTGCCTGCCCAGACAATGCCGATCTGGCGTTGACGTTCAAGGGAGGCGGGTAGTTGCACGGCATGCATGTCGGGAGGCGTCAGGTAGGGGATGTCAACAGGAACGGTTTCTTTAGTGGTGGCAAACACCTTGGCCAGGGACATCATCGGGATAAAGAAATCAAATTTCGGCAACGGTGATCCGCGATTGATGACCTTGTCGACACCCGGCAAGGTCGAGAACAGCCTCGACAGTTCCGGCTGCACTTCCAGCACCACCGTGCCGCCCCGGGCCTTGGCCATGGGGATGTAGCGGGCGAACTGGATCATGTCACCGAAACCCTGTTCCTGATGGACCAGCAGGGTCTTGCCTTTAAGATCACTGCCGTCCCATTCCGGTTCGGTGAATCCGCGGGGCGGGCTGCGGTCGAGCTTCCAGCGCCAGTCATATTCTTCAAATCCGGGCAGAAAGTCGCCTCTGAGCAGCAGGGTCAGTGCCCGGTCCCAGCGACAGTCGGCGTGATTGGGATTGTAGCCCAGTGTCCGTTCAAACGCCGCCAGCGCCTGTGCGACCTGACCGAGGTCACGCAGCACCAGTCCCAGGTTGTAATAGGATTCGGGGCTTTCCGGTGTCAGTTTGATGGCTTGCTGGTGGGCGGCGACAGCCAGTTGCAGACGGCCCAGTTCGCGCAGTGCATTTCCCAGATTGGAATAGGCCCCGGCATTATTGGGGCGCAGCACCAGACAGCGGCGATAACACGCGACCGCGGCTTCCAGCTTGCCCAATGCGCGCAAGGCAACGCCCATGTTGTTGTAGGCATCCGCGACCTTCGGGTTGAGCAACAGAGATTTGCCGTAATTTTCAACGGCTTCGGCGAGGTTGCCTTTCTGATGATCCTCGACGGCAAGCCCGAAAACCCGCGCCGCCTCGCGTTCGCGAAGCGCCGTTTTCTGATCCAAGGGGAGTGATTTCCAGGCCGCAATCTGTTCGGGTGTCGGGCTGCCCGGACTTGGGGCGGGCACAGCATCCGGTTTGGGTTGCGGTGTCGGTTTAAGCGTTGTCGAAGCGCTTTTTTGTACCGGCTTTAATGTCGTTCCGGCACTCTTTCGGGGTTTCGCCCCCGCTGCCGCTTTGGCTGTTCCTTTGGCCATCAAACCCCCTTGAGCAACTTCTCCCCAATTCACCCCATCAGGAAGCTGTTTTAACAATCCGCATCATACGAAATTCTTTCACAATAGTGAAACCCAAAAGCCCGATTTAACAAGGACTTATGGAATCTAAGCTCATTGACGTGATTTTGGGCCGTGCCTGAGGGGGCGGGTTGCCGTTTAAAGGATATCGAGTACCGATTCTGGTGGCCGCCCCATGGCCGCCTTGTCACCGTTGACAACGATTGGGCGTTCGAGTGCGCGCGGGTGAGCCGCCAGGGCTTCAATCAGCGCGTCACCATCAAGTGATGTATCGATACCTTCTTCCAGGGCTTCTTTTTTACGCAGGATGTCTCGAGGTCCCTTGTTCATTTTGGCCAGGATTTCCGTCAGTTTGACGGCGTTAGGCGGGGTTTCCAGGTATTCGACAATGGTTGGGTCAATGCCATTGTCTTGCAACAGCTGTAATGTCTGGCGGGATTTGGAACAGCGGGGGTTGTGATAGATGGTGACGCTCATAATCTGGTTTTTCCTGTCATCAGTTCGCGCGCGGGCGTGGTTAATCCTATATATAACCAAGCGGCAAAATTACAAAGGACATTGGAAATCGTCGCGATTTCCGTCATATTGCAGAACACATGAACGAACACAAACAGGCCATGCTGGAAACTGGATTCTGGGGCCGCGCTGCCGCGGGTGCGTTGGTTCTTGCGCGCTCAACGTCACGTCTGTTGATCGCCCACCGGGCCGAAGGAACGCTTCAGGCCGGAACCTGGGGTACGTGGGGAGGTGCCGTCGATGCCGGAGAAACGCCGGTTGACGCCGTAACCCGTGAGCTTCGTGAAGAAGCCGGATTCAAGGATGATTTCGACTCCCATCCGTTGATGGTGTTCGAGCACGATACCGGTTTTACCTACTCAAATTTTCTGGTCATTGTTGACCATGAGTTCGAGCCGGTGCTCAACTGGGAAACTCAGAACTTCGGCTGGTTCAATTATGGCGACTGGCCCGACCCCTTGCACTTTGGTCTGGAACAGCTGCTTAATCATGAGCCCAGTCAGCGAAGGATCGAGGCGCTGATCAGTTTGTGATAGGGTCCGATCCTGTAGATAGCTGAACTTAGAATTCAGCTACGATCTTGCGGCACCAATATTTCAAGAGCCGCGAGGGAACAATGATTAATTGATTTTATCAATCGATAATTAAAGTTTAACTCATTTTATCAATCATATGTTTGGCGCTAGGGTTTTGGCATCACGATAGTCGTGAGTAAGAACAGAAAGGAATAGTGAGATGAGCAAGTGCCCAATGATGACGGCCACAAACGGCAGTCCCATATCCGACAATCAGAATAGCCTGACGGCGGGGCCCAGAGGCCCCTTGTTGGCGCAGGACTGGCAGTTGTTTGAAAAACACGCCAGTTTCAACCGCGAGCGCATCCCGGAAAGAATTGTCCACGCCAAAGGATCGGGAGCCTACGGCAAGCTGACCATCACCGGTGATATTAGCAAATACACCAAAGCCAAGGTTTTCGAAGTGGGTAAGGAAACGGAATGTTTCCTCCGCTTTTCCACGGTCGCCGGGGAGAAAGGTGCGGCGGATGCTGAACGGGACGTCCGCGGGTTCGCCGTCAAGTTTTACACCGAAGAAGGCAACTGGGATGTCGTCGGCAATAACACCCCGGTGTTTTTCGTCCGTGATCCTTACAAGTTCATGGATTTCATCCACAGCCAGAAACGTGATCCTCGCACCAACCTGCGCGATGCGACCATGCAGTGGGATTTTTGGTCGCATGCTCCGGAAGCTCTGCACCAGATTACCATCCTGATGTCGGACCGTGGTCAGCCCGCGACATTGCGTCACATGAACGGATATGGTTCGCATACCTACAGTCTCATAAACGCCGAAGGTGAGCGCTTCTGGGTTAAGTTTCACTTCAAGACGGTGCAGGGTCAGAAGACCAATACCAACGACCAGGTTGCCGATATCATCGGGAGTGACCGGGAAAGCCACCAGCGTGACCTGTATAACGCCATCGAAACCGGAGACTTCCCAAAATGGACGTTGAAGGTACAGGTTATGACGGAAGCCCAGGCTGAGGCCACATCCTACAACCCCTTTGACCTGACCAAGGTGTGGCCGCACAGCGAATTTCCGTTAATTGAGGTTGGCACGATGGAGCTTAACCGCAACCCGGAAAACTACTTCGCCGAGGTCGAGCAAGCCGCCTTCACGCCGGCCAACGTGGTGCCCGGCATAGGCCATAGCCCGGACAAGATGCTGCAGATGCGGATTCTTTCTTACGGTGATGCGCAACGTTACCGGATTGGAGCCAATCATCAGCATCTGCCGGTCAACGCAGCTCGCTGCCCGGTAAACACCTATCAGCGAGATGGCGCCATGCGGTTTGATGGCAACGGGGGCGGGTCGGTTAATTACCAACCCAATAGTTTCGACGGTCCGGTCGATGATCCTTCCGCCAAGGAACCGCCGTTAACCATTTCCGGTGACGCCGATCGTTATGATCACCGCGAGGGTAACGACGACTTTACCCAGGCCGGAGATCTGTTCCGTATCATGCCCAAAGATGAGCGAGATCGTCTGATGGACACGGTCGCCGGGGCCATGGAAGGCATACCCGAAGATATTGCCAAACGGCAACTTGGTTATTTCCGACAGGCGGACGCGGCCTACGGTGACGGTATCGCCCAGCGGCTTGGTCTCGATTAAATCCGGATCGCCCACGCGGAGTAATAAGGCCGGAACCCTGAACAGGGTTCCGGTTTCTGCGTGCCTGGAGAATTCCCACACATCGCCTCTTCCATTGTTATCTGAAAATCGGCTAAAGTCCCCTCCTTGCTCAAGCCTAAAGGACAATATCCATGAACATTTTCCCGACCCTTGCCAACTTCAACCCTTGGGTTAATGCCCACATCTATGATGCGGCGGCAACCTTGTCCGACGGCGATTATCGTAAAGACTGCAATGCTTTTTTTGGCTCCATTCACAACACGCTTAATCACATTCTGGTGGTTGACCGGTTGTGGTTTGGCCGCGCCAAGGGCGTCAAACACGGTATTAAAAGCCTGGATCAGATTTTATTTGATGATTTCGATGCATTGCGCGCCGAGCGCCAAGCCGAAGATCAGCGTATTGTTGATTTCGTCTGTGACCTGAGCGAGGAACAACTTGCCGAAGTGGTGACGTTCGAGACAACTGACGGACGGCCCGGTCAGCTGTCACGCAACATGATGCTGATGGCGGTCTTCAATCATCAGACCCACCATCGCGGTCAGGTCACAGCCATGCTGTCGTCTTTCGAAGTCGGGTACGGAGATATCGATCTGCCATATTTCCTGGCCGCTGTTTGATGGTGCCATCGTGGTCGGATCAATGCCTTATCCGCCCACCATTTCTTCCAGTGCCAACTCATCTTCCGCACCGATTACCTTGTTTGCGGTCTCGAAATCAAAACCGCCGCGGGCCAGGCTTGCGAGATCACGCTGGCGCCGGTCCGGGCGCTGATCAGCAGGGCGAAACGGGCCAAGGCGACGGCGTTTGGCGAAGGCAATGGCGGCTTTCAGGTCGGGGTCGGGATTGTCTTCCAGCAGCGCATTTAGTTGGGTGTCGATGATCGCACGATCAACGCCCTTTTCCATCAGGCGGCTGGAGATGGCGCGTCGGGACAAACCACGACGAAACAGGCTTTTAACCTGCCCTTCGGCATAGATCGTATCATCCAGCAGGCCTGATCCCTGAAAACGGGAAATGATGTCTTCCACATACGCCGCGCCTTCGGTGGGGTCGGTATCAAGGTAATAGGCGGATTTGCTGACCCGGCGCATTAACACCCGGCGCAAGCTTTCGGAAGATGCCGCAAACCGTTGTAAATAATAAAGCGCCACGTTTTCAAGGCGTTTGGCCGTTGCCGGTTTGGGGAGACGGCGCCCGTCGGGTCTGTCGGAATTGGCGGACGTTTTCTCAGACATCGGGCAAGTTTGTCATGGTGGCACTGGTCAGCCAAGGGGGAGGAGATTATAAGGGGCCCTATGACAATGAAATATGATAACTGGACGGGGTTGTGGACACTTTACACACGTGAAGTGCGCCGCTTTATGAAAGTCAAAACCCAGACCGTTCTGGCACCGATGGTAACCACGCTGCTGTTTCTGGCGGTATTTTCGCTGGCGCTGGGCGGCAACGCCCGCATGGTCGGCGACATTCCATTCATGGAATTCCTGGCCCCGGGCCTGATCATGATGGCCATCGCCCAAAATGCTTTTGCCAACACGTCTTCATCCATCGTTGTTGCCAAGGTGCAGGGAAACATTGTCGATACCCTGATGCCGCCCTTTAGTGCCCACGAACTCACCTTGGGGATCGCCCTCGGTGGGGCAACGCGGGGGGTGGCCGTCGGTTTTGCCGTCGCCCTTGGCATGAGCATCTTCGTTCCGGTCAGCATTAGCCATCCGGGCCTGATCCTCTATCACGCCGTTATGGCTTCATTGATGCTGTCCCTGATCGGCATCATTGGAGGCATATGGGCTGAAAAATTTGATCACATTGCCGCCGTCACGAATTTTGTTGTGACGCCCCTGAGTTTCCTGTCGGGCACCTTTTATTCCATTCACCGGCTGCCCGAGACGGCACAGATTGTTGCTCAGTTCAATCCGTTTTTCTATATGATCGACGGCTTTCGATACGGTTTTATCGGTCACTCGGACGCCTCGCCACTGACCGGGGTGATTGTCATGGCGGCCATAGATATTGTGCTGTGGGCACTGTGCACGCGGATGTTCCACACGGGCTATAAGCTGAAGGCGTGATCTCAGTCTTGATGATGAAAGGAGCCGTTAAGTTTATACACATCGACGCTCAGCCAAATGTTTTCTTGCCCGCGCCCAATAGGTATGCTGAACCTTGAAGTGAGAGGGCACTTTGGTTGTTTAGAGTCTGAGCGACGTTGTCCGGTGCCAAATTGCAGACCAAGTTGTGCGGGAATTCGACTTTAAGAAGTTACCCCGGACTTGTCAGGAATTGGTCAGGGTTTTGCTGGACAATCACGTCGGCACGCGGATTTGGGAACTGAACCATGAAAATTTGTGTAACCGGTCAAGTGAGTGCCAAAGACGGTCCCGCCAATGAGGTCGTCGTTCAAAATCTTAAAAATGTGAGCTTTGAGGAACAGATCGATACAAATGGAGATATGCACCTGCACTTGTGAGGGGGATATTTCCAGAAACGGTTTGGCCTATGGTGCGCGCATGTACAAGAGCATGCGGAGGAGCCAAGTATTTTTATAACCGGGATAGCAACACCGGACAGTTAAAGTTAGGGGGCCCGTCTATATGGGAAAAATAAGCCGAACGGAAGTCATCAGGGGAGTCTACTGGGTAGAAATTCCGGAGGCAGGTCTGCATCTGCTGTGTGGATGTCCCGAGGATGCGACCAAGCATCTGATGCGTCTTCGCCTGATCGTACCGATCGAAAAAGATGGTGTCACCTTCGAGACCGGTCCGAACGCAATCCTGCTTTCCGATGTCGCCCTGCAAAACGGAAAATTTTGCAATCTGGCTGAGTTTCCTGTCCTTCAGATGCTGTACCGCCAGGGCATGCTGATTCCGGGGCATCCCAACAACACTGGCGTGAAGCCCCTTCTGATAGGGGCCAAGGATCAGATCGACGCACAGATGCAATACATTTACCGGGGTAACTACGGATTGACCTCGGTTGACGAAATCATTGCCGCCGGTGAGACCCCCGAGCGTGCCGAAATGATCATGCGGATGAAGCTGAAGTTTGCCTTTGGCCGAATTTTGCCGACGGAGGATCTGCTGGATCATCGGGTGGTGGAGTCCGGGCCCGTTGAAATTCGCAACGGTGTGACGATCAGGCGGACCCGGACCAATGTATTTGAAATTGCATACGGCGACGAGGAAGTAACAATTGACCTGACTGTGAAGCGGGGCAGAAATGACCGTTCCGCGTATCCGTTGGGGTTTCAAAGTATACCGAGAGATTACTTCTCCATTATCCACTCCGGTCAAGGCGACGGATGGGACATTAACCGCCCGTGTATGGCCAGCATTATGATGTACCAGGGCAAGGTCTACTTGATCGACGCCGGGCCCAATATTTCTTATAGCCTGACTGCATTGGGTATCGGCGTGAACGAGATCGAGGGGATTTTTCACACCCATTGCCACGACGATCACTTCGCCGGGATTACCAGTCTTTTGCGCACGGACAAGCGTATCAAATATTATGCGACGCCCCTGGTGCGGGCGTCGGTTTTCAAGAAACTGTCTGCCCTGTTGTCCATCGATGAGGAGCAGATCAGCAATTATTTTGATATTAGGGATTTGCAGTTCGATACCTGGAATGACCTTGGCGGGCTGGAAGTGCGTCCCTTTCTTTCACCCCACCCGGTCGAAACAAGCGCCTTCATTTTCCGCGCGTTCTGGGAGAGCCGCTATCTGACTTACGCGCATTTGGCAGACATCTCTTCCTTCGCGGTGCTCGATAATATGATCACGGATGATGACAGCGCACCGGGAATGTCGCAGGCAGATGTCGAGCTGACGCGGCAACTCTATCTCACTCCGGTTGACCTGAAAAAGATCGATATTGGCGGTGGAATGATCCACGGCGAGGTTGAGGACTTCAAGGAAGACGAGTCCGACAAAATCGTTCTCGCCCACCGCTCCGAGCCTCTCACCAATAAACAGAAAGAGATCGGCTCCAGTGCACCGTTCGGTATTGTCGATTCCCTGATCCCGGACACATCCGGCAACCTTCGACGTTTCGCCTTTGAATTTCTGCATAATTATTTCCAGGACATGGAGCGCCACGACCTGAGGGCACTGCTCAACAACCCTATTATCGAATTCATGCCCGGCACGATTATCCTGCGCAAGGGGCAGGTGGCGGAAGATATTTTTCTGATCGTCACCGGTACGGTCGAAAAAATCCGATCCGAGGACGATGTTTACAACATTATTTCGGCCGGTGGTTTGATCGGAGAATACAATGGCATCCATGGTCTTCCCTCGCCGTCCGCTTATCGGGCGGTGAACTTCGTCCGGGCGCTACGCATTACGGCACGGGCGTACGAGAAGATAATCAAAAAGAACAAGCTCAGTGAAAAAATCGACCAGCGGGCAAAATCCCGCGAAATTCTGGAGCAGACCTGGTTGTTCGGTGAGACCGTTTCACCACCTGTTCAAAATAAGATTGCTGACGCCATGGTGCTCCACACCTACGACGCTGGCGCGACCCTAGATGAGCTGCCGAAGGATACAATGTTTATTGTTGATTCCGGCTCGGTCGAGCAACGTCGGGGTGATCAAGTG
>Ga0316204_10008750_pt1 | contig 13855 bp, 9 predicted proteins | sample 6monrhotite_MG_2_FD_205661 | JGI IMG/M metagenome (GOLD analysis project Ga0316204, IMG submission 205661) | Microbial mat bacterial communities from mineral coupon in-situ incubated in ocean water Damariscotta River, Maine, United States -... | ecosystem: Environmental > Aquatic > Marine >... | reverse complement strand
GGCTACAAGCGATCAGTCGTCTGCCTGCAGGCTGAGGGCGCCCTGGGACCGCCAATGGCGAAGTGCCCCGACCAGGGAGATTCGGGCGTGTGTGACGCAAGCTGCACGGCACCGGCCACCAGACCTTCTCGACTTGACGCTGACGACTCGTCCGGGGATTCGTTAGCGCAGCGAGCACACGTCGAATCTACCCAGGGGCACCGCGCCACCAACGACGTTCGGGAAGTCCAACAACACAACAGGCAGAACGACGGCGCCTCGACGGGACGCTCAAACTACGAGCCCGCGACTGCCGAGACCGATCGAAGCGTCACCTCAACCTCCGTCAAACAAAGCCGAACCCGCCGAACCGACAACCGAACCGCCAAACCGACAACCGACCCGCCGACCCGACAACCGAACCGACAACCGAACCGCCAAACCGACAACCGACCCGCCGACCCGACAACCGACCCGCCGACCCGACAGCCGACCCGACAACCAACAACCAACCCGACCCAGAACCTCAAGCAGCAAGCTCAACAACCCCAGCGATCACCGGCGCCACCGGAATCGAGATGACGAAGCGAGAGTCACCCTCGAGGGCGATCGACCCCTTGTGGCGATCGACGATGTCACGACAGATCGAGAGCCCCAGCCCTGTGCCACCGTCCGCCTCACGGGTCGTAACAAACGGCTCAAACAGCTGACCGCGGACCTCCTCGGCGACCCCGGGGCCGTCATCGTCCACCGTGATCGAGACGTTGTCGGCGTCCGCGGCGATCGTCAGTGAGACCCGGCCCTGGCCCTCTGGCAGCACGGAGATCGCGTTGAAGAGGAGGTTGATCAGCACCTGCAGCAGCGAGTCTGGGTGCCCGATCACCTCGGCGTCGCCCTCGACGCGGTACACCAGCTCGGTGCGGGCGCTGGCCTTCACCGCCGCGTAGGCCATCGCGTCGCGGCCGACGTCCTCGACCGAGAAGCGCCGTGGGTGGACCCGGCGGCGGCGGCGGCAGGTCAGGGAGCGAAGCGAGCGGGCGATCTGGTTGATGCGTCGGACGCCGTCCATCGTCTCGTCCAGGCAGCGCTGCTCCTCGCTGTCGTCGCCGTGGAGCCAGGTGGAGAGCTGACCGCGCATGGCGGCGAAGTCGACCTCACCGTCCGCCGAGCTGTCGAGGGTCGCGGCGAGCTCTCCCCGGCGCTGACCGCGCCACTCGGCGTGGTCAGCCAGGTAGCGCAGGTTCGCGCTCACGTAGGCGACTGAGTTGCCGACCTCGTGGGCGACCTCGGCGCTCATCTGACCGGCGATCTGCAGGCGGTTGGCGTGCTCCAGCGCGGTCTGAAGCTCGGCGATACGCTGGCGGCTGGCGGCGATCGCCAGGCCGGCACGGACGATGCCCGTGGCGGCGCGGCGGGACTCCTGGCTCGTGATCACCCCCCAGGCGCCGCTGTCGACAAGGCGATCGCAGAAGGCGGTCGAGGCCGAGGCCGCGTGGATGATCACGACCGCGTCGGGGTGCTCCGACAGGATCGCCCGCATGATCTCGGGGCCGTGGCCGTCGGGCAGGCGCAGCGGGAGCAGCCAGGCTGAGGCGGGGGCCGCCGCGGCCTCCGCGCCCGTGGCCACCCGCGCGATCTGCCAGCCCGGGCCTCGGAGCGAGGTCACCAGCGCCGGGTCGATGTCGCCGGCGACGACGAGGCGGGGTTCAGACGGATCGTGGACGGTTGTCGCGGTGGTCGTCATATCTGCGTTATCGACCCGTTCGGCCCCGACTTGACCCCCTACCATTTCATTCAACTTTCAGGGGGCGGCGATCACGAAGGCCCCGAGCTCGCCGAGAGACCAGATCCGACCCTCGGTGTCCGTCGTCAGGATTCGGACCGCGCCCACGTCCGCGGCGGCTGTGGTCCCTGGCAGCGGCGTCAGCCCCTGGGCGTAGACCAGCGAGCCGTCCCCCAGGGCGGCCACCACCCGGCCGCTGGCGAGCCGGGTCAGGCCCATCACCGGATCGTGGTAGCCCTCGACCCTGGTGGGCTCGCCGCTGCTGGGGTCGAGCAGCGACAGCCCCGCGGCGCCGCCGACCCACACGCCCTCGGCCGCGACCTCCAGGCAGTCCGCCTGGCCCACCTGCAGGTAGCGCCGGAGCGCGACGCCGCTCCCCAGCGACGCCACCCAGCCGTCCTCAATCATCCAGAGCCCGTCGCCGGCGGCGGCGAGCGCCGAGACCGGGCCCACGCGTGGGCCCGGCACGAAGCGATCCTGGCGGGCGTCGTAGTAGTGAACCCCGCCCGGGCCGCCGATCCACAGTGAGCCGGCGGCGACCGTCGCGGCGACGGCCTCCGACGGCAGCGGCACGCGCCGCAGGCGGCCGCCCTCGGCGATCCAGGCGTCCCAGGGGCCCACCACCCACAGCGCCCTGCCCTCCTGGGCGACCCCCACCACCGGCCCGGGGACCGCCAGCGCCTCCCGCCAGCGGCGCGGCGTGCGCCCGAGGGCCGCGACGCCGTCGTCCGTGACCAGGAGCGCCCTGCGCCCATCGGCCCACACCCCGCTCACCCCGCGCCCGGCCGCCGCGGGCGACACGGGCCAGGGCACGATGACCTCGTGATCGGGCCAGGCCAGCGCCAGGCCCCCCGCGGTGCCCACCCACAGCTTGCCGTTGCCGCGCGCGGCGACCTCGTAGACCACGTCCGAGGGCAGCCCCTCGGCCTGGCCCCACACCTCGGCGCGGGCGTCGACGTCCGAGAGCGAGACCAGCCCCCCCTCCCCCGCCGCGGCCCAGAGCCGCCCCCCGTCCCGCTCGAGGGCGTAGACCGCGCCGCCGGCGGGGAGCCACCAGGGGGTGAGCTGCCCGCCCTCCAGCCGCAGGATGCCCTCGGTGTCGGTCGCGACGTACACCCGCGGGTCGAGGCGATCCGTGTCCCAGATGTTCAGGCTGTCGTCCATCCCGGGGAGGAGCGCGCCGTCCGGCAGGGTTCTCAGCCCGGCGTAGCCCACCCAGGGGGTGCCCTCGCCGCTGAAGGAGAAGACGCTCCAGGGAGTCAGGATCTGCTCGACCCCGCCGCGGACTCTCGCCAGCCCGCGGTAGGTGCCCACCCAGGCCCCTGGCGAGACCGGGTCGTCGATGGCGGCCAGGGCCTGCACCCAGTCGTCGGGCAGCCCGTCAGCGCGGGTCCACACCCGGTCGACCGCCCCGCCGCGCACCCGCGCAAGCCCGGCGGCCGTGCCCACCCAGACCGTGTCACCGGAGGCGGCCACGGCGTTGACGACGTCCGACGGCAGGCCCTCGGCGGCGCCCCAGGACTCGACCTCCAGGCCGCGGGCGTCCACCCGGGCCAGCCCGCCCTCCAGCAGCGCGGCCCAGGCGCCATCCTCGACCGGGGCGATGTCCGCCACGGCGACCCCGCTCAGGGTGCCCTCGCCGGCCAGACGGGCGATCCCAGACGGCCCCAGCCCGCGCTCAGGGCGCACCGGGTCGCTCGGTACCCCGCCAGCCCAGCGGACCCGCAGGGACGCGTCGAGGGCGAGCTCACGGGTGATGACGCCGGGCGCGGCGCCCTCGGCCACGATGACCCACTGGCCGTTGACCACCGCCTCGACCACCGCGCCCTCGGCGGGGGCCTCCGGGGAGACATCCCACCAGACCCGCACGCGGCGCTCGCGGTCATCGACCTCCGAGAGCCGCGCCGGCACCAGCGCCGACGCCCGCACGTGGGTCGGCGGGCGGATCCCCTCGTCACCCGGCGGCGCCTTGCGGGCGTCCGCCGGGGGGGCGAGCAGCGTGAGCAGAAGCAGCAGAGGCAATCAGATCCGCTCGATGATGGCCTTGTAGCGCTCCACCTGACGCTCCAGGTGGTTGAGGTCGCCGTGCAGCTCGATGGCCTCCTGGGGGCAGACCCACCAGCAGTAGAGGCACTGGATGCAGTCGTCCTCGCCGGTCTTCACGCCGATCTCCTCCGCCGTCAGGTGCGTGGGGCAGAAGTCCTCGCAGCGGCGGCACTCCCCGCAGGCGCCCGGCTTCTTGGCGAAGCCGGTGATGGAGTCGTCCTCGCGGGAGTAGACGTCCTGGATGATCTTGAGCTTGTAGGCCCCCTCCAGGATGGCCGGGTTCTCCAGCGCCGGCCGCACCGCCAGCTTGAGCCAGTTCAGGCTGCGGGCCTCGGAGATCTCCGCCAGCTTGGAGCGGACGGGCGCACGCTTGATGGGCCGGATGACGGACACCTCGCGCTGCACCTCTCCCGCCAGCGCCTCGGTGATGTTGCCGCTCGCCTCGGCGTGGACGAGGTAGCCCACGTCCCGCCAGGGGAAGTCGATGAGCCGGCAGACGACCAGATCGTTCAGGAAGGCGTTGTCCGAGGCGACGAGGTGCCCGAAGCGGAAGGGCTCGCCGTCGCCGGGGCCGTTGCCCTCCATGCCGATGAGGCCGTCCACGATGATCAGGTTGGGCAGCACCGCCTCGTTGATGGCGAAGATGTTCTTCGCGAGGTCGTAGTGCATGTGCCGCTTCTTCTGACCCCGGGCGATGCCGACCCAGTTCTTCATGGCGCAGGAGACCCCGGCCTCGCAGTGGGTCTTGACCTTGGGCACCGAGATCAGGAAGTCGGCCTTGAGCACCGTGTCGGCGATCACCGGTCGGGCCCCGGCGTGCAGCACCACCGGGGTGCCGTCGTCGAGGTTCAGGTCGATGACGTCGATGTCGTAGCGATCCCGGAGCTTGCTCACCCGCAGGCGCTTCAGGCTGTCGATGTCCCGGCGCGCGATGCCCACGTTGGAGCCGTCGGCGACCGCGATGTTGTGGTAGCCCCGGTTCTTCAGGCCCTCGACGATGGAGCAGAGCACCCGCAGATCCGAGCAGTTGCCCACCAGGGCGACCAGATCATTGTTCAGGTTGGGCTTGATGACGATCCGGGCCCCGGCGTCCGCCGGCAGGCGGTGGGCCCAGTCCGTCAGGATGCGCTCGATCCCGGCCTTCACCTCGGCGGTCGTCCAGGCCTCGTGGACGTCGACGGCGCCGAAGCCTTCGTACTCGTAGCGTGCGTGGTTCATGCGAGCCCCCGCTCACGAAGCAGCGCGCTGGCGTCGGGGTCGCGGCCGCGGAAGGCGCGGAAGGCCTCGGCGGGATCGACGGTGTCGCCCCGGGAGAGGATGCCGTCCATCAGTCGGGTCGCGGTGTCCCCGTCGTAGAAGCCCACCTCGGAGAACAGCTCCGCGGCGTCGGCGACCAGCACGTCCGCCCAGAGGTAGCTGTAGTAGCCGGCGGAGTAGCCGTCGCCGGAGAAGACGTGGGCGAAGTGCGGCGTGCGGTGCCGCATCACCACCTCGTCGGGCAGGCCCCAGCGGGCCAGCACCTCGGCCTCGAAGGCCGCCGGGTCCACCGGCCCCTCGGCGAGGTGCATCTCCATGTCCATCACGGAACTCGCCAGGAACTCCATGGTGCCGAAGCCGCTCGACGCGTTGCCCGCCGCCTTGATGCGCCCCAGCAGGTCCGGGCTGGGGGCCTCGCCGGTCTGCAGGTGCAGGCCGAACTTCGAGAGCAGCTCGGGCGTGAAGAGCCACTGCTCGTTCAGCTGAGACGGGAACTCCACGAAGTCCCGGGCGACGCCGGTGCCCGCCTGGGAGGGGTAGCGGGTGTCCGAGGCAAGGCCGTGCATGCCGTGGCCGAACTCGTGGAAGAGCGTGCGGGCCTGATCGGCGGTCAGCAGCGCGGGCTGACCGTCGACGCCGCGCTGGAAGTTGCAGTTGTTGGAGACCAGCGGCAGGGCGCCGCCGCCGATGCCCTCCTGGACCCGGTAGGCCGTCATCCAGGCCCCGGAGCGCTTGCCCTTGCGGGCGTAGGGATCGAAGTAGAAGAGCCCCCGGGCGCTGCCGTCGGCGTTGTTGACCTGCCAGACCTGGAAGTCCTCGTGGGGGACCGGCACGTCGACGGGCTCGAAGCGCCAGCCGAAGTTGCGGGTCGCCGCCCAGAACATGCCCTCGCGCAGGTTCTCCAGCTGGTAGTGCTGGGCCAGCTCGCTGGGGTCGAGGTTGTGATCGCGCAGGCGCAGGCGCTCGGCGTAGTAGCGCACGTCCCAGGCCGCGATGGTGATGCCGTCTCCCTCCTCATCCGCGAGGGCCTGCATGGCCGCGACCTCGCGCTGGAACTTGACCGAGGCCGCCGCCCAGACCTGACGCATCAACGCCAGGGCCGCCTCGGGCTCCTGGGCCATGGTGTCGTCCAGCTTGAAGTGGGCGAAGCTCGGGTAGCCCAGCAGCCGGGCCTTCTCGCCGCGCAGGGTGAGGATCTCGGTGATGAGCGGCAGCGTGCTGTTCTCGTCGCCGTTGTTCCCGCGCTTGAAGAAGGTGCGCCAGACCTGCTCGCGCAGATCCCGCTCCGTGCTGGAAGCCAGAAACGGCTCGGCGGAGGAGCGGGCGTTGGTGACGGCCCACTTTCCGGGCTGGCCTTGCGTCGTCGCGGCGTCGGCGGCGGCGGCCAGGTAGCCCTCGGAGAGCCCGCCGAGCTGATCGGCGTTCAGGAAGGTGACGTACTTCTCCTCGTCGGCGAGCACCCGGTTGGAGAAGGTGATGAACAGGGTCGACAGGCGCTGGTTGATGGCCTTCACCCGCTCGCGGCTCGACTCGCCCAGGTGGGCGCCGGCCTCCTTGAAGCGGCGCAGGTAGCGGTCGCAGAGGCGGCGCTGCGTGGCGTCCAGCCCCGTCTGCTCACTCACGGCCTTCACCCGCGCGAAGATCCCCGTGTCCTGGTAGATGACGTCGCTGGCCTCGGCGAGCTTCGGGGCCAGGATCTGCTCGACGGCCCGCAGCTCCGGGGTCGAGAAGTTGTTGGACCAGAGGTGGTAGACCGCTGTGACCCGATTGAGGGTCGCGCCGAGGCCTTCGAGGGCCTCCAGCGTGTTGGCGAAGCTCGGAGGCTCGGACGCATTGCGCACCGCGAGGGCCTCGGCGCGCTGCTCCTTCATGGCGGCCTCCACCGCGGGCTCGAAGAGATCGACGCTCACCCTGTCCAGGGGCGGCACGCCGCCGAGGGGTCCTGTCCAGAGGTCGAGGAGGATGTTCCGGTCCATGTTGCTCCTAAAGTGAGGCGCACACTATATCGGGAGGATGTCTTCACCGGTGCGGCGGTTGCTCAAGTTCATCGCGATCCTCCCGGTCGTCGCCTACGCCTCTGTCGTGGGGATGATGTTGCTCATGGAGACGGAGCTGCTCTTCCACCCCCCTGAGCGCGGCGCCGATCAGCTCGCCGAGGCCGCCGCCGCCGTGGGCGCCCGGGAGATCCGGGTGATGACGGAGGACGGGGTGAGCCTCTACGGCTGGCGGCTCCGCAGCAAGAGCGAGCGGGCGGTGCTGTACTTCAGCGGCAACGGCGACTCGGTGGGCGACAACACGCTGCTCTACCAGCGGCTCCACCGGGCCGGCTTGAACGTGCTGCATGTGAACTACCGGGGCTACCCGGGCAGCGAGGGTGAGCCCGACGAGGAGGGCCTGCGCAAGGACGCGCGGGCCGCGTGGCGCTTCCTGATGGAGGACTTCAAGCCCCACCAGGTCACCATCGTTGGCTACTCCCTCGGCGGCGGCGTCGCCGCCGGGCTCGCGGCCGAGGTCAGCCCCCGGGCGCTGGTGCTGATGTCCACCTTCACCTCCGCGGCGGACGTGGCCCAGGAGACCTACCCCTGGGTGCCGGTGAAGCTGCTGATGAAGAACCGCTTCGAGTCCACCGCCTTCGCGCCGAAGGTGACGGCACCCGCGCTGATCCTGCACGGCACGAAGGACCAGCTCATCCCCCCGCATCACGCCGAGGGCCTCGCCGCGGCCTTCGAGGAGCGGCCGGATATTCTGTGGATTCAGGGGGCTGGCCACAACGACGACCTGCTCGGCGAGCCCCGGGCGCTGGAGGCCCTGCTGGCGCTCACGCGACCTCCGGGCGAGGACGACGAGGAGCCGTGATACTCTGCCGGCAACCTCCCAACCGGGGCGCGGCACGCCCGAGGGAAGCACCATCCCCAAGCACCTCTCGCCGCCCCTGCGCGCGGCCGTGGCTGAGCTCCAGCGTCTCCAGGACGCGCTCCGCCAGCCGCTGACCGATCCAGCCCAGCTGGAGGCTGTCTGGGCCGGACTCGCCGCCCTGCGCCGGCAGATCCCCGGGGTCGCCGCCGGGCTGAGTCGACCGGAGGAGCAGGGGGTGCTCGACCGCTGCAACGCCACCGTGGACGGGCTGATCGCCGCGCTCGGGCCGGGCCGGGAGGAGCGCCGGGCCACCCGGGCCCTCAAGGACGCCATCAACACCTTCGAGACCCAGGTGAACCGGCCGTCAGCGACCGTCACCTCCCCGGATGAGGCCGGTCGGCTGCTGGGAACCCTGGAGCAGCTGCGCTGGAAGGTCGACGCCATCCCCACCGGCGCGGACGCCGACGGCCCCCGGCCCCAGGCGCTGGCGAGCCTGCGAGAGGCCATGGACTTCGCGCGCCAGAAGCTGGAGGCGCGGGTCTCCGAGCTGACGAACCAGGGCGAGGTCACCGCCGCCGAGCGCGCGCTGCGGAAGATCGTGGAGGAAGCCGGCGGCTTCGACGACGCCGACGCGATCGCCAGGACGCTGGCGCGGCTGGACGGGCTGGAGCGCACCCTCCAGACCCCGCGCGAGGGCGCCCCGTCCGGGGAGCTCGACCGGGTGATCCGGGAGATCGCCGCGGTCCGGGCGCAGGTGAAGGAGATCGTCGAGGGCCAGGAGGCCGCGAGGGTCATCCGCAACGCCATCCACGGCTACAACGCCGCCGCCCGCACCTTCGAGCGCGGGCCCACCACCCCGGAGCTGGCCGCCAACCTGCGCGCCCACTTCCAGGAGCTCGCGAGCGGCCTCGACCGGGTCAACGGCAACGCCATGCCGGAGCAGCTGCGCGGCCAGCACGCGCAGATCGCCGAGGCGGTCCAGGCCCTCCTCCAGCGCCTCCGCTGAGGGAGCGCCGTCAGTCGACGTGATCGATGGCGACCGCGCCCGCGTCCGCGTCGCCGAACAGCGCCTGCCCCGGCACGCCGATGATGAGGTCCGCGTCGCCGTCGCCGTCGAAGTCGCCGGCGGCCAGGGAGCTGCCGAAGCCCTCGTCGGTGAGCGGCGCGGACTGATCGAGCTGCAGGATCTCCTCGACCGTGGCCAGCTCGTCGGCGAACACCAGCAGGCGCCCCGAGGCGGCCTCCCCGTCGACCGCCGCACCGGGCAGCGCGGCGGCCAGCTCATCCAGGCCGTCGCCGTCCAGATCCGCCGCCAGCAGCGCGGCGCCGAAGCGCTCGTCGCCCGCCGGCAGCCCGAGCCCGGTGTTCAGCGTCACCGAGGCCCCATCCAGCCCGAACGCGCCGCCGTAGAGCACCTCCACCCGGCCCGCGCCCTCGGGGGCGCCGACCGCCGCGTCAGCCCGCCCGTCGCCGTCGAAGTCCCCGGCGGCCAGCGCCTCACCGAAGCGCTCGCCGGCCAGCGGGAGCGCGGCGCCGTGGCGCGTCACCACGTCGCCGAAGGCCCCGAAGCTGTCGCCGCCGATGGCGGTCACCGCGCCAGCGCCGCGGAGCGCGGGGCTCCAGGACTCGCCGGGGGCGCCCACCAGCAGATCGTCGTTGCCGTCGCCGTCGAAGTCTCCGACGGCCAGCGCCGCCCCGAAGGCGTCGTCCGGCTCCGAGGCGTCCTCCCCCAGGTCGTCCTCGGTCAGCCAGAGGGGAGCGCCCGCGCCGCCCGGCTTCACGGCCACCGCGCCCGCTCCGTAGCTGTGCCCCGGCGCGCCGATCACCAGGTCCGCGAGGCCGTCGTCGTTGAAGTCTCCGGCGGCCAGCGCCTCTCCAAAGCCGGCGCCCACATAGACCGCGCCGCCGAAGTCCCGGGCGTCCACCCGGGCCGGCTCGGCGAGCCCGGCGGGTGAGCCCCAGGCGATCTCCACGGCGCCAGCGCCAGCGGCGCCGTCCACGGCCGCACCCGGCGCGGCGATGGCCAGATCCCCGCAGCCGTCGCCGTCGAAGTCCGCGGCGACGAGCGCGCTCGCGTAGTCCTCGCCCCGCCCGCCCACCGGCGAGTCGATGTAGACGTCCGTGCCCGCCTCCAGGCCCCGCGCGGCCCCGTAGCGCACGCTCACCGAGCCCAGCCCGCCGTCCTGTCCCGGCGCGCCCACGGCCAGATCCGCGTAGCCGTCGCAGTCGAAGTCCGCGCTGGCGGAGGCCTCGCCGAAGCGATCGCCGGCCTCGGGCACATCGGAGGCGGTCTGATCGATGAAGTCGTGGCTGCTCAAGACATCGTAGTTGTCATAGATGTATTGCATGTGACGGCCGTAGTTGGAGCCGCGCTCCGGGGTCCGTCCGTTGCAGCCGCCGTTGGTGTGCACGGCGACATAGCGACCGTCAGCCGCGATCACCGGCGAGCCGCTCATGCCCCCCTCGGTGTCCACCTGGTAGTAGAGCTGGGTGGAGCTGGAGCCGGTGGCGTTGCCCAGGCTGACCTTCTTGGGGCGGTCCGAGCCCGGGTGCCCGATGATGATCAGGTCATCGCCGTCCGCGGGGCGCTCGAAGTCGATCTCGAACCACCCCCAGGTCGCGCCCGGCTCACCGGCGAGCCGGATCAGCGCGTAGTCGGTGCGGCGCTCGTTGTAGGTGACGATCTCCTCGCAGGCGTAGGCGTCCGCGGCTGACTTGTCCGCCTCCCCGCTCTCGGTCTGGTAGTCGAACCAGACGTCCATCTCCTCGCAGTCGAAGAGGCAGTGGGCGGCCGTGAGGAAGAGGTTGGGGGCCACGAGCGCGCCGCTGCACCACTCGTCGTCGTCGCCGCGCGGCGACGTGCCGGCGGTCCAGACGCTCATGCCCGCCGCCGGCGACCACGCCTGGTACACGGCCTCGGCGTCCTCCACCTCCTGCCAGTCGGTGCTGTTGCCGCAGATGCTCTTCTCCTCGACGTCGAGGTCCAGCGCGGCGCCCGGCGGCGCCAGGTCGATCGCGGGAGGAGCGGAGTCACAAGCGGTCAGGCAGGCGGTCAGGCAGGCCGTCAGACAGGCAGTGAGACAGGCAGAACGGGTCAGTGGCAGGGTGCGCATGCCTCAACTATTGCCATCAACCGCCGCCCGAAGCCACCCAGGCCTCGATCCGATCGCGCAGCAGCGGCAGGCTCATGGCCCCGCCGCCCAGAATCTGATCGTGGAAGTCCGCGAGATCAAAGGCGTCTCCGAGCTTGGACTCAGCGTCGGCCCTCAGATCGCGGATCTCGATCTGGCCTGTCTTGTAGGCGAGCGCCTGCCCGGGCCAGGTCACGTACCGATCGACCTCGTTGGTGATGTTGTTCAGCGGCAGCGGGGTGTTCTCCCGCATGAAGACCTCGGCCTCCTCCCGGGACCAGCCGAAGGCGTGGATGCCCGTGTCCACCACCAGGCGGCTCGCCCGCCACGCGTCGAAGGACAGCATGCCCAGCCTGTCCAGGTCGTCCCGGTAGAGCCCCATCTCATCGGCGAGGCGCTCGATGTAGAGGGCCCAGCCCTCCACAAAGGCCGTCATGCCCATGTGCCGCCTGAAGGCCGGCAGCGCCGGCAGCTCGTTGGCGATGGCGAACTGGAGGTGGTGGCCGGGGATCGACTCGTGGAAGGCCAGCACCGCGGCCTCGTGGCGGGGCCGGGTCTCGGGGGCGTAGGTGTTGACGTAGTAGACGCCGGGCCGCGAGCCGTCCGGGGCGAGGGGCTGGTAGTAGGCGATGGTCGTGTAGGGGGCTTCGTGAGCGGGGATGGGCGCGACCCCGCAGTCGGCCTGCGGCAGCCGCCCGAAGAAGCCCGGGAGCGCCGCGCGGGCACGGTCCAGCGCGTCCACGGCGGCGGCCTGCACCTCGTCGGCGTCCGAGAAGTACAGCGCCTGATCCGTTCGCATTCGCTCGAAGATCGCGGCCAGATTGTCCGTGCCCAGCGCCCGCGCGCCCAGCTCACGGAACTCGGCGTGGATGCCCTCCAGCTCGTCCAGCCCGACCTGGTGGACGCCCTCGGCGGTGGCGCCGCTCAGCGTGGTGTAGCTCCGCAGCAGCGCCTGATAGCAGACCTCGCCGTCGGGCAGGTGCAGCACCCCGCCCTTCTCCAGCGGACGGGCGGCGGGCAGCAGCTCATCGCGCAGGAAGCCCGCGTAGGAGGCCACGGTGGGCTGCGCCGCCTCGACCACGGCGCTCAGCTCCGCGGACCACGCCGCGTAGCCCTCCCAGTCGACCGAGCGGCGGGTCGCCTCGGTCAGCGCCCGCTCGCCGGGGGGCAGCGCCAGCTCCGCCTCGACCTGCGCCAGCACACGCCGCACGGCCTCGGCCTCGGGGGTGCGGCCGGCATTGATGCCCTCGCGCAGATCCCGCTCGGCGGCCTCGAACAGCGCGGGAAGCTGCTGGAAGCGGGCCAGCAGGTTGGCCGCGTCCTCCGGGGTGTCCAGCGGGTGCGCGTCGGACATGGACGTCGCGCTCACCAGCGCGTTGTGGCGCGCGGACAGGCCCCACTGCCAGGTCGCGCAGGCGTCCGTGGCCGCGTCGTCCTCCAGCGAGGTGATGAACATCGCCAGCGTGACCCGATCGGACTCCGAGGCGGGGGAGAGCCCCCTCGCCCGCGCCAGGAAGGCGTCCCTGGCGGCACGATCGGCCGCGCGAGCGCCCCGCGAGGTGTCGTGGATCTGATCGTCGAAGCGGTGATCCCCCAGCCGCGTCGCCCACACCGGGCTCCGCGACATGGTGCGCTCCCAGTGATCGTGGAGCAGCGCGCGCAGCGCCGCGTCCCCGACCCCTGAGACCGCGCCCTCGTTCAGCGTCCCCTCAGCGTCCATCGGCGCGACCTCCTCAGAGTTCATCGCTCCGCCGGCCGATGCGGCCGCGGACACGGGGGGGGCCGGCTGCGGGGCGGCGCAGCCGACGAGCATCGCGAGAGCGAGGATCATGTGCAGCTCAAGTCCGCGCTACGGCACGGCGCCGGCGTTGATCCAGGCTTCGACCAGGTCGAGCTCCGGGGGAGCGATCGGATCCTCGCCGAGGGGCATGGCGCCGCCGCTGCCGCCGACGTCCAGGTGGCTGTTCTCCAGCTTCCGGAAGAGGTAGCTGTCAGCCGCGCTGCCGGGCTCGACGAGCGCCAGGGAGGACTGGGCGCTGCTCACGCCCACGGTGGCGGTGTAGCCGTCATCCAGCGCGAGGCCGCCCGAGGTGCCGCCGCCGGTGTGGCAGCCCGCACAGGCCGAGTCCCAGATGGGCTGGATCTCGGAGTGCGTAATCATGGAGCCGGTGCCGCCGGTGTCGCCGGTGTCCGTATCGGTGTCGGTGTCCGTATCGGCGTCGGCGTCAGCGTCAGCGTCGGCGTCAGCGTCAGCGTCAGCGTCAGCGTCAGCGTCAGCGTCAGCGTCAGCGTCAGCGTCAGCGTCAGCGTCAGCGTCAGCGTCAGAATCCGAGTCCGTATCCGAGTCCGTGTCGGTGTCAGTGTCGGTCTCGGTGTTCTCATCGACGTGGCCGTCGGTGTCGTCGCCGTCGTCCTTGTTACAGCCGATTGTCAGCCCAAGGGCCAGCAGGCCTGAAGCCAGTAAGATGCGGGTCATGTCTCCTCCTCGTGGTGTGTCAACTCACACGCGGCCAAAGGGTACGATGGAACGCCCAAGGTGTCACCCCGGTCCCCACCCACCAAACGCCGAGCCCCGGCCCCACCACAGCCGAGCGCAGCGAGCCAGCAAGCAAATCCCCAAGCCCGCCTCTCCCTCCCAAACGCGCCACAAGGCGCGCCAACCGCGAAGAGACCCCGTTGAGGAACGTGACGTCCCAGCGGCTCAGGTGAGAGGGTGTTGCGACGTCAGATGCCTCGCCGCAAGGCGACATCAGGAGGCAAGACCTTGCGAACACGTGGACGGTTTTCGACGGAGCCCAGCTGT